>Ga0214923_10003272_pt1 | contig 20446 bp, 18 predicted proteins | sample LL1510_MetaG_FD_177993 | JGI IMG/M metagenome (GOLD analysis project Ga0214923, IMG submission 177993) | Freshwater microbial communities from Lake Lanier, Atlanta, Georgia, United States - LL-1510 | ecosystem: Environmental > Aquatic > Freshwater > Lake | place: USA: Georgia | collected...
CAGACCAGTCGCAGCCACAGCCACCAGACGAGTTGCAGCCACAGCCACCAGACGAGTTGCAGCCACAGCCACCAGACGAGTTGCAGCCACAGCCACCAGACGAGCCGCAGCCGCAGTCATCGGACCAACCGGTGGCCGCTGACTCCGCCACGTGGGTCGCGTGTGTCTCGCTGGCGGACGAATTTAGACTAATCGAGCCAACTGAAGCGCCGGATGCTACAGCTGCGGTCATTGTGCCAGTTGTGCAAATCTTACCCTCGACGCGCGCGACAGAAATTGCGGCCGCGCTGCCACCACCAGCAGTAAGCTTGCGCGAGGCACTCCGCCGCAGGCTGCAGCTCCTGCCTCCGGCTGCAGTACTGCTTCGGGCACAGCGTACAACACGCGCGCGAGCGTCGCGGTCGCGGCCGCGGGCAGTGCCACACGTATGCACCGCGCACGCCCGCGACTGCCACATAAGCGGGCGCGTGCGGCTGATGCGTATGGTGCACCGCTAGACTGACTAACGAGCCAGTACGCGGGCCAGGATGCACATGCCCACCAGCGTGGCCGCGGTGCTCGCGCACATGATCTGCCAGCGCGCCGTGTGGTCCGGCACGCTGCAGACGGTGCGCGCGCCCTGCCACGTGATGTAGAGCGCCTCGGGTACCAGTCTCCACTCGAGCAGCGCTAGCACGCAGCACCGCATCGTGACCTGCGCGGCCAGCACGCCCGCAATGGCAAACAGAATGAAGATCCGGCTCGCCGGTGCCAGTATGAACAGCATCAGCCCGAGGACCGGGGCGGCCAAGTGGCCAAACAGGATGGCGCAAAACAGATCAAACCGGTCCAGGCCGACGAGCGCGCCCGCTGCAACCGCGGCCGCGTGGCACCGGCCGACCAGCTGTGCTGCCATATTTTTTCACAAGCACGTTCTAACTATTAAAATTCATGCTGCGCTACGGATCGCCCGTGTATTTGAACCAGCCGGCGTGGGACGCGCTGGTGTTTTCGCAGCCGACGCAGCCCGCGCTGTTTTTCGGCGTCGACAGCGCAAACCGCGGCGCCACGAGCTTCACGACCGCCGACTGGCTCAGCGGCAACACGTGCCAGTTTGTCCTCGGCTCGGCGAACCACGTCAACATGCCGCCCGGCACGCCGGTCCGGTTCGGCGATCTGGTGTTTCTCCGGAGCCAGAAGACCGGCAAGGTGTTTAGCCAGACAACGTACACGTTCACGGCCGAATGCACCGGCTCGGGCTGCGCCGACGCGTTCCTGCTGGTCGATTCCAACGGCAGCCTGCTGCGCACGACTGTGCAGGTCGGGCAGCCGTTCTATCTGCAGGCCATCACCAGCAGCAAGGCTCTCGCAGTCGTCGGCGGGGCGCCGCGCACGCCAAACGCGGCGATGGGTCTCGCCACGCCATCGATGACGACCAGCCGGCAGGCGTGGCGCGCGTACGACAAGCTGCCCGCCAGCGCCGCGCAGGTGCAGGCTGCGCAGGTTAGCTTCGGGCAGGTGTGCCTGCAGAGCGATCCGCTCGTGTGCGCCACGGTGCACAGCGACCTCTGCAAGCTGGGCCTGGAGCTCACGACGTCGCGGCGCACGTGCGATACGCTGGCCATGCCTGTCCCTGGCGCGTGGCCGCTCAACGTGACGCCATCCCCAAGCACCGCGGCGGCCGCTGCCAGCGCCACGCAGCCGGCGCCGACGCAGTCGTCGTACACATCGGCGGTCGGCGCCAGCGCCTCTAGTGGCAACACGCTCGGCGCGCTCGACCCGTCGCTCTCGGTGCCAGCGGCGCCAGCGGGGGCCCTTGCGTACGGCAACCTGCTGCGGCTTGGCAGCATAGCGAACCGCGTCGGTACCGGCCTATCGGACACGGAGCACGGCTTTTATCTCTCGCGCACGCCGGTGGCCGGCGAGATGCGCGTCTTCCCGGACCGGTACGCCAAGGGCAATCCGATGAACGGGCCGCCGCAGACTAGCATCACGCAGGACAAGTTTGGCACCGACACGCTGCTGGCGCCCGTCTCGCTGTCGCGCCTCCCCGGCGAGCCCGTGCTAAACAACGACGTCATCTCGCTCGTGACAGTGACGCGCGGCGGCACCGGCGTCGTCGCCCCGCGCGAGATGCTGGCGGTCAGCGGCTCTGTTCTCCAGCGCATCGACCTCAGTGACGCCATCCACACCGGCGACTTTGGCCGCGCCGTCTGCCTGCTCGGGACCAACTGCCGCCGCGATCTGTTTGTCATCAGCAATCCCACCGCGCAGGACATGTCACCCGTGAACTTTGGCACCGCCATCCAGCTGCGCAGCCTGGTGGACGGCACGTTCATCACGGCGCGCGTCAGCGACAGCGGCAACATCAGCGTGCTGAACGTGCCGGCGCCCGCCAACCAGTGGATGCTCGAGCGCGGCGGCGACGACGTGCGCGACGCGGCCATCAACATGCAGTTTGCCTTTCTGCAGGGCGACAAGTGCGGCAACGGCCAGTCGTCCGACTGCAAGGCGCTGCTGCGCACGCTCTGCACGGGCCCGGCGCTGGCCACTAACGTGTGCCGCAGCTTCTGCCGGACGACGGACGCGGCGGGCCGCCAGGCGTGCGACGACAGGTACGCCAGCTTCTGCGCCAGCGTCAAGCAGCAGCTGGCCGGCTACGACGTCAAGGCATACGCCGACGCCTGCGCGTGCATCAACGACCCGCTGCGCGACCTGAACATCCCGGTCGGCGGCCCGAACACGGCCTGCTACGCCAGCTCGTGCGGCGGCCAGACCGCGTATCGCTTTGCCCGGGACGACGAGCTCCGGTGCGACGCCAGCATCACCACCTGCGGGCAGACCATGAGCCTAAACTCGGTCAACCAGGCAAACCTGGACCACATCAGCAACGTCTGTACCATCAACAGCGGCAAGACGCCCGCCAGCGGCACGGCGCCCGCGTCGCCTGCATCGCCCGCCAGCGATAGCGGTGATAGCGGCACGGCGCCAACCAGCGGCACGGCGCCCGAGAGCACGCTGCAAAAGTACCGCGTGTACTTTATCGTCGGCGGCTCGGTCGGCGGCCTTGTGCTGGTTATGCTGATTGTGCTTGCTGTTCTGCTTCTTCGGTAGCTTGCTGCAGAAAGGCAGACGGGAATGTCCGCATCACGAGCCCGATGATGTCGGCCGTTCCAGGGTTTGTGTTTCGAGGGTTGTTGGCCATCTCGCGCACCGCCGCGTGGATCGGTACAATGACGTGCTGCACGTCGGCAATCCACTGTGCTACAACGTCGTGGCTCTCGTGCGTGAATATAATGGGCCTCACTGCCGGCGCGGTCGGCGCGGTCGGCGCTGCCCGCGCGGCCTCCCTGGCCATGACAGCCACGTCGGTCCAGGTCATTGGCGCCGCGGACCAGACCTTGTTTAGATCGGCAACTGCATACCACATGTTGCTCTCGTGAGATGGAAACTATTTATTAACCCTGTGTATGAAAGTACAAGTGTAGAAATGGGACTACAGCGTCGTTCTCTAAAAAGTCGGGTGGCGTCAGCGCGGATGTTTTAAAGTTGCGCTGCAGCCAGCTAAGCGCAGGCCCGGGGCCGATAAACGCCAAACGTGCGAGCGGGCCCAGCCGAATGCACCTGCGGGAAGTCAAGTCTGAACATAACGGCGAGCAAGGGTGGGAGACTCACCGTTGCTCTGTGTTGGCTAGAAGATAGACGTCTTTGGTCTCGGTTATTTGAAACGAGTCCGCCTTGTGCAGTCGGGCAAACTGTCCCGAGCCAAACACGGCGAACCACTCGTGTCGTGGGACTGCTGCGGTCAGGTCGGGGCCGAGCACGGTCAGCACTAGATTGTACACGCCTGCAAAGTTTGATCAACCAGAAAAAAACCACACTGCGGCCTGCCAACCTGCCTGGTCCGGAAGCTGCACGTACTTATACAGAGGCCAGGCCGAGCTCGAGTTCCTGTTTCGCCGCATGATCTGCAATAATCAATGAGCGCAAATCACACATACCAAAACATGTACCTGCAGCAAGAGACGTGGACGGTGGCCGCAACCGCCGTATGCCCTGTTCCGTCGGCATGGTGCGAATCGAAGCGGATGCCCGCACATCCCTGTACACATAGGTCAGTTGGTCAAACTCGATCATGCCAACCTACATGCTGAAAAGATGGGCACGGGATAAATCTCCTTGCGCGCCGATGGAATGTGGTCTGGTTAGGAGAAGAGGGTGAGTGTGGGTGCTTAATGCAATAGACACATACATGGTTTCAGTGCGCGGGTCAACACGTCGATAAATTCCGCCTCGCCGAGTCGCTGTACGTCGATGCCAGAATCTCGCGACATGAGTTGCAAAATGGCGTCCCCTGAAGTGACTGGTTAGGATAGAGGAACACTTCAGGCGCAACTTACAGGGCTCTGTGGCGCATGCCACGGGAAACATAGATTTTCCAAAGAGAATGCGCTCGTGCCTGCTGTAGTACGGCGTGACGCTCCGAGCGTCTAGTTCTTCGGCGTCTCGAAGATGTTGCAGAACCCTGTTGGCCATGGTGTTATAGTGACGCCCGATACGGTAGCGCTGTCTCGCCAACAGCGGCAACTCAGATAATATCATAGGGATATTTAATTTCGTCGCTGCTATCACGAGTCTGCAGAGTCGCCGATGGATGTGATGGCAGCGCCGGAAGCGCGGGGCCGGCGTGTGCGGCACGCCTGCTGGTAGCCGCGGTTCTTTATGCGCCGCCGCTGCGCCAAAAAAGCTTCCCGGGGAAACGGTGCGTGGTTCACGGCCTGGTAAAACTGTGCGTACCGGTGCAGGCTGCTAGCGCCGCACAGGGTCCACAGCCACCGCGCAAAAGTGTACTCGCCGGTGATGCCGACACTAAACACCTTGGCCGGCGTGTAGAGGTCCTGCGGCACGTCGGCGGCGAGCGACGCCACAAACGCGTTACGGTCCACATCCTCGCCGCTGACCGGCAGATCTTTCGGTAATGCCACGTCGGTCGACTGCAGCAACACGGCATTCCGCTGATTGATCCGCGCCGTCACCTCGGCCGCGCTCATGACTCGCACCTCATCCAACGGCAGTCCGCGAAACACGTTGTCCCACGAAACGGCCAGGCGTGCACGTGCGCGCGGCTGTGCGCCCAGTCTGTAGTGCGCGGGAAAGAGAACGGCCGGCAGCGCGCGGACCATTTTCGCAGGTGGAATAGGCGGTAATTTTTTTTATTGGGGGCATGCATCAGACGCAAGTATGATGAACGCGCACCTGGACCCGATCAACGTTGCCGCCGAGGCCATGCGCCGCGGCAGCGCGCCTCCTCCGCCGGTCCTGCCGGTCATTATCCAGCCGCCCGCCCCCACCGTACTCCCTGCCCAATCGGCGGCGCAGGCAGGTCCGACTCTCGCACCGGCGCCATCAACACCGGCGGCGGCGCCATCAGCACCGGCGGTGGCGCCAGCGGCACCGACACCAGCGGCATCAACACCACCGGCCGTGCCGTTTGTGTCACCGGCTGCTCCGTCCGCACCAGCCGCACCAGCCGCACCAGCCGCACCAGCGGCACCACCGTGGTCCGATCGCATCATCGGCGTTGCCAGGCACCCTGCCGTGCACATCGCGGTTGCCTTTTTGTTTGTGGCCATCCTGCTTTCTCTGATCAGGCCGGGCTTTGTGCAGGAGGACACGGGCTCGCTCGACGAGCAGCAGCCACTGAGCTACAAACGCGTGGTGATCTGGGCACTTGTGGCGGCCGCCACTGTCGGGCTGATTCCCGTTGTCGCGAGAAACTGGACATCCATCACAGGATTTGTGGCCCGGTTGCGCGCGTAGTTGTGTTTATTTTACGAGATTGATTACAGAATTCCCAGGCTAGATGCGGGCAATCCGACACTTGTTTAGCGGCCGGCGCCGCGCGTAGCGGCCATCGTTCACGGCGTTGCCCTCGACCAGGTCGTCAAGCAGTCTCGACGTGCTGCAAGCCAGGGTGGCCCACCCGCCGTGGCCGGTCTTTGCCAGATGGCTCAGCAGCGCGTATGATTCGTCAGCCAGCACCCACGCAGCCGCCGTCCAGCGGGCCAGCCACACAGCGTCGGCTTCGCCCAGCACAAGCATCACGTACCGGTCGTGCTTTGCTGCCGCCGCGCGGGCGCCGTACAAAAACATGTCAAGGGGGTCGAGCGCCTGCATCTCGGCGTCCGACATTTGCACGATGCGCCCCACCTAAAGACGCGGGTAATTCAGTCAGATTTTTGCCCCGGGGTTTGCTCTTGCGCCCACCTCTTGCGCGACGGCCCGCCCGACGTCGCGTCCGTTGGAAATGTGCGCGTCCACGTCCACGTACATCGGAATGATCCCGGGGCGCAGCAGCGGCAGCGCGTGTACGATCCCTAGCCATACAATAGTGAGTGTCAAATACAAACCGCGCAGTCCAGTACCTTGAATCACGGGCACGGCTGCGCCGATCGCAAAGGTGAGCGTGCGGCCGGTGCCGACGTGCGCGGGTCGCAGGTTGTGGATGACGTCCTGGCACATGGCCACCGTCTGCCAGTTCTTTCGGCAATCCTGGAGCGGTTCGCCCGTCTGTTGCTGGGCTGTCACTTTGGTGCAAAAGTAGTAGCGTACTAGTAACGTACCAGTTTCGAAACACCGTGTCCGGCGCAGCACAACAGTTCGTGCAGCCCCAGCTTGTTGGGATGTGCCGTGTCGGCATCAGCCTGTCCGTCCGCGACGTTCGCAACCCGTCCGTCTGCGGTCAGCAGCCAGCCAAAGTCGCGTCGGAACCGCGCGTTGCTTGCGCCAAGCGGGGACAGCAGCCCTGCAAAGTCATGGTCGGGCGGTCGGGCGGTCGGGTGGTCGAGTGGTTAGGTGGTCGGGTGATCGGGTGACCAAGCAAGCGTTACGGCTGTCGGCAACAAACCTGCGTTGCAAAGACGGCGCGCGGCTTGCATCGCTGTTGGCAACCCAAAGATATGACGTGATTTGCAAAAAAAGTCGGACCTTCGTAAAAATCACACATGCCAGGTGCATGTAGTAAGGATGAGCGCGGTCACACTGCGCTGTTTCGAGGGCATGCACATTGACCGGCTCGAGTGCGTGTTTCCGTGCGGGCGCCCAAAACGTCCGTTGCACCTGACACATGACGTGGACCTCGACGTGTCGATCGCGCCGGGCCGACATCACATTCTGGCCGACGTCGGCGGCGGTGGCGACGCCGATGACGCAGTCGACACGACGGGCGCCACCGGGCCGTGGGACTGCTTGGTGATTGACAAGTCGATGCGGCTCGTCTCCCTGGCCGGTCCGCGCTTTGAGAATCTGTGCCTGGTCAAGGAACGCGACGAGGTCCGTGGCCACAGCGTGGCAAGCGCGTTTCCGCCCAACTTTGCCGACATTCTCACTGCCATTGCCGCCGTCGCCCTGCGCGGAAGGTGCGGCCAGGTGCACCTAAACTTCAGGGGATCGCGACGGACCGTGTACGCCATGCCGGTCCCGAACGATCACAACGCAAGCATCGGCGCGCTGCTCATGATGCGGCCGTCCGCGCACGACCCGGCATACGTCCCAGTGTCGATCGCGGAACCGTCCAACGCGCTGACTGATGCGCCAGCCGACGCGCCAGCCAACTCGCTGACTGATGCGCTGACCGACGCGCTAGCCAACCGCGTTGACAACCCCTCGAACTTGACTGTACCGCGCAGGCCGATACGTCGATCGCACTCGACCAGCGACCTGCTGCCCGCTGCATCCGCTGCATCCGCTGCACCCGCTAGCTGTGTGACGCTGGTGTAGTGAAATACTCGTCGCATATCAGCAGCCACAGCTCGTTTGACGGACGGCGCATGCGGCGGCGCCGCCCAGCCATGATCAGCAACAGGATTTTGAGCGGATGGTGATGGTCCCACAAATAATGTTTCATGACCACGGCGCCACGCGCCACAACATGACGTGGGGGGAACACTAGCGCAGCGAGGCCAGAAAACCCCGCCAACACGTCGTCGTACAGCTCGATCAGCGCAAACGGAAGACGCGTCAGGCCGCTGCAGTTCCGAACGCGGAGCATCGTCAGCGACGCGAGCCCACCCAGCGTCTCGGGCAAGTTTGTTAGCGCAGAGCAGCCGTTTATGTCTAGCACGGCCAGCTCCGTGAGCCGCGCCACCGTGTCGGGTATGCGTGTCAGCGCATGGCACGCCAGTAGCGTCAGCGCATGCAGCGACGGTAGCTGACCGAGCGACTCGGGCAGCGCAGCGAGCGCCGAGCAATACGTGACGTCCAGCGTGCGCAACGCCGCAAGCTGACCCAGCGATTCGGGCAGCACGGTTACGGCATGGCAGTTGTCCAAGCTGAGCTTCGTAAGCGCTGCAAGCTGGCCCAGCGACGCGGGCAGCCCTGCCAATGTCGTGCAGCCCGAAATGCAAAACGTGTCTAGACGACCCAGCCGACCCAGCGTCTCGGGCAACCCGAGCAAGGCGCCGCAGTAGCTGATGTGCAGCGTTGTGAGCGCAGCCAGCTGGCCCAGTGACTCCGGCAGCCTGGTCAGCGCCCAGCACCCGAAAATGTTCAACACCGTAAGAACTGTTAGCTGGCCGAGCGATCCGGGTATCATGACCAGCGCGTTGGCCGGACCCACGCGGAGCTGCAACAGCATCGCAAGCTGGCCGAGCGATTCGGGCAGCGCGGTCACCATCTCGCAGCCGTTGATCCGCAATGACGTCAGCGCCGCCAGCCGGCCGAGCGACACGGGCAGCGCCGTCAAAGCGCCGCAGGACATTAGGTCTAGCAGCGTCAGCTTCGGCAGGTGGCCTAGCGGCTCGGGCAGCCTGATCAGTGCGTTGCACCTCTGGACTGTCAGCTGCGTGAGCATTGCCAGCCCGCCCATCGTCTCGGGCAGTTCCGTGAGTCCGTCGCACGAGTCTAGCTCTAGCGTGTCCAGCATTGTTAGGTCGCCCAGCGAGTCTGGCAGCCGCGCCGCCATCACAGTCAGCTTCAGCGTCGTAAGCGCCGTCATTCGGCCCATCTGCGCGGGTAGCTCCGCCAGCGCGGAGCACCAGCGGAGATCTAGCGCACTGAGCGTCTCGACAAGCGGGAGCCTGGTCAGCGCAGGGCATGCAAAGAGATCGAGTGCCGTGAGCAATGACAGTCCACTGACCGGTTCCGGCAGCGCCGTCAGTCTGTGACATGAATTCAGATTCAGATCCTGCAGCGCAGCCAGCTGGCCCAGCGACTCGGGAAGCCGGGTTAACGCAGAGCAGCCGCGTAGATCAAGCGTCTCCAGCGATGCTAGCTGGCCCAGCGACTCGGGTAGCCGAGACAGGGCGTGACTGTGCACCAGTCGCAACATCCTCAGCGCCTGCAGCTCCCCCAGCGACTCGGGCAGCGCCGTCAGTTCGATGCACGAATCCAGATCTAGCCGCGTCAGCTGGCGAAGCCCCGGCGGTAGTCGCTTCAGCGCATAGCAGTCGCGAATCTCAATCGCGCGCAGCAATTCTAGCCCACCCAGTGCCTCCGGCAGCTCAGTGAGTGTGTGGTAATTGCGAATGTTCAGTGTTTCCAGGCTAGCCAGCTTACCCAGCCCTTTGGGCAGGCGTACGCTAAACACAAACAGCGTCCGGATCCGGTGCAACCGCGGCCGCAGCCGCGGCATTGTTTCCGGCGGTCGCGGCAGCCGCCGCGGCCACGACCCCGGTGGATGGCTCACTAGCTCGTACGTTACATTGTCATCTGGCGCGCTTCGACCAAGCGACCCATCCACCGTTAGCACCTGCAGCGCTGTCAGCTTGGCAAGCAGACCAGGCAGATCGTGCGTCTCATAGTCCATGGTAGTGATGCTATATTACAAAAACTCGACCACCACCAAATACCACACTTCGGCCGGCGGCCTGCGCATGCGGCGCCGCCGCCCAGCCATGATAAGCAGCAGTATCTTGAGCGCACTGTAATTATCATACAGGAACTGCTGCACTGCCGCAGCGCCACGGTCGACGACGGCCGCGGGCGGAAACACCACGTCGGGAAGATCAAACATATCACCAAACACACGGGCCTCTATGTGCACCAGTGCAAACGGCAGCCGTTGCAGCGAATGGTTTTGACGGATGCCCAGTGAGTGGAGCGCAGACAGCCGCCCCAGCGACTCGGGAATCTCCGTCAGCGACCGGCAGTACGTGAGGTCCAGTGTTGTTAGTTGCGCCAGCTGCCCCAGCGACTCGGGCAGCACAGTCAAGGCCCAGCACCAGCCGAGATCAAGCACGGTGAGCGACGGAAGCTGCCCGAGCGACTCGGGGAGCCTGCAAATTGATCGGCAGCACCACATGTTCAGCCTTGACAGTGCTCGCAGTTGGCACAGCGACTCGGGCAGCATGGTCAGCGCAGAACAGCCGACGAGATTGAGATACTCCAGCGCCGCCAACTGGCCTAGCGACTCTGGCAGCCTGGCAAGCAAACGGCAGCTCCGCAGCACGAGCCACGTGAGCCTGGACAGCAGACCAAGTGATTCCGGTAGCGCCGTGAGTGTCCAGCACTCGGGAAGACTCAGACCCGTCAGCATGACAAGTCCGCCCAGCGATTCGGGAAGCGCGGTTATTCGGTCGCATCGGTACACGGAGAGTGTGTCTAGTGCTGCCAGCTGACCAAGCGACTCGGGCAGCGCGGTCATGCCGTCGTTGGTGGACACTGTAAGACGCGTAAGCGCTGCCAGCTTACCCAGTGACTCGGGCAGCCGCGTAAGCCCGCCGCATTGCGCAATGCGCAGCTCGGTAAGGGCGGCCAATTCCCCCAACGACTCGGGTAGCTCCGTCAGCTGGTCGCACGCATCAATGTGCAGCTCGGTAAGGGCGGCCAATTCCCCCAACGACTCGGGCAGCTCCGTCAGCCGGTCGCACGCACGAATGTGTAGTACACCCAGCGCGGCGAGACTGCCTAGCGACAGTGATGGAATGGCACTGCGCACAAGCAGCCGGTGTGCCCGAGGCGGCACTCGATTACGCCGGGGCGGTTGCCGCTCCGCAAACGGAGTACTTCCGTCTATATACAGAGACTGCAGCTCCGTCAGTCTGCCCAGCGTGTCGGACAGCTCGTAGGCTACGTGCGTGTACCCGTCCATGACCACAGTGAAAGAAATGATGTAATTTTACAGCTACCAGAAAAACTCGTCCCGAATCAGCACCCAAAGCTCGGCCGGCGGATGACGCACGCGCCTCCTGCGCGCAGCCAGGATCAGCAACAGCATCTTGAGCGGGTGGTGGTGCGCCCATAGAAATTCTTTGATCGCCTGCATGCCCCGCCCGACAACAACAGCTGGTGGGAACGTCAATGCTTGTAAATTATAGAATAGACAGTCGGGCAGCTCGATAAGTGCAAATGGCAGCCGCTTGAGACTTCTGACGCCGGCAATGGTTAGCTTTTCCAAAGCAGTTAGATGGCCAAGCGATTCGGGCAGCATAGTCAACAAGCTACACCAGCTGATATCCAGTGTTTTTAGCGCTGTCAGATGGCCCAGCGACTCGGGTAGTCTCGTCAGCCGCGCACACCAGCCGAGATCCAGCGTCGTCAGCGCCACCAGCTGGCCCAGCGACTCGGGCAGCATGGTCAACGCACGACAGCAGCTGAGATCCAGCGTCGTCAGCGCCGCCAACTGGCCCAGCGACTCGGGCAGCCCCGTCAACGCACGACACCAGCTGAGATTCAGCGTCGTCAGCGCTGTCAGCTGGCCCAGCGACTCGGGCAGCCCCGTCAACGCACGACACTCGCTGAGATCCAGCGTTGTCAGCGCCGCCAGCTGGCCCAGCGACTCGTGCAGCCCCGTCAACGCGTTACACCCGCTGACATCCAGCGCCACCAGCTGACCCAGCGACTCGGGCAGCATGGTCAACGCACAACACTCCTTGAGATTCAGCGTCGTCAGCAGTGGCAGCTGGCCTAGTAACTCGGGCAGCATGGTTAACGCAAAACAATAGCTGACATTAAGCGTCGTCAGCGCCACCAACTGGCCCAGCTCCTCGGGCAGCATGGTTAGCATGCGACACCCGCTAAGATTCAGCGATGTCAACGCTACCAGCTGACCAAGCGACTCGGGCAGCATGGTCAGTGCGTGACACGTACAGATATCCAGCGTCGTCAGCGCCGTCAGCTGGCCCAGCGACTCGGGCAGCATGGACAAGACAAAACTTGCGGCGATGACCAGCGTCGTCAGCGCCGACAGCTGACCCAGGGACTCTGGAAGCTTGGTCAAGTCATAACATGCGGTGATAACCAGCGTCGTCAGCGCCACCAGCTGGCCAAGCGACTCGGGCAGACGGCTCACTGCACTACAGATACGTAGCTCACTTGCCAGCAGCAGCTCGCTGCGCGATCGCCGCCCCACGGCTCCGCAAGCCCCGCGAGCACAGCGAGCGCCTATGGACCCGTCCACCGTAAGCTTTCTCAGCGCCGTCAGCGTACCCAGTGCCTGCGGCACCCAGTACACCTTATGCTCCATGACAGGTAAAGTGACTGACCAGTGAAAATGCCCAGTTCTGCATTATGATGTCATTTATTCAAAGTAAACAATTTTACCAAAAAAACTCGTCACGAATCAGCATCCAGAGCTCAGCCGGCGGATGACGCATGCGCCTCTTGCGCGCGGCCAGGATCAGCAGCAGCATCTTGAGCGGGTGGTGATGCTCCAGCAGGAAGCGCTTGATGGCCGGCATGCCCCGCTCCACAACAGCAATTGGCGGGAAGACCAGGGCGTCCAGGCCATACATGCTATACCTACCAACTGCAGAGTCCGGCATCGTGATAAATGCAAACGGCAGCCGCTTGAGACCTATGACGCCGGCGATGGTTAGCTTTTTCAAAGCAGTTAGATGGCCAAGCGATTCGGGCAGCATAGTCAACGCACGACACACGCTAAGATCCAGCGTCGTCAGCGCCTCCAGCTGGCCCAGCGCCTCGGGCAGCCACGCCAACGCACGACATCCACTAAGATCCAGCGTCGTCAGCGCCGCCATCTGGCCCACCGACTCGGGCAGCATGGTCAACGCACCGCACTCGCTGAGATCCAGCGTCGTCAGCGATGGCAGCTGACTCAGCGATGCGGGCAGCATGGTCAACCCGCGACACCCGCTGAGATTCAGCATCGTCAGCTCCGCCAGCTGGCCCAGCGACTCGGGCAGCATGGTGAACACGAGACACTGGCTAAGGTCCAGCGTTGTCAGTCTTGGCAGCTGACCCAGCGACTCGGGCGGTCCCGTCAGCGCGTTACACCCGCTGACAGCCAGCGTCGTCAGCGCCGTCAGCTGGCCCAGCGACGCGGGCAGCATGGTCAACGCGTCACACCCGCTGAGATTTAGCGTCGTCAGCGTTGACAGCTGGCCCAGCGACTCGGGCAGCATGGTCAACGCAAAACAGCAACGGCTGAGATTTAGCGTCGTCAGCGTTGGCAGCTGGCCCAGTGACTCGGGCAACCTGGTCAATTCGTAACAATAGCTGAGATTAAGCGTCGTCAGCGCCACCAACTGGCCCAGCTCCTCGGGCAGCATGGCTAGCATGCGACACTCGCTAAGATTCAGCGATGTCAACGCTACCAGCTGACCAAGCGACTCGGGCAGCATGGTCAGTGCGTAACACATACAGATATCAAGCGTCGTCAGCGCCGTCAGCTTGCCCAGCGACTCGGGCAGCATGGACAAGACAAAACATCCTGCGATAACCAGCGTCGTCAGCGCCGACAGCTGACCCAGGGACTCTGGAAGCTTGGTCAAGTCATAACATGCGGTGATAATCAGCGTCGTCAGCGCCAGCAGCTGGCCAAGCGACTCGGGCAGACGGCTCACTGCACTACAGATACGTAGCTCACTTGCCAGCAGCAGCTCGCTGCGCAATCGCCGCCCCACGGCTCCGCAAGCCTCGCGAGCACGGCGAGCGCCTATGGACCCGTCCACCGTAAGCTTCGTCAGCGCCGTCAGCTTACCTAGTGCCTGCGGCACCCAGTACACCTCATGCTCCATGACAGGTAAAGTGACTGACCAGTGAAATTGCTTGGTTCCGCATTATGATGTCATTTATTCAACAAATTTACCAAAAAAACTCGTCCCGGATCAGCACCCAGAGTTCGGCTGGCGGATGACGCATGCGCCTCTTGCGCGCGGCCAGGATCAGCAGCAGCATCTTGAGCGGGTGGTGATGCGCCCAGAGAAAGCGCTTCACCGCCGGCATGCCCCGCTCGACAACAGCAGTTGGCGGGAAGACCAGAGCACGCAGGTCATGCATGGAAGACCAATCAACTGCAGGAAGCTCGAGAAGTGCAAATGGCAGCCGCTTGAGACTTCTGTTGCCGCCGACGGCCAGCTTTTCCAAATCAGTTAGATGACCCAACGATTCAGGTAGCTCAGTCAGCGAGCGACACTTGCTGAGATCCAGTATCCTCAGCGCCGTCAGCTTGCCCAGCGACGCGGGCAGCCTCGTCAGTGCATGACACCGGCGGAGATTCAGTTTCGTCAGCAATAGCAGCTGGCCCAGCGAGTCGGGCAGCACGGTCAACGCAACACACTCCTTGAGACTCAGCGTCTTCAGTGATGGTAGCTGACCTAGTGTCTCGGGCAGCATGGTCAGTGCACGGCAATCGGTAATTCGCAGGCACGTCAGCGATGCTAGCTGACCCAGCGATTCTGACAGAAGGGTCAACTTGCGACACCTTCTAATATGCAGCACCGTCAGCGCTGGCAGCTTCGTCACGCAGTCGGGTAGAACACGGATGGCCAGGGGAAGGGTAAGCGTCGTCAGCGCGGCGAGCTGTTGCACTGACTCTGGCAGCTCCGTCAGCGCACTACCGAACATGTCCAGCTCTCTCAGCCCCGTCAGCTGGCCAATCGACGCTGGGAGTCGCCTCAACGCGTGACACCAGCAACAATTCAGCACAATCAGCGCCGCCAGCTGGCCCAGCATCTCGGGTAGCCCCGTCAACGTCCGACACCCGCTGAGATTCAGCATTATCAGCACCGCCAGCTGGCCCAACGACTCGGGCAGCCCCGTCAATGCGTAACAATTGCTCAGATCCAGCGTCGTCAGCACCGCCAGCTGGCCCAGCGACTCGGGTAATCCCGTCAACGCACTGCAACTGCTGAGATTCAGCGTCTTCAGCGCCGCCAGCTGACCCAGCGACTCGGGCAGCCTCGTCAACGCATAACACATACTGAGATCCAGCGTCGTCAGCGTTTGCAGCTGGCCCAGCGACTCGGGCAGCATGGTCAACCTGCCACACGTGCTGAGATATAGCATCCTCAGCGATGGCAGCTGGCCCAGCGACTCGGGCAGCATGGACAACATCCAGCATTCGCTAAGATACAGCGTCGTCAGCGCCGTCAGCTCACCCAGCGACTCGGGCAGCATGGTCAACACGTGACACCTGACGATCCGGAGCGTCGTCAGCGCCACCAACTGACCCAACGACTCCGGCAGGCGTCTGGATGCACTAAGAATACGCAGCTCACTTGCCAGCAGCACCCTGCCGCCCGGTCTGCGCCGCCTCCGACTTCCGCGAGCACGGGCAGTCCCGTCGATCGTTAGCGTCCTCAGCGTCTTCAGCTTACCTAGTGCCTGCGGCACCCGGTACACCACATGCTCCATGGCAGGTAAAGTGACTGACCAGTGAAAATGCCCGGTTCTGCATTATGATGTCATTTATTTTATGTCTACTTAAACGGAAACAGCCATAAGTACAATTGCTACCAGAAAAACTCGTCCCGGATCAGCACCCAGAGCTCGGCCGGTGGATGGCGCATGCGCCTCTTGCGCGCGGCCAGGATCAGCAGCAGCATCTTGAGTGGGTGGTGGTGCTCCAGAAGAAAGCGCTTCACCGCCAGCGCGCCACGCGACAGCACATCCAGGGGCGGAAACTCCATAGCCTGCAAGCCACGGACGTCCTCAAACGCAGAGTCGGGCATCGTGATAAAGGCAAACGGCAGTCGCTCAAGCGCCGCGCAGTGATCTATGGTCACTGTTTCCAGCGCGGCCAGCTGGCCAAGCGACTCGGACAGCGCAGTCAGCGCGACGCACCCGTTCAGGTACAGCTCCCTGAGCGCTGCAAGCCGACACACTGACCTGGGCAGCTCAGACAGCGAGTAGCACTCGCCGAGCTCCAGTGTTCTGAGTGCCGCCAGATTGCCGAGCGACTCTGGCAGCATCGTGAGTGCGTGGCAATCGTTAAGATCGAGCACCGTCAGCGCTGTCAGCTGCCCCAGCGACTCGGGCAGCACGGTTAATCCCTGGCACTGGCCAAACGCCAGCTCCGTCAGCGCCGCCAGCTGGCCCAGCGATGCAGGTACCGTAGACAGCAGATCGCACCCCCGGACACTCAGCGTCGTCAGCGTCGTCAGCTTGCCCAGATCCCCGGGTAGCTCCTGCAGCGAATCGTAGTCCCTGATAAACAGCATGGTGAGAAACGCCATGCGCGTGATCCACTCAGGGAGCGCTGTCAGCGTGGCACACCCGCCGATGTGCAGTGAGGTGAGATTAGCCAACTGGCCAACCTGCTCCAGCAGGCCGGCCGGTCCAGCATCCATCTGTATGTTCAGCGTGCGGAGCTCCGTCAGCTGGCCCAGAGATGTGGGCAGCGCAGTCACCGCGTTGCATCCGCGCAGATCAAGACTGTCCAGCAACGCCAGCTGGCAGAGCGACTCGGGCAGGTTTGTTACTCCGCAGTCCCGAATGGTCAGTGTCCTGAGCGACACAAGTTCACCCACCGAGTCGGGCAGCGCGCTGATCACCGTGCAGTGCTGAAGCTTAAGCAGCGTCAGACCCACCAGCCCGCCCAGAGACTCGGGTAACGCGGTCAGCGTGTGGCAACACGTCAGTTCCAGCGCTTCGAGCGCCGCCAGCTGACCCAGCGAATCCGGTAGCCGTGCGATCTGGCCGCCAGCGCGCACCGTCAGCACCGTCAACTTTACGAGCTGACCAAGCGACTCTGGAAGCGCGGTCAGTGCGTGACACTGCCCGATGACAAGCGATGTGAGCGCAGTGAGGAGACCCAACGACTCGGGTAGCCTCCTCACTTCAAAGCACGAGCCAAGGACTAGTGATGTAAGACACACTAGGTTGCCCAGCGACTCTGGCACGTATCGTATCCTGCAAATCACGTGTAGTCTCGTTGCGTTCCGCAGGCGCCGGGCTGCCCCGCGAGGAGGCTTGACGCGGTGGGTGCGATTTCCGTCCACCGTAAGCTCCGTCAGCGCGGTCAGCTGGCCCAATAACCTCGGCATTGCGTGGGCGACGTACAGACCGCCGTTCATGTCGCCAGTTCGATCGGGATCCATATGGCTGCTGCTGCCGTCGTCGCGGTTGTCGCGGTCCGTCTGCGTCCTCGAGGCGCGGGAAATTGTACTTTTTTTGGAACAAAACTTATGACGTAACTGTAAAAACAGGACACTGTCATATTACAACCTATGGCCGACGGCGGCCGCCGGCGTTGTCTAGAGCGTGCCGTCGTACCGAGGCATCTGTGCATCGAGAGCGTGGTTCCGCCGGGTCTGGAGCACTCTGTCTGCGCGCAGCTTCCGTGGCGCGACCACGCCGGCTACCGGCCGCAGCACCACGTGGCGCGCTACAGCTGCAAGGCGGCGTACGTGCTGGCGGAGAACGAGCAGCTGACCGCGGATACCAACGTGCCGTCGTCGGCCGCGCGGCACACCAACAAGTCGTACCGCGGAGGCGACGTGGAGCTCTCTACTATGCCGCTTGACCACAGCGTTGTGATGCCGTCCTTCATGATACTGCTGATGCGCGACCCGACAGCGCCGCCCGACCTGGTGGCGGCCATGACGGATTGCGTAATTATGCGTGCGCTGCGCACGCTGCGCGACGTGGCCGCAACACCGCGCTTTCAGCAAGAGTACGCGCACATCAAGCGCCTTTTGCGCGACCCGGAGCCGTTCAAGCGGTGGTGCTCGATGTATCTTGCGCGGCTGCTGATTTCCTGCGCCATGCAGGAGCTGGTGTTTGGCACTGTGGCCGGCATGTGCGACCAGGCGCGTCCGGCCGGGGCGCGCTTTCCCGATGCGTTCCGCCACCCGCCAGACTCGGTTCGCAACCACGACGGGCAGCCCGACAACATGTTTTCCTTTGCGGTCGTGCCGTTTCCACTGACGGTGCTGCGCTCGCGCAGGCGCATGTCTCGCGTGTGCCAGCGCGCCACGGACGCGATGCTGCAGGCCATGGTTGCCGCCGCGCACCACCTCGTGAGCTTCAGGCGACACGGCGTGGCCGCGCTCAACGGCATGTCATTCTTTGCGGCCGGCGCTGCGTTGACCCCGACCAACACCGCGTTCAAGGCGGGATACTATCCGGTTCCGGCCATCAGCGCAGCCACGAGCGATCTGAACATGGCGCACGCGTGCAGCGTGGACGCCGCGCTTCTGATGCTGACGTCGAGCAACGCGGCGGCGCTCGCGGCGGCGCTCGGGTCGCGCACGGCCGACTGCACGTTTGCGCGATATCCGTCCAACGACCCGACGGCCGAGCGCAAGATCATGGCGACCGGGCTGGACCGCGCGGTGCGGCGCGTGCGGGCCGTCAACCCGGAGACGGGCGTGCCGTTTATCGACGAGGCGCGCGAGAGCGCCCAGCAGCGTGTCCACACACCGCAGGATCCCTTTCAAGCGAACATTCTGGGCCGCGCCAGCCGGCCGATTGGCGTCACGACGCCGCTCACGTCGGCCATGTCTGCGTCGCGGGTCACGTTTGGCACGGCCCGCGGCATTCTGATGGATGCCGATCCCTTGGACCAGCTTGCCGTCACTACCGATCGCACGGCGGTGGACGCTCTGAACATGGACGCAGACTATTCGGACGCAGACAATCCGAACACAGACGAAATGGTTGTGGACGCTGCCGACGACACGGACAAAATGGACACGGTCGGCACGACCGGCACGACCGGCACGACCGGCATGACCGGCACGACCGGCACGACCGGCACGACCGGCACGACCGGCACGACCGGCACGGCCAACAGGACGTGTCAGGAAGCAACGTGGCGGGGCGGGGCGGACACAGCGGGCGCAGAGGCACGGGCAGCAGCAGCAGGACCGGCTGCCGTGCAGGTGCCGTGCGGCGTTGAGCTGCACGGCATGACTGTGCGGCCGGTCAACGATCCGTACGTGGAGGCTGCGGCAGTAACGTGTTTCTTCGGCCCGCTGCTGCGTCTTGCCGAGCTGGTCGGGGCAGTGTTTGTCGAAACGGCCAACGCCCCGCTGGTGGATGGTGTGGCCATGGCGGTCCAGGTCAGCGTACCGGACTACACGCCTGGCCATCTTGCCGAGTGCCGCCGTCTTGCGGCTCTTTCGTACGACGCGCCTGCCCGAGAACTGATGGCGCGACCCGTGGCAAAGCCGACCTGCAATCTCGCTGTGCAGATGAAGAGCACGCCGGTGCGTGATCCTGTCTTTAGCGCAAAAAAGAAGCGTGAGCAGCTTGCGCGCGCCCGCCGCACCCCCGAGCACAAGCGATCCGCATCGCAGCGTGTGCTGATTGCGGCTGCTGATGCGGCTGCTGATGCGGCTGCTGATGATCCGGACGTGAAAGATGATTTGGTCGTTATACCCGATCATACCGAGAAAAGGCGCCGCTCCGGCACCGTGCAGGTGGCGCCCGAGGCGCCCGAGGCGTTCGAGGAGCCAGAGCCAAAGCGCCGGTGCACGGAACAAGACGGCCGCGAGGGTACTCTACGCATGCATCTTTCGGCGCTGACCAACCTGCTGCGTCCGCTGATTGGCGACCTACTGCATCCCGTTCCGTCTGTTGCGCACTGTGATCTGCGTGCTGCGATTGTTCTTCGAGGACAAGCGCGTCCGGAGCGCGTGTGCGGGGTGCAGCAGGCATGGGCGCCGAGGATCACGGGTCCACCAGTGTCATCGCAACGTCCGCATATTTTTAGCCATAAATAGATTTGTTACTGTGACACCGTGTCCCAATACGCGAACCAGTCGCTCGCCACGCTGCTAGCATCGCTCAAACTCATCGCTTGCTGGTCCTGCGGTGTCTCGTGTGACTGCGGGCTTGTCATCAGCCGGGGCGGCTCACGCTGTGCCGGCTCGGCCGATCCAGAGTCCCACTCCATCTTCATGCTCGATACTAGCATTTCCGCGTCGTCCCATGCCATTTCCGCGTCGTCCCATACCATTTCCGCGTCGTCCCACACGTCAATCGCGTCAATCGAGGCAGCCGAGCTCGGGCTTTTGTTGGACATGTTGCGCGCCTGATTGCCTTTGGCACCGGCACCGGGCGACCTGCTGCGCCTGCGCGGCGGGTCCGGCGGCGTGTTGGGCGGCGTCGGTGGTAGTATGTGCACAGCAAACACCGGCGGCTGCGCCTGCGGTGATGGTGGTGGTGGTGGTGGTGGTGGTGGTGGTGGTGGTGTCTGCGGCGGCTGAGTGGGCTGCGGCGGCTGTGTTGGTGAGATGGGATGTCCAAATATGCGGGGTAGACATGCAACCAGGCATGCGTG
>Ga0214923_10003274_pt1 | contig 20434 bp, 19 predicted proteins | sample LL1510_MetaG_FD_177993 | JGI IMG/M metagenome (GOLD analysis project Ga0214923, IMG submission 177993) | Freshwater microbial communities from Lake Lanier, Atlanta, Georgia, United States - LL-1510 | ecosystem: Environmental > Aquatic > Freshwater > Lake | place: USA: Georgia | collected...
CGCAGTTGACGTAGTAGTAGGAGTAGCAAGTCTCAAAGTCCTTCTGCGAGACAAGACCAGAAGCAAGACCATCCGTCATACCGCCGTTGACAGCGTTGACGCCGTAAGTCTGGTTCATCCACTGCTCGTAAGAATACCGCTCAGTATTGTAAATAGCATTTTGACCAGAGATTTGAATGTTGAACTGATTGAGTTGAATGTAAGGCGATGTCGGACCACCACCAGCAGCATCAAACGGCGACTGGAAAGGAACAAGACCGCCGTTGTTAGTAGCAGCAGTAGTTCCCACCACACCTGCCGTTCCTGCCGAGAAGAAAGGAAGAACCAGCACCGACTTAATGTTCGCTATGCCGTTGGTAATCAAGTTATTAAACACGCCACCGCTTGATATCTGGTTGACGATTTGATACTGGTAAACGTCCGAGTAAACAACCTTCTTAACAGGATCGCTGAGGTAAGATGCCTCAAAAACCGGCGAGAACGAATATGCCGGAGCATTAAGAAGAATACTGCGACCAAGAGGCGACCCCATACCCTGTGCACCAGTTGCCCCAGTTTGAGTAGAGTTAAGACAAGCGTTGCCGACTTGGATCGACAGCGTGTAAAGTGTGTCAAAGTTGAGAAGTTGTGCTCCCATACCCTGATTGATAACAAGAGTATCCGCCGAGGCACTTGTCGAGTTTTGAGCAACGGCGACTTCCGCACCACTCATCACCATCAGAGGAGATACACCACCAAGAGGCGACTGAACCGTGCAGGAACCGAACCCACCAATACCAGTAGTCGTGCCAGTTCCGCCAACAGCATCAAGTGAGACCGAGGACTGATTCAAGTTGAGCGTCATCTTACAGAAAACACCCTTCAACAGAGGAACACGCTCAAAGAACGAGTGAAGATGTTTCAGGTAGATTTGAGCAGTAATCGCCCAGCAGATTTGTCCCTGAACGCCAGCAGCGGTATCTACACGACTGAAAATGTAAGACTTCCACAGATTTGTCAACCCAGTAAGAGTTCCTTGCGACTGAGAACCGCTGCTTGCTGGGGCAGCACCACCAGAGAAGAAAGTTCCTGCCTGAGACACATTCGTTTCGCCAGTCACCGACCCTGTGATTTGCTGAGGGTTAAAGTTCCACATCTTTTGACGCTTTTGAAGACCCAAATTACAAGGCGAGTCGCTCAGCACGGAACGACTTGTGTTAGCGTTAGACATTACGAAAGGAGGAGCAGACGAAAGTTGATTGTTGACCGTTGTTCCAAGAGTGCCTGACTGACTGATGGCGGTTTGGTTGTAAGCGACCTTGCCTACACTCTCCGACGTATCAGGGTAGAAACCGATCTGGGACCCCATCGTATTCACATCATTCCACGACAGCGAAGTCATCAACTTAAACGAGTTCCAAAGACCGATGTAAGGAGTTTGCTGAATGATAGTTGTGCCGTTGTAATCCAGAGTGAATGAGTGGACAATAGACCCATACCAGTTTTTAAGACCTACGGACTGATCCATAGGACGAGTAGCAAAAAGAGGGGCGTTAGCGGCCGTGCCGCTAGCAGGGGCAGTCAACACCATCAGCAACGGCACCGTCAGGTATGCCTCACGGTAGTTAATGTATTTGTTAGAGTTCGCTAACTGAGAGGTATCAATCACCGACTGATTCCCTTGATACGAACCGTTCTGATTGTCTAGGATGCTTAACCAATCCTTTCGGACAAACACAGAGGGGACGCCTTCGCTCTCCGTCGCCATATCAAAAACCAAAGTGTCTCCGCTCATACCCTCTATTTAGAAAATAAAACGAAGAATGAACCCAAATCTTCCTAAAAACGAATGGTCGTCGGTTTCTTCGCAAGAGGTTTCACCATCAATTGCTCCAACTTGCTATTCAATCCCATTCCAAGACCTCGCCCCATCGGCACTTGACGCCCAGTTGTATGTTCGTAATCCTGAATGGACGCATACGACGAACCGCCTCCGGCACCGCCTACATTCAGGAGAACACTCCCCATTCCACGTCCCATCAATTTACGACCTGCTCTCAATCTACGACCCCCAGCATAAGACTTCATAAACGCCATACTTACACAGAAGATTTAAACGGCGATCGTTTATCCTAAAAAAGGTCGCACCAAGAGTTGAACTTGGATTACCTGCTTCAAAGGCAGGTGTCATAAACCGTTAGACCATACGACCTGTCGCTTTGTGTAGGGTTTGAACCTACGACTTCCAGATTAACAGTCTGGCACTCTACCTACTGAGTTAACAAAGCGTGGGGTTTCCCCCTTATATATCCTTGCGACAGATGGGACATTTCTTCTTACTCTCCTCCGGAGGCAATCTTCCATAACATTCCTTACAGAGGATATGTCCGCACCAAGTTATATGTATCGTTGTCGCTGATACCAATTCAAAACAGCAAGGGCAAGTATGTTCCTTGTTGAGACGCTCCGCCATCTCCATAAACTCCGTTGTAATATGCGAAGGTAGCGTCGGCGGTCGTTCCAGAACGCCGTTGACTCGCTGTATACCAGATGCTCCTAACATTCCGACAACCCCCTGCGTATACTCTGCCGTTTCCGATTTCGCCTCATAGTATTTCGCCCAAGCAAACGATGTCTTTCGCTTCTGCTGTTCCATTTGACGCTGGGAAAAGGTCGCCATTTCTTACCTTAACAAGGGTAAGTTTTACGAATCAATTTTAATGAAGACGTTTGACTCTCTCGTAAAACTGCTTAAACCATTCCAACCTCTCCCCTAACCTCAAATAAGTTCCTAAACGGAGGAATATCCCCCACATACCGTATACTCACATTTTCCTAAACGCCTGATGACGTATACTTTTCAAATGAATTGCTTTATGACCGTGAGTATACTTACCTCCGCATTCGCAGTCAAACTTCTGCGAAACACGTTTATCAATTTGTTCTTTATTTCTCTTATTATAGTCTCGTTGAGAAAGAGTGTGTCGGTCTTTGTCTCCTATTGCTCTATGTTTATTTATACAAGGGTAAAAGGTAATGTAGTAGTTTTCACGTTGTTTCATTTTAGATTGTTCTACAAGTTCAATCACGGTCATCGTCCAATTGCCTCGTTGTATGATGGTCTCACTTGCGGTTGTGCTTCTTGAACGATGACGACGTCGTCTTTGTTGAAAATCCAAAGTAGACCCATAATAGTCGTCGCCTGTAATATTGCACCGAATACGGTATACTACTCCAAAGACCATTTATGGTAAGAAAGATTGACTTTTAAATCAATTTTATTCCTACATTCCTTCACGTGCTAATTCAATCAATATCTCATTTGCCTGTCTGCGTGGTATACGCCCTTCTTCAACAAACTTAATCAGCATCGATTTAAACTCTTTCAGCAGTTGTTTAGAGTTATTCCCAGCAAGGAGTTCCCCTTTCAATATCGTAAACTTATGAACCATCTGATCTTCCTTATCCATATGCCCCCTCGGTATACTGACCTTCTCGTATTGAGAATGCTTCGTAATATGATGGAGTTTCTCCTTCTCGTCCGCCGTCAATCGATCAAACTGCTCCAACGTAGGACTGCCGTTTCCTACAAGGGTCAGCATCGTTTCCTTCAACCTCGGCGTCAGGTATTCCGTAGGTAATGCCTTGATTGCCCCTCCTTTCGGCGTCTTCAATTGAAGTATACCTTGTTTCAGTTTAGGATGATGTATCAAGTAGCGACCGAACTGAGTATACTGAACTGGTTTCTCATAACCGTCGCTCTTCTCTACCGGCGTCTTGGGTTTAGACCGACTTAATCCTCGCCCCCTCATTCCGGCACCCAACGTGGACGCCATTTGAGATGCTGTTCCTGCCGGAGGAACACCGCCTACTGTATCTTCGCTTGATCGTCTCGCTCTTGCCTCTGCACCAGTTAAATCTCTACGAGTAGATGGAGACTTTGCTCTCCCTCGAGGGCGTGGTCTAACTAGCGGAGTCATCACACGAAGAGTGTCTCTCTGCACTTCCGCAGGACGAATTAACAAATCTTTTGCGTTGACAAACACCCCTTCGCTTTCAATAGGAAATACCTCTTCCGGACCACCATTTTCTTGTAAAGACCGTTCCAAAGACTGTATGATTTTTCTTCGAACGTCAGCAGGACGCCTAAAAAAAGCGTCTGGGTCAGGTATGTCTACTTTCTCAAACAACTGTTGAAACTCTTCCGGAAGAAGAAAGAATCCTTCCAAAGGTAATTCAGGAGACAGGGTCTCATATTCTACACCCACGCCAGCATCACTTTCCACCAAAGCACGTTGAATTGCTGTGCGAATCAAGTCTTCATCGCCACTATCTAAAATCTCTTGGTCTACACCAAGTTTCTGACCTAGATCAAACAACTCGTCTTCGTCTACCGGTAGACCACCTTTTGAGAAATCCTGTATCGCACTTGCTTTATCTTTTGTTTGTCGAAGTAAGTCTCCAAGTGCTAAGGAGGTATCAATCTCATCCTGCCTTTGTCTCGTGTCTTCGACTAATTTATCATAATCAGACTGTCCTGTTAAGATACCTTCAATTTCCTCTTCTCGTTCTCTTGCTTTGCGAAGCAGGTCTTTCAAATCAAATCTTCCTCTCCTTAACTCTTGTTCGCTATCCGCCAAAGCGAATCTCATATCAGCAAGTGCTTCCAGTTCTTTATTACGCTGAATTGACTTTTCAGCATCACTAAACAACTCAGAATCTTGATCTATTCCACGGATTCTTGCTACGGCAAGTAGATTTTCAAAATCAGGCAAGTTCCCAAGCAGACCTGACAATTCCTCATATGCTTCTTGCCGTTGTTCTTCATCTAGTCGTTGGATTTGATCAAACTCTGCTTGGGTCGGCATTTTTGATAAAAGAGAATCCGCTTGTGCTTTGTATTTGGATGCCGTTTCCTTATCAAACTTAGCACTTATTTCCTCTTTGAATGCCTCCAACGCTTCACGATTCTCCGTGATTGCTTTCATCATCAACGCAGCATCCATCGCAAAATCACCACCACTACCCTGTTGAAGACCATACTCAATCCCAAGAGTTTCACCAAACTTGTTCTGGTATTTCTTGAAATATGCCTTGAATACCGCCGCTGGAACATTCTTCGGTTTGAACCCTTCTAGTATCGCCTGTTGATGCGAAAGGAAGAACGTAAGATCATCGTCCGACAAATCCGCCAAGAAGTTATCCGCCACAAACGAGTTCATAATCCCTGTCGACACAAGAGATTCCTTGATAAGTTGCTTACGACCCTCCATAGAAGACCCCCTTTCGGTGGGATTCTCCGTTGCCTTAGGAATCGCCGCCGTGCCAGTCGCTTTATAGATCTCGTTGGCGTTATAGTTCTTCTGAATATTACTCGCTTCCAACCGTAAGGAGTTCATATACGCCTGACGCTGTGCCTGTGCTTGGCGTTTGTTTCGTTGAGGAGTTCCTGCCGACATACACTACGTAGACAAAAGAAATATACGATTTTAGACATAAAGGGGACTCTCCTTGTGCCATTCCTCCTGCTCTGGGGTCATTAGAACTTGACGCTCCGTATTCAACTCTTTGATGAAGCATTCCTCCGGTTTGATGTCGTCAAACACCTTCAACTGACAGACCAAATTGAAATCGTCAATCAGTTTTTTCTCATCCGGAAGATCGTTGATGTATTGATTCAACTTAATGTTGAACTGCTTCTTCTTCGTGTTCGATAATTCCCTAAAATTAGTCAACGGCGACCAACCCAACGCATCGTTGATGATCACATTCAACCGCTGAGCGTGGGTATGGAAATCCTCTTGGGTAAACTTCATAGACTACTCCCTTATTTTAGTTTGTCCTTAATAACGAATTGGGTTTATTATTTAAACGTATACTATATTTATTAGTTAGAATGGCGTATACTGCCGTCAAACGATTCATAGAGCGGAATCCTGAGCGATGGAAGGAACTTAACCGTAAAAGCGTCTCAGCGTGGCAAAAAAGACAAACTGCTTGGAATCAAGCGACCAGACTCCTAAGGAAGATTGACCCTGCTCTCTTCTTCTAAATGGAACTAAGGTTCCATACCTCCTAAGGGGTCGTAGGGGTTTCCCCTACTAACCAATCCTGAACTTCTTTCAAAACCTCAGGGGTTAGTATACTCAGGTTAAAGAACATCCCATTCGTATTCTCATCGTATACTACTTGCTTACGGAGTAAAAGTCTCGCCAAGGCAATATGCTTCTCTTTGGGGAGACCTTCTATATTATCTTTTAATGCTACGAGTTCCATCCTTAGTATACTCACTCTGTTTTTAACTAATAAATCTTTTGGTAAAGAGTTTAGAACTATCGTAGGATTTATTAGTATTGATGGAGTATTCCTTTGTTGAAAAAGTAGACCTCCGCTCCGCTCATTATCTTTCTCAGCAATTATCCAGCGAATATTACTCCTCCAACGAAGATGGAACCGACGAACAGATGAAGTATGGAATGGTCAAGAAGGTTCTTCTTCAATACATCAAACAAAATGGAACGAAAAAAACAGTATACAAACGCTCCTCTACCGATACGTTGAAATGCCTTCGTCTTTACGGTTTAGGTTTACAAGGTCTTCCTAAAACATTCCGTGGTCTTCTGTATCAATCCATAGGGGACGATATAGATGGCGTCAATTTTGCCCCTTCCATCATCTACAATTTATGCCGTCGCTACGATATCCCCTGTCAATACCTCGCTCAATACTGTAATCACAGAACCGACATCCTCTCCAAGTGGACGACCAAGTTGGAAGTCAATAAAATTATGAATAAAGCGTGGAAGGTCAAAAACGGCAATCCTTGGGTAGTCGCCTTTGATGATGAAATCAAACGTGTACAAGCATCGCTCATCCAGCATTATCCTGAACTCTACGCTCTCGCTAAATCCAAGAATCCTAAGAACGCCAACGGAACGCTAATGTCTTACGTATACCAGTTTTACGAAAACAAGATTTTAGAGAAGATTGTAGAGACCTGCCCTTATGAAATTACCGCTCTCGTTTTTGACGGATTTATGGTCAAGGGAAACGTCCCAGAATCCTATCTTCAAGACCTCCACGACCTTGTAAAACGAGAGTTTGATATGGACTTACACTTCATCGTAAAACCCCACGACACCAGCATTAAAATTCCAGACGACTTCAACTTTGATGATGCCGACCAGTTGTATCTACAAGAGAAAGAGAAACAAGAAACCGTATACGGTCTTGCCGTTATTAAAGACAACTCTGTATACGCTCTTAAAGTAGGCGGAAAATACGTATTTAAAAACAAGAGCGACCTTCTTGTCAATTTTGAAAATGTCTTCATCAAAGACAAACGATTTATAGACCGATGGTTGCACGATGATGAACGTGCTGAATATAACAGCGTAGGGATGTATCTCCACGATACTCCTTGCCCTGACGGAGTTCTCAACTTGTGGGACGGATTCTCAGCAAGTAAGTTGAAACCTGTGTTAGTGGACATAGAACCCTTCTTCACACATCTTCGTATTATGTCAAACCACAACGAAGAGTTCTACCTCTTCCTCTTGAAATGGTTGGCGAATATGTTTCAATACCCTTCCAGTCCATCTGTATTCGTATGCCTCTCTTCCACCAACGAAGGAACTGGTAAATCCGCTCTGGTAGACCTACTGAGATATATCATCGGCAAAGACAAATCGTATGAAATCAACGACCCTGAAACTCAACTCTTTGGAACATTCAACGGTCATCTTGAAAAGGCAGTCTTCATCAACCTCAACGAGATTGGTAGAGGCGGTATGAATAAGTTTTACGATAGACTGAAAACTGACATCAACTCCCCTACCAATAGCGTTCATCACAAAGGTCAAAAAGCGTATGACATTACCAACGTTCGCCATTTTATGTCTACCAGTAATAACACTCACGCTATTATCGTGAAGGAAGGAAATCGTCGTTATGCGATGACAGAGACCAGCGAAGAGTTGATTGGAGACCATACCTATTTTGACTTCTTCTATGATTGGATTGCGAGACCATCTACTCAATATTCCGTATACACTTACCTAATGGCGTATAAAACCCCTCGCAAATTGACGACTGCCGATATACCCATTACCGAAACTCTCAAAGAAGCGTATGAGTTGAATAGAGACCCTATGGAAGATTTTATGATTCAGTTTACCAGCGGTATTACCTTTGAGGGTCTGTATCTTGAATACAAAGACTATATGAGGAGGAATGGATACGATAAAACCTGCCCTTCCAAAGCGTTTGCGATGAAGTTCTCTAAATATAGAGAGAAATACAAGATTACCGTAAAGGATAATGTGTTGCTAGAAGGTCGTATGGAACGTAGGGTCTATTACAGAGAAATGTTGCTCTCCCTATAAGGTTTTAACTGGACTATTTATTAGTATACTATTCCTACACACCTACACACTACACACCTTTCAAACATATAGATGTAGATTTGGAGTTGTATTTTTTTGAGTCCCTTCAAAAATATTCGTATACCATTTATAGCGAAGGGGTTGACCCCCCTGTGTAGGGCGGAGGTGTGTAGAAAGCGGTTTATTAGCATAATTCGCTTAAAGGTATCTTGACTGTGTATACTGTATGAAAGGGATGTATCGCCCTGACCCTGATGACCCTATCATCCAGCAAAACTACAAGGATTTCGTGGAAGAATACAGCATTACACGACCCTCTACGATTAACAAAGACCACGACCCACGAGTTTGTATTTATAGAGAACCTGTTGGTAAAGTAGGGGGAAACAAGTGGCACACGCCGACCAATAGGAAACAAGCAGTCAAAGAAGCGGAAGCAAAGAATCAATATCTGTATTTAGACCACGCAGAGTGTTTCAAATGCGTATACAAGAAAGTATACGTATTCAGCAACTATGGTATGAAACAAGAAGACATAGAACACGCTGAACAAGCAGGATACAAAGTCATTCCGCCAATCTATTCCGCCGATGCTACAACGATGGTAAAATACCTCCATTAAATTGAACCATCCTCCGCCCCTGATTTATTAGTATAAAGGATGCCTTGCGACCGTTGTTTTTACTTAGAGGATGGGAAGAAGGTATACTATGAATGCTACTGCGAAGCGGATAGAAAACAAGTTGAAGAGGACGATAAACGTGCTACAAAGGATGGATATGTTTGCCTTAACGGACGATGGATAAAACAATACAAACGTAAAGTGAATCCGAAGAAAATTGAACCAACTTCCGCCCCTGATTTATTAGTATAAAAGATGTCGGTTGAGCATACAAAATACGTGATGAAGACCGCTTGCGGAAGGGAACTGGTTATGAAAGACGCCAAGTCGTCTACAAAATGGATACACCTACACAACAAGGTTTGCGACAAGTGTAAAGGCGTAAAAACAGCGACAGGTTCCTTACATACAACCAACATTTCAGGAAACAAGAATAGTATAGAAAGATACAACCATTCTACAAGCGGATTTATTGGCGACGTCTATGCACTTCCTCTCTAAGGTTCATCCGGCATACCGAATTGTATAGGGTCAAGGAATTCGTCCAGACCCTTCCTAAACTTTTTCTCGTCGTCTTTCTCTTCTACGTCAATCAGGAAGCAAGAGAGTTTCTCGGCGGTGGCGTAGTTATACATTCCTACGAGTTGTTCTTTCGATACACCCAGCGAAAACTGACGTAGGATGTCTTTGACTTCACGAAGACCTCCTAACTTTAACAAGACCATATACGAGCAGTTCTTTCGGATGAGGGACGGAATGTCAAAGTAAGACTGGGACAGGTAGGCGACGGAGCATCCTAACTTTCTCGCACGGATATAGTATTTGATAATCGCTGATTGGTCTCTTTCAAGTACACAATCATCGAAGATGACCAAGTGGGATTGCTTCTTATTCATCTTGTCTAAATGAGGGATGGAATGGAGACCTTCTTTGATTTGAATGTCAGGGGATTTCTTTTTCAAAAAGTTGTAAAGGGGTTCGTCCTTGTTTTGGGTAATGACGGTGATGTCGCTAAAAGTTCCCTCGCCTTCACTAAACGCTTTAATGAGATTGAGGATGAAGTTGGTCTTGCCACTTCCAGACGGTGCAGACACCGCTATACGAAAGGGGTTCTTGATGTGGTGCTTGTCAAAGTTGGGGTTCGCAAGTTCGTCTAACATTTCTTTCGGCATCTCTTCATACCAGTTCTTCATACTATTAATAATAGATTATAAATCGGTTCTTAATCCTTATTTTTAATCTGTATACGGAGTATGGCGATTACCTATGGAGTAGAGTATCTTGCTCCGGAGACGATCAACCCTGTCTTTAATCCTCAGGCGTTTTTAAGATCGTATAAACAAGCGATCGACCAAGAAGCGTCTACGGTGGCAATTCAAGCGGAATTGACAACCATAGCAAATGAACTTGCTGACATTTCACCCATTTATGCTAATTCAGGAACGGTGAATGCTTCGCCTTACAATCAAATTACTACGGTGACAGCAACCGACCAGTATACTAACATATTCAGTTTTAGTTTAGAGTCAGGACAGAGCGTAGCAGTCATCAATAATCTTTGGTGTCAAGCGGTAAATGGAGGGTCTTCCAATAACAAAATCCTTACTTTCTGTACACAGTTGTGGAATACGACCTCTAATGTTGCTGAGAACAATTACTATTGGACGGATATTTACGACCAATCAACTGGGTCGCTAAACTATTGGTTTTCTCAAAATACAGTTCTTTGGCGAAATACCTACACTACGACTCAAACATACAGGGTTCGTGTATACTGTGAATATGAAGGAATGGGAACAGGATTTACGATAAACGGTCCGAATACAACAGATTCATCGTGCTACGGTCCATCCTTAATTCTTCTACTTAACTAAGCAAATAGTCTGGATTTCCGCATAAGATTCCGTTTAGATTTTGGGTTTGACCTATGGGAAAAAGTGTGGTGCTTGTAATGCCGAAACCTGGGCCACTCACAGAGCAATAACACCACAAATAACAGTTCTGTGCTGAACCTGAGGAGGGAACGTTATGAAACGCCATATAGTTGAGACTGACAGCGTCAGTTGTGCTGAATCCGGTGACCCAAAGGTTGTTGTAAGCGGAGTTGTAAACCGTAGAGGAGGTATTCCACCAAAAATACCAAACGCCGATGTTTGCTTGTCCTCCTCGTAGAATATCTAAATTAGCATTAAGAACCCATCCCTCTGTATACTTAATTGCTTGTAATTGACCTACCAAAGTAGGAACGGTAGGCGTGATCAAAGTAGAGAATACAGAACCATTATACAACCCTATGTTTGCACTATTATCAAGTAGATTGTTTGTGTCTGTTTGAAGAATCGCAATCTCTTCTTGGAGATAGGAAAGGTCAGCATTCGCATTTACTTCTCTGACAGGAAAACTGGTAGGATTAAAGATAGGATTTTCACGAATAGGTTCTGGGTATTTCGCCATAGGTATACCGACAGATTAAAAAACAAATCTCTCTCCGTATACTATGTCAGTCTATCCTGCTCCTTATGAGATTGTTCCCATCTTTGAACCTGAGAAGTTCCCTTTACTGGATGCGACGACTCAGTCGCTTACGGATTTAGTAAATCAATATAACGTATTGAATGAAGAGGTGAATACGATTGGAACTACGACAGGAGTGATTCTTTACATTCCTATGAATACGACGAATGCGACTGGAATTAGTAGTGGTAATTTGGGTCTCATCCCAGGCCCCACAGTAGGAGATGGAATGGTTGTGGGTGGAAAGTATTGGTTGTTGGCGAACATTACGCTAAGTTGTGATAATCCAAATGATGATTTCACAAGCGGAATCTCTGTCGCCATAGAGTTTGGAAACACGACGGTCTATCAAGCAAGTATGACTCCACGAGGAACTCAAAATGTGGATATGTGGTGTTTTACAATCTCGTATCCATTTACTTTCAGCAACGTTCCGTTCAACATCAATTGTATTTGTAATTTGAATAGCGGAGGAACGTGGTCGGCACAAAGTCTCGCAAGAGCATCCACCGGTGCTTTGTCAGGGTTGACGTTTGGTAATACGTATCTTCAAGTAATGCGACTTCAATAAATGTAAGATAATCTAACCTTAGGGTATGAGTGTGTATCCTCCGCCTTCAAGTATTGTGCCGATTTTCAATCCAAACAATTTTAACGAAACGACCATAACTGTAATAGGAGTTCCTATTCCGTCTGCGAGTCAAAATCCTCCTACGTATTATCCGCCCCTGATTAAGTCTACGGTTTTCAATCCATCTTATTTTGGGTAGTCGGACGTAGGTTTTAATCTAAACAGAGAGTATGAGTGTCTATCCCCCTCCATTAAGTCAGGTTCCCATTTTCAATCCTAACGATTTTACCGAAACGGTGACATCGGTGATAGGAGCAGGGTCAACCGCACCAACCGTAGATTATTTGGAGTTTCCTACGGCACAGGGAGCAGAGACGTGGACGGCAAACAGCGGAAACAACGAATTGGTTGTCGGTGCCGGTTCCATAAGTATAGGGTATGATGTATTGACGGTTCCAAAAGGCGTAGCGTTTAGCGGACAGGGGTTTGCCTACAATAATGGGACGGTTGTTTCCAATACGACGTGGTCTGGATTACAGACGAAGATTGAGGCAATTCAGGCATTAGCACCAGCGTCCGACAGCACGACACTGAACGTGAATGATGCGATTACGATACAAAATGGTGAGTCTCCTACGGCAACAAATACCATCATTATTTCGGCATCGGCAGGAGATAATCAATTGCTGTTGAACGATGACGCAGGAACGGCAGGGTACGTTTTGACGTCAGGGGGGGCAGATGGGTCAATGACGTGGGCGGTAGGAGGCGGTTCAACACCATCTCTTGCCGATGTTCTTGATGTCAGTCCTGCTGGGGTTGCTAATTTGGGGCAAAGCATAACTATCCCTGCTGGGGATATAGACCAATATTTAGGAGTAAAATTGACTATGGAGGGGGATTCAGTCATCGTATCCGCAAATGAGACATCAACTCCTGATGAGATTACAGACCAGTCTCAACTTACTTTTCAAGGGTTTTCCACATTTAGAACAGATACGATAAGCGACCCTAAAACACAGGTTTCAAATGATATGACTCCTACTTATACGATTATCAAAGACATAAGTGGTGATTTGGAGGCAACGGCAACACAATTGACTAATACGATGAGTGCGTCAAGTATTCTATTACAAAATGATTCGGTGGTCGCTGAGGAACTTACTACGAATTCTTCGGTAGAAATGACAAATTCTGCTTTGACTCTTACTTCTAATTCTTACAGCGAAAACCCTGTCATAACTTCTACAAATGTGATAAGTCCAACAACGATGGTTATAACAAATGGGACTCTTTCTCAAACGACAACATTTAGTGCTACTGGAATGGGAACTGATTCAACCACACAACCTCTTAACATAAACGCTCCTTTTACTCTTGTTTCACCTGTAATTTCAACTGAAGATTTACCTTTATGCTATACGCCCTCCGCTGGTTATGGAGATGCTCTTGTTGTGTATAATAATGTAGGCGTTGTTCCTTCGGTAAGTGCTGGATTTGCCGAAGTCATTTTTCAAAACATATCGGCAACATCTCAATCGTCTAACATCATCGCTATTTGCGAAAGCGACGGAGATTATATGACGGTGGGTCAAGTCAGTCAAACAGGAACTGCTCTTTACGATACTCTTTTTGAGATACAAGGAGCGGGGTATTGCTCTTCCACAGGTCATCAAATTTTAGGTGCGAACTCGTCAAGTTCGGCAGATAAATCCGTTGTGATTGCGTATGGAAATGGAACGGGAGGATTCCAAGTCAGTCCATCAGGAGCAATTGCGTTTGACGCTACACCTCTTGTCGCTGATGGTGTTGTATCTTTACAAGACGGAGATTTTGGAGACGCAGGTCAGTATTTGGTAAGTCAAGGGGACGCCTCACCTCCTGTTTGGACGTCTCTCTCCACTCCATCTCTTGACGCTGTTCTAACCGAAGGTAATTCAAGCGACCAAGATATCAAAATACAAACCGAAACATTCAATAGCGGTTATAAAAGTGTAATAAGGACGTATGAAATGGTGTCTTCTTTGTATGACACAACAACGCAAGTTCTTTCTAACCAATCAACGATGAATCCTAGTGGATTTTCTTCTCAAAATAGTGCCGACCCCAATACGTTAGGCAATAAATATACTTTGACCCCTGATTTTTTACTCGCAAGACACAAGACTGCTACGAACACCAACGATTATTACCAAACACCGACGTATTCGTATATGTTAGAGCAAATTGATGGTGGGACGAATAAAGCAATCTATTTTGACACAGGGAATCCCAAAATTGAACTTTCAAATACAAGCACTACTCTAAACACTCAACTTACTACAAATGGTTTATCTTTTACAGACAACACCAATAATAAAACGACTACGTATAGTGATACAGGTATTAACTCAGCAAAATCGCCCTATACCATAAACAATCCTACAAGTATTGGAATAGGAACAGTTGGAACATCACATACGATTGGAATAGGAAATGAAACTTCAACGACAAATGTATCGGGGACGTTTAACGCACCCACACCAGCGACAAATGTAAATAGCACTATTGTCCCCACAACTTCTTGGGTGAATACCTTTTTTGCGACTATCACATCGTTGAGTGATTACTTGACTACGGCAACAGCATCGGCGACCTATCAAACCCTCGCAGGAATGGAGGATTATGTCACACTTGATTACGCATTAAGCACATTTCAAACTCAATATGGAATGTTTTTATACCTAACCACAGATGTCGCATCGGCAACCTATCAAACCATCGCAGGAATGGTTGATTACTTGACAACAGCAACAGCGTCGGCAACCTATCAAACCATTTCAGGATTAGGTTCAGCATTATCAACTGTTAGTGCGATTACCATAGGAACGAATGCTGGTAATGCGAATACAATTGTGATAGGTAATAACACCGCTCCAACTGCTAATTTTCCGTTAGTAGATATCAAAGGTAAGTTCAGCATCAACGACGTTCTTTTTTCAGGTGGAGATGGAGGGACTACCCAATTAAGTGTAGCATCTTACACCATTCCCCAAAATGCTTTGCGAAATTCGTCTTATACCCTGATTATGTCAGGGACGGCAAACCCAACGACTTTGAATTTTCCAACAGATGATACGGGAGGTAAATACATTACAGTTTTTAACGCTGGGACAAATCCAATTCTTTGTTCTTGTTCTGCTTCTCCTACAAGACTATTTTTTGGAGGTGGTAATGGGTTAGTAGGTGCTTCTACCTATGCGATACGCTCCAACCAAACCGTTCAATTCTTGTCAGCAGGTTCATCAGGGTTTATACTATTCTCTCAAAGCAATTCAAATACCAATGTAAATCAATATCCTTCCACCATTCAAACGCTTTCCACTAATCAAAGAATGTTATCAACAAGAATTACAGGAGCAAGTGTCAATGGAACATTCACTTATACGTCTATCTCAGGACAGCAGAACTTTGCTTCTCCTGCTTCGGTTCAATTGACGGCAGAAGATGCGACCGGTAATCATACGATGACGTTAAGAACGAATACAGTAGCAGGATTTACCTACGTATCTTCTACTGGGTCTTTCCCAACGACTCTCCATATCTACGCTCTTGGAGTATAAGTATACTAATAAATCAAAATAAACATAAAGACAAAATTAAAAGGCACGGTATGAAAGGATCCGTATACAGTATACTTGGAACGATGGGCGTAATCTACGTAGGATCTACAAAATGCTTTCTATTGAGGAGAGCAAACCATAAACGGCAGTCTATTGTGAATCAGTCTTCTCTGTATACATTCATCAGGGAGAATGGAGGATGGTCGGCGTTTGAAATGAAGGTCATAGAAGAGATTGAGTATACAGACAAGAGAGACCTTTATCAAAGGGAGAGGTTTCATATTGAAGAGTTGAAACCAACGTATAACCAAAAGGTTCCTTCCAGAACTTACGCAGAACGTATACAGCGTCCAGAGTTCAAAAAGAAGAACAGGGATAAGAATCGAGAGCGATACAGAAACAATCCAGAGCAGAGGGAATATTCCAAGAATTACTACAAGGAGAACAAAGATCGTATTCGAGAACAGATTGGAGAGTGGCAGGAGAAGAACCGAGAGCGGTATTTGGAATGTCAAAGGAAATGGAGAGAGAAGCATCCTGATTATATGAAAGAGTATACGAAAAAGAAAAAGGAGAGTATACTATGAGCGACGATGAAGACTCTACGGTTGAATCTTGGAGTGAGGATGTGGAAGGAGTTCTCAAAAACATTCTCCATAATTGTAATGACCTCCAACGTAAGCACAAATCTCTGTATCTCTATTATCAGTCAACCCTCAAATACTTTCAACTTCCTCTCATTATTCTTGCGTCAATCAATAGCGTTCTTGCTGTGTCTCTTGCGAATTATACTTCGCAGAGTAAGACCTCGCTGGTTAATTGTGTGTTTAGTTTGGTGTGTGCTTGTATTAGTAGTATACAGATGTTCCTCAAAGTAGAAGACAAGATGAAGGCGGAATTACAGGCGTATTACAATTTCAAACTACTGGCGATTAAGATAGGGTCTACGTTGAAGTTGAATGTCAATCATAGAGAGGTCAACGGTCAAAAGTTCTTAGACGAATGTTTGACGGCATATAGAACCTATTTGGAAGGGGCGTTAGTTCTTTCAGGAACGATTACCGATAAGATAGTAGAGTTGCCTGAACGTCCTACGGTCATTAAGAATGTATTGGGAGAAATTGACGTGAATATATCCTCTCCGTAAGGTATGAGACCGTATACTATTTCTAAGTATACTAAGCGAAAGGCAGAAGAGATGGGATTACAAGTATTTCCAAGCGACTCGCCTAAATATAAAATTGACGTATACGATGACAGGGGATTGTATATGTTTTCCGGCGGTGCAAAAGGGTATGGTGATTACAGCACATATTTAAGAACCAAAGGAAAAGAATATGCCGATGAACGCCGTAGACTTTACCGTATACGTCATAAAAAAGAAATTGAAGCAAAGGGAACAAGGGGATACTATATTGCTCGGTTGCTTTGGTAAGCAAGATGCTTTTTGCTTTGTAGATGTCTTGCTTTTTTACATATTTGAAAAGTAGAACCGCATTCGCATTCATATTGAGTTATTGCGTGTTGACGTTGCTTATCGTTATACTCTTTATTTTTACGAAGTTCCGCCTTTTGTTGTTTATCATATTCTAATTTGTCTTCATCTGTTCTAAAAGGTCGTCTTTGATTAATACAAGGAAACGTATCAATATAGTATCGTTCACGGATAAGTAGTTGGTCGTCATCTACTTCTTCTAACACGATGAACTCGTAATTTTTACGAGAGATGATTTGATTAGCAGAGGTTGAATGATTACCTTTATTATTACGATGGTCTCCCAACCGTTCTTTCCAATCTCGTTTAGTAGACCCATAGTATATTTCTCCGGTTGTTAAGCAAAGAATCATATAAACAACGCCCATCGGTAAACAAGAATTAAGTTTGGAAGTTAAATCAATTTTACCTAACTATACTATATGGCGTTGAGCGATAGACAGATTTATGACCTTGCCGGACGAATGGGAGTTCCTCTGGTCTTCTGTAATTTCAAAGACCGATTGAAGAAGACCAAGTTAAAATTCGGTAAATCCTACATCGTTAATATGGAAGATGAGTTTGACCCTGATGGCGAACGAAATGAAGGAAGTCATTACACTTGCTTTCAGGCGAACAAATACCCAACTGGTAAGACAGAGTATATCTACTTTGATTCGTTTGGTATGCCCCCTCCGCAGGAAGTAATTGATTTCTGTAAAGGTCATCCTCCACACAGCGACAAGGACGTTCAATCGTTAATGAGCGGTGCTTGTGGTTGGTTCTGTCTTGCGTTTCTCCATTACATTAATGTAGGACACGGTAGAACAGGCGACCTGTATACAGATGCGAATCATTTTTTGGAAATCTTCGATGACCTGAATAAGGAAAAGAGTCATTTGAAGAACGAGTTTCTATTAAAGCATTTCTTCCAATCTGCTGACCCTGCTTTACGCAAACCGATTACCTTAGGCGGAGAGGTAATTAATTCGAATACCATTACTGAACCTATTGACGGAAAGCAATCCGTATAATGCTTCTTGTTTTTATCTGCCCCCAGAGTATATGGAAGGGGACGGTCTCAAAAAAAAGAAGAAGCGACCTCGGCAAAAGCGTCCCAAAGTTGGACCTCAAAATCTATTACGAGAGGACACGATTCGGTTGAGCGATGTCTTTAATTTTCCAATTCTCAACGATGCCTTTTTAAAAGACATCGGCATCAGCAAGGCAACACGAGAAAAGTTTGTAAAAACTGGCGGAATGGATAAGTCTAAACGGTGGGCGTTTGCGAGAGATGATATTCCCAAAGCACAACGAACTACGATGGAAGAACAATCCGGATTTTCAGCATCTCCTCGTGGTCCATCGCCTCAGCGTCCGCCTCGTCGTCCATCTCCGCCTCGTCGTCCATCTCCGCCTCGTGGGGCAACCAGTCGATCGCCGTCTCCTGAACGACCATCTAAATTAGATCCGTTGGATTTGAAGTTAAGCACCATTTTTAAAGGATTACGTTTACAAGCAGATGATGAAACGTTAAGAGAGTTAGGATACACCGAACGACAAGCAAAAACACTTCTTGGGTTGACAAAGAAAGGAATGGTTGCTCCTTCTACGGATGCGATAGAAACTCGATTAGGTAAAAAAGCGTTAGGGCGGTTGAGAATGCTTGTTGTTTTTCCAAATGAACAGGTAGGAACTTTAAAAAAAAGTAATTTAGACTTGTTTCAAGGAGTGTCTCCTCCTTCACAAGCACAAAGTGCGAGAATGGAAGAAGAAGCAAGATTACGGTTTGAGGCAAGACAAAAGGAAAAATTGACCGATAAAGCATTAACTCCTGCGAAAGCAGTCGCTCCATCTGCACCAGTTGATTTTCCATCGGCACCAGTTCAACCTCCACGACCTGTACCCAAAGCACTTGATTTCCCTCGTCCTCCTAAAAACTTAGTTCAACCAGAACAAGTAGCGGAAGCAAGAGCCACACCGTTTGCTGTTTCTGCTCCTGCGAGGGTTCCTGCAAAAGCAAAGAAGTTCGATGTAAAAGCGGCAAAGAACTTGTTGAAACCACCTCTTCCGCCTCGTAATAAAACGGCACTTGATTTAGGGGAGGTAGAAACTGCAAAACAACCTACCGCAGCACAACGAGAAGTTGCTAAAATTGTAGCACAACATTTACCCCTTGCTTCTTTGATGTTGCCGTCTGCTCCTACACTTGCGAGGGCAAGTTCAACGTCATCTTCACGAGGAACACCATCTCCGAGAGGGAGACAATTACCGCCTCTTACCCAAGATGAACTGTTTGGAAATGTACCCATACCGAAAGAGAAACTTAGAGGACGACCAGAACTTCGTAAGGCACCTACTCCTACAATTACGATGGGAGGAGAGAAGATTGTGGAGACACCTCCTGCGGCTCCTACTCCTACGGCACCTGTCATTAATGCGGAGACTTTGTTAGCACAAGCGGCAACGTTGAAAAAACCACGAGGCAGACCTAAAAAGAAGCAAGTCCTTACTGTGTTAGATAAGTTGGAATTGACTCCTGAAAAACTACAATCAAAACGAGAAAATCTTAGTTATGTGCCCCCGCCTGAATACAGAGCACCTGAGTTGGAACCTGATACGAGTACGGCGGAACAACTCCGTAAACAAATCAAAAAACTTAAAAAGACAACAGGACCTGAACCTCCTGCACCAACACCTACCAGTCCTGAACCTACATCTTTTGAATCGGCTACATCTGGTACATTCTCAACAGAAGAGTTGTTAGAAACGGCAAAGATTTTTCGTAAAAGACTAAAAGCGAGAGCAAAGGGAGAAAAACTAGATGAAGAAGAGAAACGAGCAAAACAGAAAGAATTGGAAGACGAAAAAGCACGTCTTTGGGTTGAAGAAATACACGAACGAGCACAGCGTGAGTTTGATAAAGAGCAACTCACAAAAAAAATACGAGAGTTGGAACAGAAGTTGGAAATAGAACCAAACGTGAAGAAGATAGCATCCTTGGAAAAAACGTTGGAGACAAAACAAAGGGAGTTCGCCAATATAATGGTAGAACAGCAAGACCGAAATGAACGGTTATTGGGGATGGTTCAAGAAAAATCGGATACTTTACGAAAAGTCAAAGGTGAAAAGTCGGATACTGAATCAGCGTTGAGACGACAACTCCGTTTAACGGAACAAACGCTAGAAGAAGAACGTAAAGCGTTGGAAGCGGAGCGTGCTAAATCACAAGAACTTAAATTGAAGGTGCCTCTTACTCCGGAAGAACCGCCAACTCCAACAGCACAG
>Ga0214923_10003275_pt1 | contig 20430 bp, 21 predicted proteins | sample LL1510_MetaG_FD_177993 | JGI IMG/M metagenome (GOLD analysis project Ga0214923, IMG submission 177993) | Freshwater microbial communities from Lake Lanier, Atlanta, Georgia, United States - LL-1510 | ecosystem: Environmental > Aquatic > Freshwater > Lake | place: USA: Georgia | collected...
CAACGAGTTCACCGTTCGCATCGGCGATCACCTCGCCGAGCGCTGGTCGTGCTGACTCCGCGGCGAGGTACTCCGCCCACTCCACAGGTGTGACCGATGAGCTCCCCCAGTGATCGGCGAAGCAGTGATTCTTCAGTACGCGCAGCGCCTCGAGGTCGACGTCGGCTATTGCCAGCGACTGATACCCCGCAGGGATCGGCGCATCACTGAGCTTGTTGCTGGTCGGGCGATCGGCAAAGCGCAGCAGCATCTCGGAGTAGTAGCGGATCGTTCGCATGCCAGCGGCTACATAGAGTCGCTGCGCGCGTGAATCAACCTCAACGCACTGCGCCTGGATCGTGGCACCAGGGAACGGCGCGAGCAGCTCTACGGCGCGATCCTTTGACCATGCAAGAAGGTGGCGGCCGAGTCCGATCCCTTGGAAGAGCGGATGCACCCCGCCGAAAAGGTAGGCGCGCGGCTTCTCGGCGTCGGTTGCGCCGACTGCCCAGGCGTACCCAGCGATTGCTCCCGTTGGCGCCCGAACAACGATGGCGTTGTCGTGGGCATCGATGCCCGAGGCGGTGAGGTCTTCGCGCATGTCGCCCTCGCTGTACATCAGCGGGTAGCCAACCGCGTGGTAGTTCTCGTTGGTGAGGATGGTCAGCTCGGCGACATCACGCTCAACGTCGCACGGCATCGCCGTAAAGCCCGCGGGGAGGGCGTTCGTGAGGCGAAGCAGTCGTTCAAGGGTTTGGCTCATAGGGATAGGGTAATCTGAACTCTGACAAAACTTGTCAGAAATACCCCAGGAGGCCCATTGAACGACCACCAGGAGCCCGGCGCTCGCGGACTGCACGGCAGTGGTGCCGTCGCGTTCAGCACCCGTGGTGAGTACGGGGTGCGCTTCATGGTGGCCCTCGCCCGCATGGACCACGGTGAGCCTGTCTCGCTGACCGACATCGCCGAGCAGGAAGACCTGCCTCGCGCCTATCTCGAGCAGATCATTGGCGGCCTCCGCGACGCTGGCATCATCGACAGCCAGCGCGGCGCACACGGTGGCTACCGCCTCGCCCGCCCTGCGAACGAGGTCCGCATGGGTGCGGTGCTGAAGGCGCTCGAGGGGCCAATCGTGCCGATGGCCTGCCTCGCCGAAGAGGGGAGCCCCTGCAACCGCGCCGGCAACTGCACCGTCAGCCAGCTCTGGAGCCGCGTGCGAGACTCGGTCACCGAGGCGCTCGACTCCTTCACCCTCGCCGACCTCGCTGCGCCCGGGTCACCGATCGCCCTAACAAGTTCCGCAAAACACTGAGAGAGGAGACGAACATGAGTGAGAACGCGCACCTCGTCATCAAGGATCTCGTCGTCGCACCGTCGAGCGACCCAAGCAAGCACATCCTGCAGGGAATTTCGCTCACGGTGAAGCCGGGCGAAGTACACGCGATCATGGGACCGAACGGTTCCGGCAAGACCACACTCAGCTACGCACTGATGGGACACCCGAGTTACGAGATCGTCTCAGGCAGCGTGTCGTGGAAGGGCGAGAACCTGCTCGACTACAGCGCCGACCAGCGCGCGCGACTCGGTCTCTTCCTTGCCTTCCAGTATCCAACTTCGATTCCTGGGCTCTCCGTTGCGAGCTTCTTGCGCACCGCAATGAACGCCCGTCGCTCCGGCTTGGTGCGCGATCCTGAGTTCGATCCGTCGGACCCAGTGAAGGGCGGCATGACGATGGGCGAGTTCCGCAAGCTCGTCAAGGAGAAGCTCACGCAGCTCAAGGTCGACGAAGCGTTCATGACGCGCTACGTGAATGACGGATTCTCGGGAGGCGAGAAGAAGCGCCTCGAGATGCTGCAGATGGCGTTGCTGAAGCCAGAGATGGCGATCCTCGACGAGACCGACTCTGGCCTCGACATCGACGCGTTGCGTATCGTTGCGGAGGGCGTCAACACGATGCTCTCGCCAGAACTCGGTGTGTTGGTGATCACGCACTATCAGCGACTGCTTGATTACCTGAAGCCACAGTTCGTGCACGTGCTCGCGCGCGGTCGCATCGTTGCTTCAGGTGGGCCAGACCTTGCGCACCGCTTGGAGCGCGAAGGGTACGCGCCGATCCTTGCGGAGAACGGCATCAGCGCAACAGCAGACGAGGCGGCCACGCCAACCGCTGCACCGGCGCCGTCGGCGTAGCGCGGCGGGTGTAGGCTCGCGATATGGGCGCCTGGCACAACGCTGACGGCACACTTGATCCCGTAAAGGTTCGCGCCGCCTATCCAATTTTCAAGACGCAACCTGGCGGGCGACCACTGCACTATCTCGACAGCGCCGCAACGGGGCAGCGACCTCAGCGCGTAGTAGATGCGGTAACGAAGTATCTCTTTACGGCAAACGCAAACCCGCATCGCGGCGCATACACGCTTGCCCAGATGGCGACCGATGGCTATGAGGCGGCGCGCGCACGAATCGCTACGTACCTGAACGTGCCTGCAAGCGAACTTGTCATGCTCGGCAGTGCCACCGAAGCACTTAACCTTGTTGCGCGTTCATGGGGCAAAGCGAACCTGCGCCGCGGCGACGTGGTGCTGGTCACCGAGGCGGAGCATCACGCCAACCTCATTCCGTGGCAGCAGATCACACGCGAGATGGATGCCGACCTTGAATTCATTCCGGTCGATGATGTGACTGGCGAGATCCTTTGGGATCGTCTCGACTCGTTGATGCAGCTAAAACCGAAGATGGTTGCCCTTGGGCACGTCTCCAACGTGCTCGGTTCCATCGCACCCCTCGCCCAGATCGCCAACGCTGCGCACGCCGTTGGCGCACTCCTCTGTGTGGATGGCTGCCAGGCGGTGGCGAACATGCCAGTCTCAATTCCTGCGACGGGCGCCGACTTCTACGCCTTCAGTGCACACAAGATGGGCGGCCTCTTCGCCGGCGGTGGGCTCTGGGCTCGCGCCGATCTGCTTGACGCGATGGCACCGATTGAAACCGGCGGCGACATGATCCACAGCGTGCGACTTCGCGACGCCGACTTCACAACAGGAACCCAGCGCTTTGAGGCGGGCACCCCCGACGCATCGGGCGCCGTGGCCCTCGCCGCTGCGTGTGATCTACTCGACGAGTTTGGTCGCGACAAGATCCACGCCCACGAGGCGCTCATGATCGAGCGCGTCATTCGGGAACTCCCCGATGTGCTTCCCGACGCGCGCATTCTCGGGCCACGCGATGCGAGCCAGCGCGCCGGCCTCGTCGCCTTCTCGAGCGACCTCATTCACGCCCATGACCTTGCCGAGATCCTGGATCGCCGCGGGGTGGCCATTCGCGCCGGCTTCCACTGCGCGCAGCCGCTCCACGAGCAGCTGGAGCTCAGCTCGTCGGCGCGCGTGAGCGTTGCTCCGTACACCACACACGAAGATCTCGATGCACTCTTTGAGGGCCTGCGCGAGGCGCGCAAGGTATTTGAGGGCTAAGCGATGGGTGGTATGGACGATCTCTACAGGGAGCAGATCCTTGAACACCATCGCCGACCGCACAACCAAGCGCCGCTTTCGGCGCCGAGCGTCAGCCTTGAGGGGCGCAACCCGAACTGTGGCGACGTCATCAATTTGCAGTTGCAGCTCGACGACGCAGGGACGGTCACCGACGTTGCCTTCAGCGGCCGCGGCTGCGCCATTTCGCAGGCGGGCACTTCGCTCATTACCGACGAACTTCGCGGCAAGCGCATCGACGAGATCTTGGCGCTTGGCAGCCCCTTCGTGATGGAGTTGCTCGGTGTGGAGGTTGGCCCCACGCGCATCCACTGTGCGCTCCTCGGACTTGAGACCGCGCAGAAGGCTATTGCAAGCCTGCGCAGTAAGTAAGTCGCGAACGAGCACGGTACGATGGCCGCCATGAGCGCAGCAGAGTTGATTGCATCGGTCGCAGGTGAGCCGTCGATCTGTCGACGCTCGCATGGTCCTGGCCTGCGACCGCTCGCGCGCTAATCGCCCGCTCCGGTCGATCAGGCTCCATCGGCGCAGTTCGCGCCGCTCCAACCATTGAGCCTGAGGTGTCACACATGTCACAGATGACCGACTCACGAGGATTTCGTTCCGGCGCAGGACTGAGCGTCATGCTCCTTCTTGCTGCTACGTATCTCTACCTACAGCCAGCAACGCAGCAGATCGGCATTGGAGTAATCCTGGTGATCTCACTGGCGATGCTCTTGAGTGCAGCAACTGCGCTGCGCGTCAGCCTGCTGGCACTGCCGTTTCGCATCTTGCGCGAACGCGGCGTGATTGCCGCGCCAAAGCCAGCTGACCTTCAGCCTGTTCCTGGCCTACGCCTTGCACAGGTGATGGGCGGCACCATGATCTTCCTCGGCGTGATTGCGCACACGGTGTGGGCCGCGGATGTTGTTGCGGTTGCACTGGTGGCTATTGTGGCCACGCTCCAGTCGTTCCTGGCTATTACCGGCATCTGCGTAGCGTGCAAGCTCTACGGAATCGTGGTCTGGTTCGAGAACCGCAGACTGCCAGCCGGATCACCAAAGATCGCGAAGCAGAAGATCCGCATGCGCTAGGTTCCGTGTGGCGAGCCCGGTCGGTGCGCCACACGCGTCACGCCGTGCGCTCACGAGCATTTAGGGGCATCATCCTGTTCTCGCCGATCGGTGAGTCGTACTGGGCATCGCCGCCCGCCACAAAGGAGATGCGTCGAACGTGAGCACAGCACGAATTCTCGTCGTCGGCAGCACCATGATGGATCTGATCTCGTACGCCAAGGTGATTCCCAATGCGGGTGAGACCCTGGTGGGCGATCGCTTCCAGATGGGCTTCGGCGGGAAGGGTGCGAACCAGGCGGTCCAGGCGGCACGCTTTGGCGCGCCAGTCGCCATGGTAAACGCCGTCGGTGATGACGCTTATGGCGCATCACACCTCGCGAACTTCGTGAAAGAGGGGATCGATACCCGCTGGATGCGCACGGTTCCTGGCTCCAGTGGCGTCGCGCCAATCTGGGTCGACGCGAATGGCATCAATCGCATCATCATCGTTCCCGGCGCCAACAACGACACCGACCCCGCTGTCGCTGAGGCGGCGGTGCGCGACTTTAAGCCGACGATCGTCGTGGGGCAATTCGAGATTCCACAGGCCACCACCCTGGCCGCGTTTCGTGCAGCGCGTGCTGCGGGAATCACCACTCTGCTGAACCCGGCGCCTGCGGCTCCAATTGATCCAGAACTTCTCGCCGTCTCTGACTGGCTCGCGCCCAATGAGATGGAGTTCACCACGTTATTCGGCGGATCCGCGATTGGCGACGGCGCCGACGAGCGAATCCTTGCCGCGGCGGCCAAGAGCGGCGTCAATCTGCTTGTGACCCTTGGTGGTCACGGGGCAGCCATCGCCCAGCGTGGACAGCCGATTGAGCGCGTCAGCGCACCGAAGGTGACCGTTGTTGACACTACCGGCGCTGGAGACTCATTCCTGGGAGCGTTCTCATTCGGTCTCGCCAGCCGCCTCACCCCTGTGCGGGCGGCGGAACTTGCCGTAGCCTGCGCCTCGCAGAGCGTGCAGAAGCCAGGCACACAGAGCAGTTACCTGTCACGGGAAGAGGCGGCGGAACTCGCCGCGCCGTATTTAGCGGGAGGAGCACACTGATGGCAGCCACCGAGAGCGACGGCCGCAAGCACCACATCGGCATTAGGCAGGGCGAAGTCGGTCGATACGTGCTGCTGCCTGGCGATCCCGACCGCGTGGAGGTCATTGCGAGCCGCTTTGACAATCCAAAGTTCCTGATGCGCCGTCGTGAGTACACCACGTGGACTGGTGAGCTTGATGGCGTTCCAGTGGCCTGCACCTCCACGGGAATTGGCTGCCCTTCTACCGCAATTGCCGTTGAGGAGCTCGTTGACGTTGGCGTTGACACCCTCATTCGCGTGGGGACCTCGGGCTCAATGCAACACCACATCAAGCCAGGCTCGGTCGGCGTGATTAGCGGCGCAATTCGCGACGAGGGAACGAGCCGCCACTACCTGCCGATGGAGTTCCCATCCGTCGCCGATCTTGACGTCACGCTCGCACTGCGCGAAGCGGCAAAAGAGAGCGGCTTCCCTTGGTATGTCGGCATTGCGCAATCGAAGGATTCGTTTTACGGGCAGCACAACCCAGAGCGCATGCCGATTGCCGAAGACCTGCAGCGCCGCTGGAAGGCGTGGATGGCAGGCGGCGCAATCTGTTCCGAGATGGAGGCCGCAACGCTGTTTATCGTTGCCTCAACGCTGCGAGTGCGCGCAGGGGGCGCGATGCTCATCCTTGGGAATCCAGATCAGCGCCCGATGACCGAAGAGGAGATTGCCAACTCTTCAATCGATCGCGTGATTGACACGTCAATCGCGGGCCTGCGCAAACTTATTGCTGCCGATCGAGCCGCCGGCCGCATCAAGTAGTTTTTTGCATATGACGCAGCGAAAAATCATCCTCGATGTTGACACTGGGATTGACGATGCCATGGCGATCCTCTACGCACTGGCATCGACCGATGCCGAGTTGCTCGTTGCAACCTGTGCGCCAGGTAATACAAGTCTTGAGGCGGTCGTGCGCAACACTCGTGGTGTGCTGGACGTTGCGGGCGCGTCACATATTGATGTGATTGCTGGTGCTCGTACCCCGTTAGAGAAGCCACTCGTCACCACACCCGAGACACATGGACCAACCGGCCTTGGATACGCAGAACTTCCTGAACCATCAGCTCCGCTCAGCACGCCGACCACCGATGGTTCAAATGCCGCAGCCACGCGCATCGCTGCAGAGGTGCGTCGTCATCCTGGCGCCGTGACAATCATCGGCTGTGCGCCTGCGACAAACATCGCCGCAGCGTTCCGGTTAGATCCTGAACTCCCGGCACTCCTGCACGACGTGGTGTTGATGACTGGGGCGGTCACCACACCCGGGAATACGGGGGCCCGAAGCGAGTGGAATGCCTGGTGTGATCCAGAGGCGCTCGACGAGGTGATCCGTGCCTGTGCTGCAGCGGGCCGACCTGCGCTGATCCTGCCGCTTGACGCCACAGAGTCAGCACTGATTCGTCCGCCGCACTGGTCGGCGCTCGTTGCCGCAGCTGGCCGTGCGGGTGCTTCGCGCGGCGACAGCACCCTTAATCCAGTCCTGCGCCTGATCGATGAGGCACTCCGCTTCTACGACGAGTTCCATCTGCAGTACGACAAGATCGAGGGATCACACATCCACGATGCCTTCACCGTAGCGGTGGCACTCGACCCAACCCTGGCCACGATCGTTAGTGCGCCGAGCGCCGTTGAAACGCGTGAGGGGATCACCCAAGGTGATCTTCTCGTTGATGTACGAGGCCGCACCAACACTCCAGCGAACAGCCGCGTCGCCATTGCGGGCGATGGCGAGGCTTTCCTTCAGCGCTTCGCAGAGCGAGTCGGGCGTTTCTCGGCGCGCTGAGCCCCGAACAGGATTGGAACCACCATAAGGAGCGCCATTGGAATCAGAATGAGCCGGGCGTCCGATGCTCCTGCGACGTCAATTGCTACGCCACCAATCGCTGAACCGGCGGAGATACCAAACACGACTCCTCCACCAATAAGAGCAAATGCCCCGCTGCGGGCCGAGCCCCCGGCTCGTTCGGCAATTACCGCATTTACTTGAATGAACATCGGTGCGATACCAAAGCCCGCAATTGTTGTGGCAATGAGGTATGGCACATAACCGCTAACGAATGCCGTCGGGATCGTCACAAGTGCGAAAAAGGTCGCTGATAGCGCGAATCGACGTTCTGCCGACCAACGCCAATCACTCTTTGCCCCGATAAGGATTGCACCTACAAGGCTTGCTCCCGAGTTCAATCCAAGCGCTAGCGCGATACCTGCAGCCGCACCAATCGCAGCGCAGTAGCCGAGGAGTAGCACCTGACTCGCCCCAAGAATGGAACCGATCGCTGCGGCACTGACGATTAGCAAGCTGTTTTCCCGAATCGCCCCAGCCATCCCGGCTGCATCTGGAGCATGGAGCGCTGGCTCCCACCTGCGCTGTGAAAGGACGGCAATTAGTCCCACGAGCGAGAGAAGGACCGCCACAGCGACAGGTCCCCAGAGGAGCCCCTGCACGATCAAGAGTGATGCAATCGGCGGTCCGATCAAGAAGTTCATCTCGTCATTCACCGACTCGAGCGCCATTGCGCGCAATCGCAGTGACCCACTCTGGAGAACTGCTGTCCAACGTGCCCGAATAATGGAACCGATGTTGGGGGTAGCTGCACCAAGGAGTGCCGACGCCGCGATGAGCAGGAAGGCATCTGGGGCAGCGAGCGCTATTCCAGTGATTGCCGCCGCAGCAACGATCATCACTACTGTTGCTCGAATAAGTGTTGGGCGATGTCCCTGTTCATCAGCCGACCGGCCAATGAGCGTTGCGCCGACAGCGTTTGCAATTGAAAAGGCTCCGGCAGCTGCACCGCCAACTGCATACGAGTTGAGTGGGCCACTACCGATCGCGATGAGCCCAATCGGCACCATGGCTACAGGTGCGCGTGCAATAAGACCTCCGAGGGATGTGACGACAGCACCATCGTGAGAGAGAACATCGGCAAATGGCAGCGAACGTGCGCCGCGCGATTGCTTCGCTACCACTAGTACATGATCGTTCGTGTGAGGTGATGGGGATGGTGTGTCGAGTGATACGTCTTCCAGAGCCGGTAGTCAACTTCTGGAATGAGTAGCTGCTTATCCTGTGGGCGACGCGCATTGACCTCGTCGGTAAGTAGCGCGGTCGCATAAATACTGTGCGCGCGGATTTCAATCTCTTCCAGCGAGTCACGCGGGATAAGTTCTCCGCCCATGATCCGTTTCTCCAGAGATGCCTCGTACTCAAAGATGCCCATGGTGCGCAGAGCGACTGGCACGATGTAGTCGGCAAACGCAGTGCACATCTCCGGGTCTGTCAACACCGTTCGGCCAAGTGGGGCAAGTCCGCGGTGAAGCCCCCACAACCCCAGCTGCGACAGCTTCTGAATCTGAATCTTGTGCCCCTTCCAATCACTCACATCGTCAAAGCGTGGGAACTCGGTGACCAGTCGTTCGAGTAAGCCATCACCACCCGCATAGAGAGCTGGTGCACATGACGCTACCCAGCGATGCCACTTACCGTCGTACTTTTCGGTGAGGGTGGTACCAACCGTGTTGAGCGCCAGGACCCGCTCATCAAGCATCGGAATTTCAATGTCACCGCGGAAGAGCTCTTCGAGATCCCGTCGCGTTACCCCTGCTGCCCACTGGCCGGTGAGGATCGGCTGCCCCGCCAGGATTGCCTTGTGGAGACAGGCGAACATTGCCTCGCTGTCGGAGTAGCGGACCCCGTTGTAGGTCACCTCAAACTTCTTTGAAGTGGCGAAGTCCGTGAAGGCGAAGTTCAGGATGGCGATGAGCATTGTGAGGTCGATGTTCTTGTCGGGGTCGGGGCCAATGTCGAAGGGACCCTTCGCCGCTGGGGCGGCTGAGCGGAAGTCGGGGAACTCCTCGGCGGCCATCCACGTGGCCACCCGCTGAACCTCGCGCTCGTTTGTTGTAACAAACCCGGAGCCCCCGATCACTGGAGCGAGGGAGCTCAGAATCGGGTTCGACCACCACTTGCCACGCACGCTATGCCTCCTTATTGGGCCATCTGACCCGTATTCCCGTAGGGGAGACCTTACCCCCGAACGCCCCGCCTCTTCCCCCGAATTTGCTGGTTCACCTGACGCATCAGGGGCTTGACAAAAGGTTAAGGGAACCTAACCTCCCGCCAACGGCGAGTTGCCGTTTAGTTGCATCGCCGAGGGCGGCGCTGTCGCCCACGGCGAAACAGGTCTACCCCGTTGGGGTAGGCGAAAGGGAGGAACAGAGATGTCAGGAGCAGCAGCGGCGCGCGGCGCCCAGCGAATCCCGCTCTCGTATGTTGCGGTGCTTGTGCCAGTGATGGCAGCCCTCAACATTGTCGGCGGGTTCATCATCAGCATCGTGAAGGTGCCGATCTTCCTCGACATGATCGGGACCATGGTCGTGAGCGTTGCGCTTGGGCCGTGGTGGGGCGCCCTCACCGGAATCATCACCAATACCGCTGGCTCGTTGATTAACGGACCAGTCGGTATTCCATTCGCCCTCTGCAACGTTGTCGGCGCCCTGGTCTGGGGTTACGGCATTCGCAGCTTCGGCCTCGGCAAGTCGCTCCCCGGCCTCATCGCCGTCGGCGCGATCTGCGGCGTTGCCGTACAGGCAATGGCAGCTCCAATCATTACGTTCGTCTTCGGTGGTGCCACCGGGCACTCTTCGGACGCACTCGTCGCAGCCATTAGCGCTGCCGGCTTGGGCACCCTCCAGGCTTCGTTCATCGGCGGCCTTCCAGGCTCGTTCGCTGACAAGCTCATCGCGACGTTCGTTGGCTTGGCAATTCTTCAGGCGCTTCCGTCCGGCCTTACCGCTGGCGTGGGCCTACCGAAGACTGACCAGAATGGCGTGCTCAAGTACGTCTTCATCGGTCTTGCCGTTGGTATCGCTTTCTTGCTGATTGCAATTCAGCAAGCCGGCGCTGCTTCTTAAGGAGGATCACCATGGCAAAGAATTCAGGTGGAGCAACCGTTGGGCCACGCGAGGCCGCAGCGGTCGGCGTGATCGCAATGGGCGTATTCATTCTTGCACTGCCATTCGCAGTTGCGAGCATTAAGGTTGATGCTGCCGATCAGGCATTTCCAACCCTTGCCGCAATGAATGTCCTTGCAGGCCTATTCACGCTCGGCGCGGGCGTGGCAGTCATTCGCGCGAAGGACTGAGATAACGCACCGTCGCGCATCAACGCGCGACAGCCGCCCGATCGCACCGCAGGGTGCGGTCGGGCGGTTCGCTTGATCAACCGTCTAATACAATTGGCAGTACAGAGAGGGAGGTTCCATTGTCTGGAGATGTCGTCGTAAAGATTGAGAACCTGAGCTTCACGTATTCCAGCGGTGAACGACCCGCGCTCAGCAATATCAATCTAGAGATTACGCGCGGCGAATATCTCGGAATCATGGGCCTCAATGGCGCGGGCAAAACGACGCTCGGCCTGTCAATTAATGGCATCGTGCCACAGAGCACTATGGGCATTTATGAAGGAAAAGTTACTGTTGAAGGCCTCGATACATCAACCACCCCTGTGCGCGAGATGGCTCGAACGGTTGGCATCGTCTTTGACAATCCAGAATTTCAAATGAGCCAAGTCAGTGCAGCCGAAGAGGTCGCGCTCGGCCTTGAAAACTTAGGCGTGCCAAATAAGGAGATGCCACCTCGCGTGAGTGAAGCACTGGCAACCGTGGGCCTCGCAGGATTTGAGGAGCGATCGCCAATGGGGCTTTCCGGAGGACAGCAACAGCGTCTCGCCATCGCGTCGGTACTTGCGATGCAGCCAAAGATTCTCTTTATGGATGAGCCAACCTCCAACCTCGATCCAATTGGCAAAGAAGAGGTCTTTGAGCTCGCACGAAAGCTCAATCGGGACGAAGGGTTGACCGTCATCGTTGCCGAACATGAGTCAGAGGTGCTGGCTGCGTACGCAGATCGAATCGTAGTGTTGCACGAAGGGAAGATCGTGATGATTGGCACGCCAACCGAAGTGTTCTCGCGCGGAGCCGAACTTGCAAGGATTGGGATTCGTGTGCCACAGGCGACCGATCTTGCCATCGCGTTATCAAAAGCGGGCACAAAAGACTTGCCAGTTACAACAGCCGAAGCGATTGCTTGGCTTGAGGCGCGAGCATGAGCGCCCCAATGATCAAAGTCACCGATGCGCGCTATGTCTATGCGAACGGTGCAGTGCTCGCACTCGACGGGGTGAGCCTTGAGATTCCCGAGGGTCAATCAGTGGGCATCGTCGGGCAGAACGGATCCGGCAAGACGACCCTCACGAAGCTACTGAATGGCCTCCTGAAACCGACCTCGGGGAGCATTGTGGTGGACGGAAAAGACACGGCCCAACACACAGTGCAGCAGATGGCCGCAACCGTGGGCTACGTCTTCCAGAACCCAAACCATCAACTGTTCGCCACCAACGTACGTGCCGAACTCGCATTCGGCCCAACAAATCTAGGACTCCCACCTGACGAGGTTCAACGGCGCGTAGAAGAGGCCCTCGCCTTCTTTGACATCAAGCAGTACGGCGAGATGCACCCCTATCGCCTGAGTTTCCCGCTGCGCAAACTTGTGGGAATCGCATCGGTCTTCACGATGGGCCCAAAGGTCTTTGTGCTCGATGAGCCGACCACCGGGCAAGATCATCAGACAACGAAGGTCATCAACGACCTGATTCACCGGCTCACAAAGCAAGGCTCAACAGTGATCTGCGTCTCACACGACATGCCCCTTTTGGCCGATGTAAGCGAGCGCATGATTGTGATGTGGAACGCCAAGGTGATCGCAGACGGAACAGCACGTGAAGTATTCGGTAACAACGAGGTCATGACGCGCACGCACATTGTTCCTCCACAAATCACTCAAATCTCATTGCAGCTCAAGAGCCGCAAGGGAGCACCTGCCGCACTGAGTGTGGAAGAGCTAGCCAAAGAGCTAGGTAAGAAAGGGGCTGCCTGATGTACGGACCGAGCGTTTCTGTAACTCATGTACGGGGAACCTCTTGGATGCACCGGCTCGACCCAGTCGCGAAATTTGCCTGGCTGATTCCAGCTGGAATCTTCTGCTTCACCACGTATCTGCCACTGCCACTCTTTGGGCTTCTACTCTTTGGACTTACCGTTGCAATCAGTGCAAAGATCATCAAGCCGCTTCTGCGCGTCCTGGTTCTATTCACGCCAATCACCGCATCAATCATTGTGATCCAAGGACTCTCTCCAGTCCTTTGTGGGTCTTCGTGTGAGCAAGAGCTGTTCTTTGGCCCACTCAAAATCTATGGAGAGGGGCTCTCGCACGCACTCTCACTGATGCTTCGAGTCGCGTCTTTCCAAGTTCTCGCGTTTGGTCTCATCCTTTCAACTCACCCGTCCGATCTGTTCGCCTCTCTCGCGCGTATGCGAGTTCCGTACCTCATTAATTTCATGATCTCTATGACGCTGCAGCTTGTGCCTGTGCTGCAGCGAGAAGTACAACTAGTACTTGCGGCGCAGCGTTCGCGGGGCATGAAGGGAACCGGCTTCGGCTCAATCGTCCCCTCCTTTGTGCCAGTTGCGGCTGGTGCGGTTGAACGAGTGCAGCAACTCGCCATCAGCCTGGAGTCGCGGGCCTTCGGTTCCAAGGGAGAGAAGACCTCGTATCGACGAGTGCCGAGTGGGCCGTTTGACCTGTTTATTGGTCTGCTAGGCATTGTTGTGATGGTCGGGTTGACCATCTATGGGCTGCAGAACTGGGGGCAGTCTGCATCAACCCCACTCGTCTTTGCCCCGGTTGTTGCCATGCTGATGTTTGGCTTCGGGTTACTCGTCTTCTTTGGCGTCTTTGTTGTTGCGATTCGTGCACTCATAAGCTCGTAGTTCGATGGCAATCTTCGAGCCCAACGGAACAGTCCACCACCTCGGCCTCAAGAAGGGCGATGTTGGCCGTTATGTGCTGCTGCCGGGCGACCCTGGGCGCGTTGAGGTCATCGCACGCCGATTTGATAACCCACGGTTCGTGGCGCAGAAGCGCGAGTACACAACCTGGGTCGGCGAACTCGATGGCGTCCCCGTTGCTTGCACCTCAACGGGGATCGGCTGCCCATCAACGGCGATCGCAGCCGAAGAGTTGCACGCTATTGGTGCCGACACCTTTATTCGCGTGGGGACTTCGGGCGGCATGCAGCCTGGCATGCAGACGGGTGACCTGGCGGTGATCAGCGGTGCGATTCGCGACGAGGGAACAAGTAGCCACTATCTGCCGATGGAGTTCCCTGCCGTGGCCGATCTTGATGTGGTGCTGGCAATGCGTGACGCCGCGCGTGAGCGCAACGTGCGCCATCGCGTGGGCGTGGCGCAGTCGAAAGATTCGTTCTACGGCGAGGTTGAGCCGGAGCGCATGCCGATCTCTGGCGACCTTGAGCGTCGCTGGAAGGCGTGGGTTGGCGGCGGCGCGATCAGCTCCGAGATGGAGTCGGCCACTCTCTTCATCGTGGCGGCGACACTACGTGCACGCGCGGGCGGCATCATGGTTTGCATCGGCAGTCCATCTATGACGCACGAAGAGTCAACGGCCTCGATGAAGGGCTTCTCGATCGACCCTGTGATCGACACGGCAGTACACGGCCTCCGCCTGCTTATTGCTCGAGATCGCGCCGCGGGGGCATAACCCCATGGCCGAGGGAGAGCTCCTTTTCGACCCGACCGACGCAGCCACCGCGCTTGATCCGTTTCCCGCCTATGCCCGACTACGTGAGCACGGACCTGTCTGGCACTCACCGCAGAGCGGGATCCACTTCATCACTCGTCACGCCGACGTGCACGCCGCTTGGCGCGACAAGCGCCTCGGCTCCGACTTCTCGCAGCGCTATACCGCCGAAGAGTTCATTCGCGACCCGGCCGATCTGCAGCCGTGGCGCGACGATCGCTATGCCGACTTCAAGGCGTTTGAGCGATGGGACATGATCGCCCTTGAACCGCCCGATCACACCAAGCTGCGCCGCCTGGTGACGACCGCCTTCACACCGCGCTCTATTGAGGCACAGCGCGGGCCAGCGAGCCGCCTCATTAGCGAGCGCATTGCAGCGGCACGTGAGCGCGGCAGTCTTGACCTGGTGCAGGACCTGGCCGAGCCGCTCTCACTCACGATCATCTGTGAGCTGATCGGCGTCCCCGAGCCCGATCGCATGCGCATCCTGGCCCTCTCCCACGATGTAGTTTCCATGTACGAGCCGTCGCCGTCAGACGCGGTGAAGGATCGCGCCAACCTGGCGGTACGCGAGTTCTCTGCATTTACCGCTGACCTGATTCGCGCCCGTCGCCGTAAGCCAGCCGACGACCTGCTCACTGGCCTCATTGACGCAACGGTTGATGGCGAACACTTGAGTGACGAGCAGGTGATCTCCACGGTGATGGTGCTCCTGATGGCTGGCCACGAGGCGTCAGTGAACGCCGCATCCAATGGGGTGGCCGCGTTTGCTGCGCATCCAGATCAGTGGCAGCTGCTGCGCACTGGGGCGGTACCGATGAAGAGTGCGATCGAAGAGATCCTGCGCTGGGATCCGCCGCTGCAGTTCTTTCAGCGCTGGGTACTCGACGACGGGTTTGAGGTTCGTGGCGTGTCGATCCCGCGCGGCTCAAAGGTGGGCCTCATGATCGGCTCCTCGAATCGCGACCCCGAGAAGTACGAGAACCCCGACGCCTTCCGCATTGAGCGCGGCGAGACATCGCACCTCTCATTCGGCGGCGGCATTCACTTCTGTATCGGTGCGCCGCTGGCACGGCTCGAACTCGAGCTTCTCTTCGGTGCACTTGCCGAGGCGCTCCCCGAGATCACCCTCCTTCCAGGCGCGGTACGCCGCCCCGGCTTCCAGTTCCGTGGATACGTGAACCTGCCGATCGCCGCCCCCAGCGCCTGACGCTAACCCCGCTATCCTGAGCGCATGACCACCCTGCGACGCCACCCCATCACCCTGATCCCTGGCGACGGGGTCGGCCCCGAGGTTGCCCTCGCCACGAAGCGCGTCCTTGACGCTGCCGCCGCAACTGCGGGCGTCGCCTTTGACTGGGAAGAGGCCGAGGCGGGCGCCGAGGTCTTTAAGAAGGGCGACACCTCGGGCGTGCCGGCCGCCACTCGCGAAAGCATCGAGCGCACCCGCGTTGCCCTGAAGGGGCCACTCGAAACGCCAGTCGGTTTTGGTGAGAAGAGCGCCAACGTCACCCTACGCAAACTCTTTGAGACCTACGCCAACGTTCGACCCGCTCGCGAACTTCCTGGTGTGCCGACGCGGTACAAGGGCGAAGGGATCGACATGGTCATCGTTCGCGAGAACGTCGAAGACCTCTACGCCGGCATTGAGCATCTGCAGACACACGATGTGGCGCAGGCGGTAAAGCTGATCAGCCGAACCGGCTCCGAGAAGATCATTCGCTTCGCGTACGAACTTGCACTGCGCGAAGGTCGACATAAGGTGACCACCGCGAGCAAGGCGAACATTCTTAAGTTCACCGAAGGGCTCTTCAAGCAGGTTGGCGAGGATCTCGGCAAGGAGTATTCGTCGCTCGAGGCGAATCACCTAATCATTGACAACGTTGCACATCAGATGGTGAAAGATCCAGCTCAGTTCGATGTGGTGGTTGCAACGAACCTGCACGGCGACATCATTAGCGACCTTGCCTCTGGCCTTGTTGGCGGCCTCGGCTTTGCGTCGAGCGCCAACTACGGTGACGGCGTGGCAATCTTTGAAGCGGTGCACGGTTCCGCGCCGAAGTACGCCGGCAAGAACGTCATCAATCCAACGGCGCTGATCCTTTCGTCAACGATGATGTTGCGCCACCTGGGTGAAACAGATCTCGCCGATGTGGTTGAAGACGCGGTCCTTGCAACGCTTGAGGCCGGTAAGGCACTACCCCAAGACGTGGTGCGCCAGCAGGGCGGCGATGTTGAGGCGGCGACGAGCACGAGCGGGTTCGCCGATGCGGTGATCGAGAGCCTCGGTTCACGTCCAACGACGGTTCCTGCCGCCGCGAGCCGACCACGACCTGTTGATGTGAAGCCGCATCCGCGCTGGACGAGCGGCGAGGCACGTGAACGCGAGGTTGGGCATGCGCGCGTCGTTGGCCTTGATCTCTTCTTGCAGTCACTCATGGCGCCGGCTGAACTCGGCGCAAAGCTCTCGGCACTCGCTGGCCAAGAGCTCACCCTCAAGATGATTGAGAGCAAGGGAACGGTGGTGTGGCCAAATGCGGCACCTGCGTTCGATCCGACCGGCCTCTTCCGTGCGCGCTTCTTGGCGCGTGCCGACGGCGCTGATCTGCCCGATGAGACGCTCTTGGCTCTCGCCGCTCGCGCGGCGGGCGTTGCACCGTGGGTGCACCTAGAGAAGCTGCGCGTTTGGGGTAGCGAAGAGGGATTCACCCGAGCCCAAGGCGAATAGTCCGTGACCGCTCGTCGTTCGGGTCAAGCCAGTAGAGGGGGACGTATGCAGTTCATCGCCTTGGCACTCTTCATCTTTGCGGCTGGCGTCGGCTCGTCAGTGCAATCAATCGTCAACTCCGAGCTCGGCCGCCGCACTGATCCAGTGAGCGCGGCCGTCGTCTCATTCATTGGCGGCCTTGCAGTGCTCCTTGTGGTCGCCCTCCTGAGCGGCAAGTTGCAGCTCGTAGAGGCCACAAAGGTGCCGCCCCTCCTGCTCACCGGCGGCCTCTTTGGTGCGCTGATCGTGACCGGATTCGCCACCACCGTGCCGGTGCTTGGCGTGACCGAGGCAACCCTGATCTACATCCTCGGATCACTTGGCGCGGCACTCGCGATTGACGGTTTTGGCCTCCTTGGCACAACGGCGATTCCGGTCACCGCTACGCGGGTCGCCGGCATCGTGCTCGCTGTCGTCGGATTCCTGCTCGCTCGACGATGAGCAACGAGCGCCAACGTATCGTTCGCCCAGATCAGATCGACGGCGCCGAAGCGCTCCCACACGCACTTCCTGGGGCCGAAGAAGAGGCACCTGACGCTGGCGATTTAATGCGCGGTGTGCTCGTGGACGAGCGCTATGAGCCAGGGATGATCAAGCTCGATCGCCAGCCTGTGCCGATCGCCGACGACGGTCTTCCTGCATTCGTTCCCGAGTCTGACCCAACGCCACTGCGCGGCGGCTACATCTACCTGAGCGTTGTTGCCCTCATCTGCGGCACGATCGTGATTAGCGCGTTGAACCTTGGCGCGAAGTGGAGCGACGGCATCGTCAAGGTGCCGCTGCTGATTGGCTCGATTCCCCTCTTCGTTGCCATGGGCGAGGCAGCGCTGCGCATTGCGCGCTCTGTTGTTGCCTGGTGGCCGATCAGTCGCGGGCGCGCGCTCTTTCGCGCCGGGTGGGTCTTGATGATTGCAGCGCTGGCATTGATTGTGCTCACCGCGATCTGGGTGGCACTGAACGCCTAGCGCTTAGCTGGCGAGCCCTGCGATCAGGTGATCGATCGACGTGCGCAAGTAGTCCTCGACGCGCTGCCCCGCCATCACGGCGAGCATCGGATCAAGCTCCGTTGACGTTCGCCACGAAGCGTTGCTGCTCGTCACACTCGCCTCGGTCAAATCAATGAGCGCAACAACGATCGCGTGACCGCCAATGTCGGGTCGCACCTTGAGTCGCAGGTGGAGACGCGTCACACCACCGTCGAGCACTTCAACGGTACGGCGAACTGAGATCGCAGCCTCAATCGGAATCCCGGCGACCTCTGTGGCGAGGCGACCCTCAATGTGTTCTGGGTCGATGCGGTGCAAGCCGTCGCATCCAGGAATCAGTTTTGCAATGAGCTCTGGGTTGTCACTCGCGGCAACTAGGTCCGCCACCGATTTTGCAAGAACCGCCTGACCAACGATCTCACTCATCGGTTGCTCAGTAGAGCGTCACGACGTCGGGGGGAAGTTCAAGGTCGAACGCACTTGCTGGAATCGATGCATCAGCCTCGAACGAGGTGCAGAGGGCGCTGCGCACGAGGTGTGCGCCGCGAAACTCCTCAACGCCGAGCAAGACGCCAGTGAGTCGATCAAAGGTGACACGGAAGCGGAAGTCGGCGCGGTCACCGTCTAGACCAACGGCACGCGGTGCCGCCGCCTCAATGGTGAGCGCTACACGTCCGGCGAGGGTTGTCTCGTGCACAGCACCGAGCACCGCACCAGCGAGGACGCTACTGCAGAACGAACCCGGGCGAACAAACGTTGTTGCCCAACCCTTACCTGGGAGCGGACCCAAATCGGTCGGCACGCGCGAGTTCTGTGGGAGGCCGCTGTCGTTCAGTCCGGTTGGCGCGGCGCGGTGTGGCCGGCGCGTGGTGGTGTTGGTCACCGCGTTGTAGCCGCGCACATCGGCACCATCGGTCAACCAAACGTCATAGCCACCCTGCGGATGCGCGGTGGTGACGCGGGCGTGAGGTCGGTCAATGAGCAGCTCGACAGATCCGAGGCTCTCGCCTGCGGCCGTGACGGTGCGCTCCTCAATACGGAGGCGCAGGGTACGGAAGCGGCGCTCGGCACCCGCGGCAAAGTCGAAGAGGTCGGCCGTCGTGGGGAGTCCAGGGGTGAGGCTGGTCGCGATCGGCGGGAGGGCGGAGGCGGCAGGTACGAGGGTCTCACTCATGGCTCCATCCTAGCCGAGGGGCGGGCGTAGACTGGGGGCATGAGCAGTAGCGCACCACTCTCCCAGAGCAGCACACCGGGTCGCCCCTTGAAGGAGGCCTGGATCGTTGAGGCGCTGCGCACCCCCTTCGGCCGCTACGGTGGCGCGCTCTCGAGCGTACGCCCCGACGACCTCGCCGCCGCGGTGCTTGAAGCGGTCGTTGCGCGCAGCGGCATCAACGCCGCCGACATTGACGACGTGATCTTGGGCTGCGCCAACCAGGCCGGTGAAGACAACCGCAACGTTGCGCGCATGGCGCTCCTTGTTGCCGGCTACCCCGTTGAGGTGCCTGGGCAAACGGTGAACCGCCTCTGCGGCTCTGGCCTTCAGGCACTCGCCGCCGCCGCGAACGCCATTGCCGTTGGTGATGCCGAGGTAGTCGTGGCCGGTGGCGTCGAGAGCATGAGCCGCGCTCCGCTCGTCACCCTGAAGCCCGAAAGCGCACTTGAGCGCGGAAATCGCGAGCTCGTTGACACCACCATCGGTTGGCGCTTTGTGAATCCGCGACTGCACGCGAAGTACCCAGCGATATCGCTCGGCGAAACAGCTGAGCGGGTTGCCGACCAGTGGCACGTTTCACGCGAGGCGCAAGACGAGCTCGCCCTTGCATCACAACAGCGCGCCGCCGCCGCTGCAGCAAGCGGCGTGCACGCCGAAGAGATCGTCCCCGTCTCTATTCCACAGCGCTCCGGCGAACCGATCGTGGTGGATCGCGACGAGCATCCGCGACCCGATACCAGCGCCGCCGCACTCGCCAAACTGAAACCAGCCTTTGCTGCTGACGGCACCGTCACCGCAGGGAACGCCTCCGGAATCAATGATGGTGCTGCAGCACTGCTCGTTGTCGAGTCGGAGCGCGCACGTGCTCTTGGTCTGAAGCCGTATGCGCGCATTGTTGCCACCGCGGTGGCTGGTGTGGATCCGTCGGTGATGGGCGCAGGTCCGATCCCGGCGATCAAAAAGCTGCTGGAGCGCACCGGCCTCACCGTCGCCGACATCGATCGCGTGGAACTAAATGAGGCGTTCGCCAGCCAGGCGGTCGCCTGCATCACCGAACTTGGGCTCGACCCGGCCAAGACGAATGTGCACGGCGGCGCCATCGCCCTCGGCCACCCACTCGGCGCCTCCGGGGCCCGCATGGCTACCACCCTCGTTCGCGAGCTGCGCC
>Ga0214923_10003276_pt1 | contig 20430 bp, 17 predicted proteins | sample LL1510_MetaG_FD_177993 | JGI IMG/M metagenome (GOLD analysis project Ga0214923, IMG submission 177993) | Freshwater microbial communities from Lake Lanier, Atlanta, Georgia, United States - LL-1510 | ecosystem: Environmental > Aquatic > Freshwater > Lake | place: USA: Georgia | collected...
TCTAATACGTCTGTAGAGTTCTGAGTTTTATACAGATAATCATCTATCGCCATGACCCCTTCAGATGATAGTAAAATCCAACTTAAAACGCAGTCGGTAAAAGTATCGTTGCATCTATGACTTCCGTCAACGTATATAAAATCAAATTTTTTATTTTGTTTTATCAGATTAATTAACATGTCGACCGAATCTCCTTTCATCTTATCAACTCTTCCCTCCATACCCGATATTTTTATATTGTTATCATATATATTCTCTATGTTGTTCGTCTCAATGTTGCTTAAAGATTCGATGTTAGTTTCTCCGTATTTTTCATCGTAACTTTTCCATCTATCTATAGTTGTACCTCTTGAGTAGGGTAGTCTCCTTAATATGTTGATAATAGAGGTCCCTGCGAATGTTCCGATTTCTAGAGTGGAACGAATCTTATGTTTAAATTTATCCAGGACTTTTTCGAATATAGGTTTAGAACCATGTGGAAGATCGTTAGTCCAGTTATACATATCCGCATAGTCTAAAGGACGTTCTACGTGATAAAAATTTTGTCTTGAGGATGTAAAAGAGTTGATTTCGTTAAATATATTTTTAAAAAATTTGTTTGTGTTTTCAAAGCTGGATATAATTGCCTTATTTAGAAGGGCTGAGTAAGTCTTCATGTCTATCAGGTCTGGAGAATAGACTTTAAAATTAGCTTTCTTACTGGAGTTCCAGACGTAGTAGTTATTCCAGTATATGGGGTGAGTGTTTGCGAGGGTGTACATGCGTTTCTGAAACTCGTCATCGAAAGTTAAATATTCAATTAACGGAAGTTTCGGCACGAAACATAGAGTATTCGTTTCATAATCCGTAAAAACTATGTATCTATGATGTCTGTATCCTCTATAATTATTGTGACCTAGATCTGAAACGGCGTCGACATTTCTGCATAATTCAATCAGAGGAGAAGGAGTTTCTACGTATCCATTTTTTGAGATGTATTTTAGCTCGCTGAAAGCGTGGTCGGGATTTTGTATGTCTTCAAAAACATGTCTGCAGTAAGCATAATCAAAGAATTTTTCTTCATATTCGTATTTGTCGACATCTATATTCATGATAATCGAATTGACTTTATTATTGCTTTGTTTATTATCTACGTAGTGGGTGGCGTATTTAAAAGGAATAGTTCCAGGACCTATCTCTAACACGTTAGTCATGTTTTTACACAATTCGTAGTTCAACTCACGAACCTCCTCTATAGGAGACCAGTGAAGATTCTTTATAACATCTGACTCCGCGGGAAGTTGGCTAAAATCCAAGTCAACAATTAAAGACAAAAGGGACTTCTCAAGTTCTGACTCATGATTTTCATTTTTATTCACCTCGCCGTCTGCTACATTTTCACCGCCATGTACCTCAATATTATCATTTGCATCTTGTGTTATATGTTCTAATAATTTTATCGCTCTCTGTTCCCATGAATGTTCCAAAGCCCATGTAAAATTTCTGTCTATATAATCATTCATTTTTGTTGTATCATCTAAATGTTCACATATTATTTCTAAAGCTCTATTCTGCCAGTCTTCAGTCATTACATCACCCTCGATTGATATTCCTCTATCACCTACCGTATCTTCCAACGATGCCAGATTATTCGTGATAGGTAGCGTCTTACTTAATGCGGCTTCTAGAGCTGTTAAACAGAACGTCTCCTTAAATTTACATGGATAAAACCATACATGTGAGCTTCTCCAGTACTGACCCAGCATCTCTTTGCTAACCCATCCGTGATTAGTGACACCACTATCTTTTAGTTCTTCTAATAAATCTCTTATTGTTTGCATTTCTTCGGGAAAGTTTTGATTGGACCAATTATTATTCATGTCACAGAATATATTCAACGTTGCATCTGAATACCTCTGTCTTATCAGACGCCACATCTTCAATACAACCAGCAGACCGCGATTGGGGAATGACGAATATATAAACGAATTCTTTATTTTCATCTCTCCTCTGTTCTGAAAATATTTAAAGTCTATCCCGTAGTGAAATCCGTGAGTTATGTCCCTAAATTCTGAAAATCTTTCTAAAAAATATCTTTTATGCCACTCGGTTAAGCAGAACACATTCTTTATCTTTGGATGAACAGGAATTATATTTCCACTCATAACTAGGTCGTGAACTACTAAATGTATATTTTTTACATGTCCTTTTATCGCTACGGGTATATACTCAGCAAATCTACTGATTACACAATGTTCTATCTCCAGCTCTGCAGCGTATGTCAAAAATTCAATCAAGGGTAAGTATTTCACGTCCTCAAATATTTCCGCGTTCTCACAATTACAGAATACTGCAACCTCGTACGAACTGTGTTTCTTTATATATCTAGCCATCTCTATTATATATGTTTCTGAACCACCCACTCCTTCTTTTATTATTGATGAGCCCGACCATTTCTTAAATCCTCCGTCAGCTACAAAACAGAATATTGGAACGCCGGGTTTTCTTGGGACGTGTGATACGACAGCCATATTGTTAATCATGTTGAATATGTTATGTAGGCTTAATACGTTTTCATATTCATCGTCCTCTGGTTTATTATGTTTTAAAAACAGAGATGTAACTTCATGTCCTAGCTTTGGATTATCAAACTGATAACACAATTTTGACAAAAATTTAGGTAAAAAATGATAGCTAAGAGTAGGTTTTAAGCTGTACTGTCTATGAATTGGATAGCCAATGTGAAAACCTCTCTGGAAATAGTCGTAGGCCCTTTTCATATCTCCCTCCATATAACAGTGAATACCCAAGAAGTACGACGCTTCAGGTCTCTCTGGGTCCCACTCGTGAAGAAGATTATATCCACGTTCACAATCCTCCCAACTTCCGTTTAGTTTAAAATTAGTTATTCTCGTCGCTTCAAAAAGAGCATCGTTTCTTTCCTGGTCGAATCCCTCGTTTGCGTTGAAAGCTCTTTTATAAAAAAACTCCGCTGCAAGTTCGTGCTTCTCCAATAAAGTATATGTCTGAGCTATATAATACAGGTGTCTTGGGTCGTCAGGATATTCTCTAACCATATCGAAAAGACATTCTAAATCATATTGCTTTCTAGCCATCGTTCTCTTCTCCATATATTCTAGTCTAACGTCAAAAATCCAGGCCTTTGAGCTCGGTATTATAACATTCACATTATTGTCTTTTTGTATAACCTCGTGGATCGTATAGATATACCTTAATTTATTCTCACTTTTCGTCACTCTGTTAGAATAATACTCTGTGTCGTCGCTCTTAACAACTAAACTATACGAATCTGCAAATTGGTCACCGCGAATTATCTCCAAAAAATCTCTGAAGTCTCCCTGAATTATATATGTATCGTCTAACATAACGTTATATTTACAGACCGTTCCGCACAGGTCTAGACATCTATTTCTACTTTCTCTAAAATTAATGAAAGGTTCCTGATATAATTTTCCCTTCTTTTTTCCCACAAGTACTTTATTAATTATTTCAATCGTGTTGTCTGTGCTTCCGGTATCTAAAATGGTCCATCTATCAATCCATTGTAAATTTTCTGTTAAAACTCGTTCAAAAACTTCTCCTCCGTTTTTAACCATGATACACAAATGAATTAAATTATCGTAGTATAAAATCCTTTCCCCATCATTTTTAATGTAATAATGGAACCCCTTGTAAAAATCCCCCTCAAAACAATCAGGAATATACAACACCTGGTCGGAACTACTTAACGTGTAAGATAAGGAGTATAAACTATCAAGTTTAGTAGACTGTCTTGATAGTACAATAGGTTTGATATCGGTTATAGCGGAAAGGAGTTCGTCCGATAGTTCGTCGTAAACTTTAATAATTGTGTTATTCAGTGGAAGTTCAATACTTGTTGTAGAACTGGAATCGCTAAAAAATATGTTTTTATGATTTTTAATATTTTCATGGATGCGGTTTCTATCTTCTTCGTTCGATTTTTTGTCGACGTGAATAAAGATGTTTTTAAAGTGTGACGAACAGTTAACTCCTACGAAAGAACTATGAGGGATACCTGAATACAATAGAGTTGGATTTGCTAGATATTCGGATATGTCTTTAACGAGACCCATTTCACGTTCTATTTTTCCGAGATTGTCTAGGATTTTTAAATTGTTGTATTCAGAGTGGTGTTTGGAAGGATATTCATCTAAAGTGCAGACGTATGTTTGTTTATTTATATTTATCGCTGTTTCGGACATTTTTTATAAAGATAAAATTAAATGTTTAAATTGTTACAAATAATATTTTTGTGACAATTTATAAGTGAAAACGCTTTTTAAATTTACTGACGTTCTCTCTAAAAGAAGTCGACTCTCCCCATAATATATGAAGCGATAAACTACCAGCTGTATCAGGCTTATTCCAGTTCTCTCTCTTTCTATGTCTGTTCTTATATCTCTCTCTTCTCTCCTTATCGTGATGGGACAAGTAATCTTCATAACCAGATGCTCCAAAATCTACATTTTTAATTCTTCCATCTCTTGAGAAAACGGCTCTGTATTTTTTTTCTCTTTTTGGAGACTTAACTATTTTAACGAGTTTTAGACCTCTAGAAGAGACCCTGTGTCTTTCAGGACTTTTTTTTCTGGAGGACTTTTGACCTGAACGTCTGACAGAGCGACCTCGAGTTTTTCTTGACAATTTTTTTGAGGACATTTTTATTATTATTAAAATAAAAAAATTAATAAATTAATAAATTAGGTAACTTACCACACCGAAAACTAAACTACCCCATGCTATATCTTTAATTGCATAGTCCCATGTATATTTTGTAAATATGGCTTTGTTTGTTAAATCATATGTGGCGTACATCAAAAATCCAATTGTTAAGCCATAGAAAAATGCCTCCTTCTTTGTCTTAGACAGTGGCTTTATAAAATAAATAAATGCTAGAGGTGCTAGTAAATAAAATGCGGCTACAGCTCTTTTATCTATAATTAGAGGAGATGATTGAATTTGTTCGTAAAGCTGTTTGTGAAAGGGTTGAGAAGTCCACATAAGGTCGATAAAAAATAGTAAAATAAGAAATTGAAAATAATCTCTAGAGTTCATTTTAGTTTACTAAAATAAAAAAAATATTTTAATTTAACTTCATTTATCTTTTAGTGACCCGTCGTCCTTCTTAACTTAAACAATCAAACTATTCTATACATATAATAAAAAATATTTACTCTCAACAATGAACAATATAGATTTTAACTCTCTCGACCAACTCTCTAACTGTCCCGTCTGTCTAGAAGACAAACACTCATCTCATTTTTTTAAATTTAAATGCAATCATTCAATCTGCAAACCATGCTACGGAAAGCTGAGGAATAAAGAACAATGTTTTTACTGCCGCGCCGACATAATTGATAAAGAAGTTTCTGAAACATTTCAGAAATCACTGGTTCGATATCTCTTGTGGATGTCAATTGACCTATTTTGCACAGCCTTTAATATGATGACTCTAACCCTCGATAAAAGCTCGCTTATGATAGTATTTTACATTGAAATATCATACTCGTCAATTCTTCCCTTCTTATTAGTAAAACGCGGTTTTGACGTTCCCCACTACTCGTATAATGCTATACTAACCTGCCTAAAAATAATTTGGTTTATATTTTTAATTATTTCAAAAACTATTTGGTGGAAGATACTTATTCTCAGCGTTTCAAAACTTATTTCAATATACACTATAGTAGCATTTGAAAAATGCAGGATAGAAGTAGGAGCAATCTATTTTAACGACGTTGAGAACGAAAGAGACTCACAAACAGAACCTTCCGCTTCTGAAGAAGTGTGAACATCCAATAAAAGTTGTTAGAGAATAGAGAGATACACCAGTCCTATTTTTACAAGTTTGATACGTGAAGCCATGTATCAAACTTATTCTGAAGTTAAACGTATAAACGTATATATTCAGTTATGAGCGTATTCGAAGAAAAAAAAATCCTGCCTCTCAGAATTGGGAAATATCTTAGCTGTCCATTATGTTTAGAAGATAAAGATGTGAAACAAGTTTTTACATTTAGATGCGGACACTCGCTATGTCGAGATTGCTATAAAAACTTAAAAAGCAAAGAAAAATGTGTAGACTGTAACGAATACATAATGGACAGAGACGTTGCTAAAAAATTTGACCGGGTAACGAAATTCTACACCGCAAGCATCATCACAGACATAATCTACATATCTACACTGCTTTTTATATTTCAAAATTTTAAGACAGCCGTATACGTACTATTCTGTCTGGATTTTGCATCGGTCGTTTTACTGACAGTCTTAATCATGAAATGTGATGCTCTTGTTCCTTCTCTAAAATATAACTGGATTGCAACGGCTTTGCGAATAAACTGGATAGTCTACATGGTCGTCACTCAGACGGTAGCGTGGAAGGCGATTGTGCTTAGCATGTCAAAAATTTTTTTGATATGCGTAACGTTTTTTTTTGAAACATACAGAGATAAGATAGAGTCATACTATCTTAACGAACTGGCAGCTGAAGATTTTTACAAATTTCAGATAAGAACGGAGTGATACCTTTCTCTTAGTTGATAAGCTTCATGAGAATTATGGATTCGATGACAACTAGGAATATCAATATAACGGATGTGTTGTATGCATTTTTTTTAGCAGTGTCGTGGTGATGACAATCTTTATCGTCCTTTATCTTTTTTATTGCTAAAAAGTTTATTAAAGCGACGGTTAAAACAAAGATTGATATAGCACCTACTGCGAGTAATCTTGGAGGTATTTTCTGCATTTTTATTATTTTATAAATAAATAATAAAAAAATAAAGGTTGACAAATTTATTATCTCTTTATAAATAATAAAAATGTCAAAGATAGCACAATTCTTTTTTATACTATCGACTCACATTAAATTATATCACTGGCATACAGGAAGCTACTCCAGACACATCGCCTCTGATGGTCTCTACGATACCTCTATCGCCATTATGGATAAATTTATGGAAATCTACCAGGGAAAATACGGTAAAAATATAACTAGCATAAAAATGGATATCGAGGTCCTAAGTGACGACGATTTCGTTAACTTTTTAAAAGAATCAAAAAAATATTTAATAGAACAATTAAACAGCGTCCTCGACTCCTCAAAAGACAGCGATTTATTAAACATAAGAGACGAGTTACTCGGAGAAATAAATAAAACTATATATTTATGCACTCTAAAATAAACTATTTAACTATATGCTTAGATAAAATGACAGCCGCTACACCGAACAGAAGGTCTTTCGTCCCACACTTTTGAATTTTACGATTTACTATCACGTCACGCAGAAAAAGACATATAAGAGCAATGAATGCACCTACCTTGAATGCGTCGCATCTGTCGTATGTAGGTTTTGGTTTAAAAAATTTCAGCCATATAAAGTCTACTAAAAGTATAAATAAAATAAATTCTATACAATCACGCATTTTATTGAATTATAAAATATTAAAAAAATATTTTTTATAAAGAAAAACATTTTCGACATCTTGGTTCGTACGCCTCACTCCCTCCCACCAGATTCACCGAATCACTTTTTATAATTCTCGCTGTGAAAGGTGCGTCCCCACCACACTTAACGCATATCGCGCAAGAGTGAACAATCTTATCGGCAATACTAAATAAATCAATCATCGAGCGAAATGGATTCATCTTATAGTCTCCGTTCAGTCCCGCACAAACAATCGTCTTTCCTTTAGAAGCCCACTTACTCACAAAAACTGAAATGTCGTTAAAAAACTGCGCCTCATCTATAATCATCGCATCTATCTCTTCAAATAGTTCAGAGTATTTTTCTAAATCTTCCACGGATGAAGCTGTAATGTGTTTTTTACACTGAGAGTGTATTTTATCGTGAGTACTTATCTTACAATCGTCCGAATAACGGTTGTCGAAAGAGTGATTGATAGTAATATATTTTTTGTTGGCAAAGTGCAACTTTCTTTCGTGAGAGATTAACATACTACTTTTTCCAGAGAACATTGGACCACAAATAAGAGTAATCATTTTTTATATTTATAGAACAATTATAAATATAAAAATCATTTTATGTTAACTATTTCTGCGCTCTAAAAATCATCGCATAACGCTTTTCACGCTGATATATGACCCCATTTACATCATCAGATTTAGCCTTTCTTATAAATCTTTTATACTGAAACTTGGGATCATCTAGTAGAAACATTGACCTTCTAGGCAGATAAATGTACGAATCTTTCGACGTAATCTTATTTTTTAAACCTAGAGTTACGCCGCTTCCCATATTAATTACTACAACCATTCCTTTATAGTATTTGGGGTCCTCGCTTGTATAGTCCATTCCTTGTCCCGGTTCCAGAACGTATGTGTCAAAATCGTTTAAAATTAATTTACTCGTTTTATCGTTAAGAGAGAGTTCTTCGTTTAAAACTTTACGAATGCATTCCATTATATCCTTCAATTGTTCGCTGTCTGGGTCACTGTCAATTAATGATATTAATTTTTTTTCAGTTTCCTCATTAATAGCATCAAGACGAAGGTAAAATTCATTTGGAATTTTTTTTATGTCATAATCTATGTTATTAAAACTTACGATACTTCCGGTTACGTCTCTGTATGGATGAACTTCTAAAGACATGTTTATGTTATTAATATTAAAAAATAAAATAAAATCATTTTTGATTTTTAATTATTTTTAATTCTTTTACTATAATTAAAATGACCTGTCAACAAATCATATTACTACTTTTAATTATAATTATCCTCCTTTGCATAACCAACGTCTCCGAATACTTTTCATACGATGACTCAGAAACCACCCCCATGCCTCGATATCTACCTAAATACACATCTCAGGAGAGACCCTACGTCTCTCAGTACATCGCCGACCCCGAACCCGAATGTGGAAATCACTACGGTTTCTATGACGTAACCAAACCAAAACAGGTGGGGAAGAGAATTGTAAACGCTAAATTTATAGACTTGGATACGGTGTATGACGCATACTGTTCTCCTTATGTTTTGAATGACAAAGTAACGGTGTGTTCTGTGTATGATGAGAGTGGAGAGCAGTTATTTTATGGTTTTTCAAATCCTAGATGTTAGAGGAAAAGAAAAACAGGGAACTAAAAATAATCCTTAAAAAATAAAAAAAATTAATTGATATTAAAAATAATATTTTTTAATATTAAATAAGATGTCTACGCCATCATATTACGTCACCATAGACAGCGAATATAGAGATAATCAAAAATATCCCATCCCCACAGACTTCGCCGTAACCTTTAAAGACACCACGACTGGAACAAACGTCTTAGGAGCTCCCCTTTCCGCAAACAGCTTCTTCACTCCCCTTCAAATAGACCCTGACTACTATAGCTCAGACTTTAGAGTCAAGAATGGAACTATATCTAATTTAAAAAAACTTCCCGACAACACTTTTATAGTGTGTGGATTAATTCAGCCCCCAGCTGGTTCGCTCGGTGATGAATTCCGTATATATAACGATACGACTACATTCGTAAGTTTAGTTGGAAGAATCTATACCGACGTCTATATCGCAAACATTCAATTTGTAAACGGAGCATACTCATTTAACTGGATAATTTACACCGATTCTTTATCGTCAAACACTTCTGAAAGATGCTCCTTCGATCTCGATCAATTTAATAACATATATTTTCTGTTTGACTTTCTATCGGACTTTGACTTAAAATTAAAAACATCATCCACAACTTCTACTACGTACTCCGTCACAAACCCTACCTCAACCGATAACGTATGTCTTTTTTCTACAGCCTTTAACATAAACGGAGACCCTTACTACGTAAACGGTCACAACTGGGGATATCACATACACAGCGGCAACGACGATATTATTTACACCGAGCCCAACGGCAGATCGAACTTAAACTTAGACAACGCCTTAAATGTGTACGTCTCGGCAAACACAAACCCTTATGATCCATATCTAAACACGTATGCAGTCCCCGTGGTGGCTGGAATTCAACAAAACATAACGACGAGCACCTACTCTTTTGGAGGTCAAACTCGCATGGTAGGTTACATTCCTATTTACGCCGCCGGAAACTACTCTGGTCAGGTTACGACCTACAATATAGCCTCAACCGGAGTTACTTTAAGGACTACGAGCACAGTCTCTCTAAATAGCGCAGTCCCTCTTAGTACCACGAATTATCTATTCATGCCCACTCAGTCAGATACGTGGTTCTACGTGTCGGGAGGCTACGGATACTGGGCTGCAAGTATAAACGACTATGGAAACAGTTACTCGGTAAACACTATACTAAAGTTCTGTAGAATAGATTTAACCACTGGAGCCTGGACTCTCTTTTCGTCCCAGACGTACGCAAACGGAGGAGCGTACTTTGCAAACGCCGTGGGTCTTGGATACTCAACCGAATACTACGTCATCACAAACCAGTATACGGCAGGACAATATCAGTACAGAATATACAGAGTAACAGTCGCAACGGGAGTCTGGACTCTTGTAGCAACCTCTACGAACTTAGGAAACAACACCGTATTTTCTAACGTCTCGTTTGTAGCTTTCGCCTATATAGATAGCGACACCCTATACGTATCGGCAGTAGACGTTAACGGCTCTCTTCATCTAGTTGTCTTCTCTATCAATCCGGGAACGTTCGCTTTAACAGAGACGTCAAACACGACGTACAGTGTATTCGGGGCAAGTGTTCCCTCACCCTTGTCGTATCAGTTTAAAATGAACTCGAGATACTACATCGTAGTTTCGTCCACGGCCGGAGCAAGTTCAGCTCTACTTGATGTAACAAGCGTGTCGAACATAACAAAAACTTTCGTTTTACCAAATATTACCGCTCCATGTCAGCTGTATATTCAAAATTCAAAATACTACATAGTCGACTCGACCTCTGTTATCTACAATATAGATGACATAGCCAATCCGACGTTAGTGTCCTCGTATTTTCCTGAAATACCTAAGTCTAAGTCTCCGACAATTAAAGAAATTTCAGGAGGAGCGCTGATAGGAAGTCTCATCGAAAGCGGTACCTTTAAACTGTACGCGGTTGATTTTGTAGTAAAAGATGTTACAATCAATAGCACTCACTATAATCAAAATATTCAGGTAACTTTTGGAGGTCTCCTGCCATGTCAGATGGACATCGTTAATTTAACAGACTATCCGTATCTTGTCACCCTCAACACCAGAAATCTGTACATCTATAACATGAGCAACATTCAATCTCTGACAGCCATAAATAGTTTTAACGTAATAGACCCAGCATCAGACCCTAGCTCTCTATATGGTACCTTAATCTTAGATTTCTACACCGCTCTTAAACTAACGCACGTCGTTATCGGAGGCTACGTCTACTTTTTCCTGCTATTTTACGTCTCGGATTTTATCACGGGAGAGTTCTACCTTCTTTGTGTAAAAACTGACCTCAACTTCAATTTTATCAACTCAAGATACGTTTCTCTAGGTACAGCCCAATACCCTTTTTACACTTTGGAAAATACGTACGTCTATAATATACACGCTTACTCTCAAAACGGTCAGCCATACTGCGTCGTTCAGTACTTTGGAAATACCGTTCTATTCGGAGCCAGCAAGCCTAGAAAGCTTCAAATATATCAGTTCATTACGTCTACCTCAACCCTCACCGCTCTAGGGTCCGTCGCAAACTTAGTGGCAGCCGGAGAAACAACAGCAGCGAACACGTTCTTTCAGAACGGCGGATTGTCGTACACCTATCCTGACGGCAGGATATGGTTTTTCTGTATTCTTGGACAAAACGATTATAACGTTAACACGTCCGGCGTAATTGGTCAGCTGATCCCGATTGAAATAACAAATCCTAACAGTCCTGCACCATCTTATGTATCTGCTCTAACAACGTACAGACTGTCCGCGTTCTCGAGCTCTATGTCTATCGCTGTCTATCCAGACGGTACTCCGAAACTATTTATTAAACCGATGGTAGGCAGTGAAACAACATTTGTGGTTGACATATCGAATCCGACGTCATTAACCGTACAGCAGGTTCCGGGATGGGCATCATTCGGTGATTTAGCTCCCACTCTCCAGCTTCAGCCACTCCTCTGGGGCGACTATACAAGTCCTCAGATAATGTCTCAAAATCCCGTGACAGATCAGATATACAGCTTCATGACAAACATAGTAAACACGCCGTTCAGCAGCGTTCCTCCAAGAACCAGTAATTTTACATATAGAAATTACACGAACTTAGAAAGCGTTCCAGGAGCTCTTCAGATTCCTCTCACTCCACCAAATGAAAGAGCTCAAAACATACAGGTCGGATATTACGGACAAAGAGTCACAGCCGCCGTTCTAATGAGCACGGGAGTGCAATTTTCAGGCTTCGGTTCATATACCAGACTACTTCTAATAGATGTGACGAATCCCGAATACGCAACGACGTACTATCCGGTAACCGGACAGCCTCCCACCGCCGTTACCGTAAGTTACACGGGACTGCAGGGAGTTGGACTGGCTTTTATCGATAAAATGACGAACGAAGGTTCTTCGTTATGGATGAGCAGCATGGGTTCGTCTCCGACTGGAATAATCGGAATAAACACCAACGTAAGTAACGTTACCGTAGACCCCTCTCTAACATACATGTATGCAATAGGTGGATGGAGAAACAAAATAGAAAATTTTAATCCCAGCAAAACCATAGTCAACAGAATAACATCCTCTTATGAAAATTACAATGGATTCCTATCAAAAATAGACCTAAGTAACAACGGAACGTTTTCATGGATTTTACCTTCCCTCGGAACGGACGACACCCTATTTCAAAGATTAAACTACGTGACCACTAAAAGTTTGGTGGGATTCGTGTTAAGTTATCAAAGTCCTATCATGACCCTGTACTCAGTTCAGACAAGTGGTACTCTAACTAATCCGATTACGTCTCAACTCAATTTAGCCAACTCGAGTATATCGTCATCAGCCCTCGTAACCGTAACTCCCTCAGGCTCTGTCTCCTTTAGTTGCAGACTATATTCAAACATCGCTTTAACCAGCGTCGACCTATACGACCTCGCGATAGACGAGTCAGTAGCAACTAACAGAACAATTAAAATTATCGGAGTAACAAACACAACTCAACTTTCATCTACAGACTCGACTTCAGCTCAAACTCAAATTACATATGCAAATATCGACCCAACCCAACAACAATGTTTATTCGTCTACACATACGACCTAACTGGAGTGTATAAATTTAGCGACAGAACTGAATTTCCTCCGAATATGAGACTCAACGTTCAAGATATTAAAAGTTTCTCGCTAAACAACAGAGTAGTTATGTTCCCCAACATCTACTCATCAATTGCCTCTCAAAATATTCTAGTATACAATAAAGACGGAACTCTCGGCACAGGTATAAACAACTACGTATCCAGCGTGAACAACAGTATAGTTATCCAATATCAGTATGATCCTACCTACACCGACACTAACCTAATATCATACTCTAAAATAGTCTTACAAAACTCGTTCGGATATTCGACAGACCAACTGACTGACTATTATATGTTCATCCAGGGAAGTTTATTTGGCTCGTACACCGGAACGACAACTTCAATCGCCTCTTTAACAGGTCTAAACAAAAACTTTTCCATCCGTCATAACTATACTGAAAACTCAAAAGACGTCGTCATCCTAAATCAAGTCATAGACGTAAAAAATCTTGTCAGAACAAATCTATCATACACCGGCGGATACTACTGGGCTGGAAATATAAGCAAAACAACGCTTCCAGGAATAATCGCGTACGACAACACCCTTATGCCCACCACCACTCTAAATGTTACAAACCTATACGGATACACAAGTCTCAGCACAGGAACATCAAACAGCTATTATCTGACGTTTCCGAAGTCCGGAGCGATAACCTACGTTAAAGTCTTAAATGTCTCCTACAACTCAGGAACCCAACTATACACTCTGACGATAGCAAATCCCGCAGACCTCGTTATATCAGCCCCTCCTCCAGTCTACTATGGACCCTACGTGTATCTTACGTCTGTTAATCCAAACGCGTACTACACTCTGCAATTCTCCCCAGGAACGATATATCAGCCGGTGTACTACTCGGTTTCTCTGAACTCTTTAACAATTCCAAACAGATTAATTAGGACGTCCTATATTCCCGGTCTCAGAAGTATAAACGACTATAGATACATATATCTTGAATTGTACAACGAAGATGACAACGGAAACATAGACACGGGAGTTATAAACAACACTTTTACAAATAATCAAAATTTTTCGTCTCTTAACCAGCGCACAAAAACACTTTTCCAACTTCCAGTATCTGGCGTTAACGTAAACTCAGATGTCAATTTCACAGTTTTTTCACAAACATCAATTGTTCCAACATTGGTCATTACTCCGAACTACAATAATTTACACGTTCGTCTCGTCGACAGCTACGGAGAAGTTATTCAATTCGATCAAACTCCTAACATCCTCAAGGGAGGAGACCTTATATTCACCGGCTCAACTGTAGACAACTCTCTAATGCAAATTGCCGCAACCTTCACATTCGTTAAACAAAACAAATAAATTAACCGCGTCCATAATACTATAATTTCTATTAACTATGGTATTATAATCAAAATCTTCCTTACAACACTATCTGTGGATAAAAAGGTCTATCTATAATATATAAAGCACCGTTATCACACGTCACGAATCCCAATATATTTACTTTAATCATAGGAGGAGAATACGTTATTCCATTTAATTCCTTTGAATCAGTATAAAAATACATGGGTATCGCTCTACCATTAACATAAAGGTCATTTCCCTCTGATTTTGTAAATATTTTAATAATTTTTCCTTTGAAAAGAATTGGGTCTGCGGTGAAAGATGTCGTATGAGCCTTTAAAAACTCTCTTTGATAACCAAGTGTATTAAAACGTTTTAACCAAATACTTGCGAGACCAGCATTTTCATTTGTAAATGCAAAAAAAGTAGTGTGGGTATTCTGAGGTCCCAGATGAGTTAACATATGTTGATATGAAGCGCTGTCTATAAGACGTTTACACTCACTTAGTTCAGGATATTGAGATATTAAGTCGTATATTGTCGTCTTGGTTGAAGATACGGGGGTGCGGGGAGCGGCTTGAAGGAGAGCGTTAGCGTTGTTAAAGTTTCTAATTGTTAAATTAGATAGGACGCTTCCGTTTTCATAGAGTTCTTCGGGAATACCGTTTTTACGTAGTTGACCGACGGAGATGTCAGAATTGTATATTACGTCGCTGTCATTAACGTCTAAATATAAATAATTATCGCTGATGTTGGAAAATCCAGTTTCTGTTCCATTGTATGAAGTCATTTATTTTATATATTTAAAAAGAGGAAAATATAAAATGATTATTTCTAAATTATTTAATTTAAGAATTTATATAGAATTATATTTTTTTCTATGGAAAATATCCTACTATCCTCTCTATTAAAAAACATAAATACAATTGTTTATCAATCTTTTGTTGAAAATAACATCTCATACTACGAAACAAAAGATGATTTTTTTAAAGATATCTATCTCAAACTACTTAAAGAATTAAAAAAAGAATATATAAAAATTATAAACATGGCTCCCGAAAAAGTATGTCTTTCCATCTTATCTTCCGGCCCAAGAAAAGGTGAGAAGTGTGCCGTAAAAACAAAAGATAACTCCAACTACTGTAAAAAACATAAATCAAAAGAAGAGGGTCAAATGGTCCTTCCCGAAGAAGACTCACCTCAGTCTTCCAGCAAAAATCTCGACGAATTTATAGACCAGAACGAATCTCCTCACTCCGTAGACGTTCACTCAAACAACACCACTCGATACATCATCAAAAAAAATATGTTCGACAACTTTGTCTTCGGTAACACTCCCTACATCTTTAAAAGTGCAACAGAAAAATACATCGTTGCGAGACAAGGTCTAAGTGGAGAATGGATTCCTCTAACAGAAGAAGATAAACAAATTTGCATAAAAAAATATCACCTAAGATGTAGAGACATCGACTACTCTGAAAAACCCTCCGCTGACATATCCTTCATTCAAAACAACATCAAACTTCCATACGAAATACCCCCGAACGACGCACCTTCTCCTCGAAAACCTACCGCTAAAAAAGAAAAAGTCAGGATTGAAGAAGACCCCGACGACTCCGGAATAGTTTTAAACATAAAAAAGAAGACTTCTACGCCCCCCTCAAAAACTGTTCCTAAAAAGGAAAAAGTTAAAGTTGAAGAAGAATCGGACGACCAACAGGAAGTCGTGTTAAATGTAAAAAAGAAAAGTTCATCCACAGCATCTTGTAAAACACCCGTAACTAAAAAAGAAAAAGTTAAAATTGAAGAAGAGTGTGACGAACAGCAGGAAGTCGTGTTAAATGTAAAAAAGAAAAGTTCATCTACAGCATCTTGTAAAACACCCGTAACTAAAAAGGAAAAAGTTAGGGTTGAAGAAGACGACTGATTTTTAAGAAAGATTTGATTTCAGAGAGATTTGAAGTATAGATACCTACAATTTTATTTAAAAAAAATAAATAAAATTATTAGCGACACGTTTTTGAAAAATAAGTGACGAAAGGACTTTGTTTCAACCGTTGTTTAACATAAAAATATTTTACTTTGTTTTCTTTATTTTAATGCGCTACAACAAATAAGAGAAAAAAATTAAAACAATGTTAAAAATTTCTTTTTTATCTATTAAACAGGATATACAACATGAGTAAACCAATTCATTATTCAAAATGGCTACCTCAATACATGAAAGGTCTGTTTATACTAAGCCGCACATACGACCCTTCAACAGAATACGTAAAAACAGCCATGAAATGTTTCATTGAAAGTCTTGCAACCGCGCTCCCAGACAAACACTTCTGTAAAATATTTCAAGACTTTATAGACATGAACGTCTACGTATGCAACTTTCTCGTAACCAACTCCTCTCTCAGAAACTTCTTCAGCGTATACAAAGACTTCAGCTTTCAACTCGAAAACTACCCCCAAAACTTCTTCAACTTCTGTCTTCAATCCGAATTCACCCTTTTCACATGGGTATATCTTTTAAACTCCTACATCACCATCTTATTTAATAAATCAGGTCACAACGTGCAGATCGAATCCTTTAACGACGTCAGAAATAGAAGATATAACGTACAACACCTAACCAAAGAAGACTGGGGAAATTCAATATGGCTAATGATTCATCTAACCCCTTTATACGCTCCAGGAACACCCATCGAAGTCTACAATAATCTCAAAGCGATGCTCTCCTGTCTTAGATTCATCCTCCCCTGTCAAAAATGTCAGATGCATCTTTCGGAAAATCTAGCAGATATAGATATAGACTCGTGTGCAACGTCAAGAGAAAAACTTTTTGAATGCACGTGGAAACTTCACAACGTCGTGAATGAAAGTCTCGATAAACGTCAGCCATCTCTTCAAGAAGCTCGTTCCTACTACAATTTCTAAAAATTATTTATAAAAATTATATTATAAATAATTTTTTCAATATTTCTCATCTATAGCTTTTATCAACACTACTATAAAAATGAAGAGCGATATATCATGCTACAAATTCTTTTGCTACACCAGAACTCTCGACGACATCACTCTCCTAGTAAACACAAGGGACCAATATATCTCAAACCACCTAATTGTTAAACAAGAATTTGAACCCGAAACGCGACAATTTTTTCTACAAAACGTAAAACACGGAATGCACGTCATTGACATCGGCGCAAACATCGGTTGCCACACCACTCTTCTATCGAAATTAGTAGGACCCGAAGGGAAAGTTCTCTCTTTCGAACCCTGTAAATTACACTATAACACCCTCATCTTCAACGCCATTCTGAATAACTGTCAAAACTGCACCGTCTATAAAAACGGCTGCGGAGATAAAAATGAAACAATGTACATCGACAAAAAATGGCTAACCGTCCCGGACAAAGTTGAAAACTTCGGATGCGTATCTCTACTCTCCGAATCCTCTAATGAAGATGACGAAAAAATAGAAGTTATATCTATAGACTCTTTAAACCTCGACAAAGTAGACCTCATCAAAATAGACGTTGAGGGAATGGAAGACAAGGCTCTTCAAGGAATGAAAAATACCATATTAAAACACGCCCCCACCGTAGTTATAGAAATACACACTGAACGAATCCCTGAAATCACATCTATACTAAAAGATTTTAACTATGAGTTAACAACGTGTCTTGATAATCTAAATTTTATAGCCAAACCCATCTCTAAAACTTAATTATTTATAAAAATTATATTATAAATAACTCAATCTACATCCCATCAAAATACTCTATCGTCTTACGTATCCCCTCTTTAAAAGATGTATATTCAGTCTCTCCCAACACCTTCTTATTTAATTTTAAACAAGGTTTTCTTCTCAAAGGATCATTTTCAGTTAACTTAACATGCTCGCACTCTAACACGTCATTTGCACCGTGCATCTCATTCCAAATCTGATTAACTAGCCTTACCGTATCATTAATCGTCCTCTCATCATCGCTTCCCACGTTCACCGGTCTATTATAAGAAGTAGCCATCAACTTTACCAACATACTCACCGTATCACCAACAAAACAACAACTTCGAGTCTGTTTTCCATCACCGTAAATCGTCATTTTTGTCTTATTTTTTAAATGACGAATGCACTCCGTAATAATTCTCCCATCGTTTAATAACATATGCGGTCCGTACGAATTAAAGATACGCGCTATTTTCACATCAACTCCGTGTTTGGTAAGATGCGTGTAACACAACGCCTCCCCAACCCTCTTACTCTCGTCATAACAACTTCTCGCTCCAAACGTATTTACGTTACCATTATACCTCTCATCCTGAGGAGAGATAGAAGGGTCTCCATAAACCTCAGACGTACTTGTAAATAAAACTTTTGCGACATACAACCTCGCTAACTCCAAAACAACTTGCGTCCCTTTATAACCTACGTCCAGAGTCTGAACTGGATATTTTTTATAAAATGGTGGACTAGCTATACTTGCAAGATGATATATTTCATCTACTCCGTCGATAGAGAGAGAGTTTAGGTGGACTCCTAAATGTACTATAAAATTAAACCTAGTGATATCACAATTAAAAAGAGCAACACATTCTCTTCCGACTTTTTTATTCATCTTGTTCTGAAAGTCCGTGAATGATACTTTATCACTCGTTATAAAGTTATCTACCACTACGATATTTTTTACTTGTCCTCGAAGTAAAAATTCAATTAAATTTCTTCCTATAAAACCTCCTCCTCCTGTTATCAAAATATTACTCATTTTAGTTTAAAACACTCGTTCTTTTAAACCAAAAAATATCCTTCAAAAACAAACCTCTCACCTCTTAAATACCAGTCTTGACACTCCATTGTACTTATCAACCGCTCTTCCACACTCCGCTCTCTGCTTTTTTAACTCATCTTGGATGCTAAAAATTTTAGTCTCCATCACATATATCGTGTCCCTGCATCTCTGCAACTCGTTTCGCGTACTGTACAACTCATTTCTCGCACTCTGAAGTTTATCTCTCTCCAAATATACGTCTCCACGAAGTGTCTCCATTTCATCTCTCATCATCTCTATCTCTTCCCTTTTTTTATCTAGCTGTTCTTTGTAATCGTTTATTATTGATTCAAATATTTCTCTCTCTCTTTCAAAATCGTTTTTCATCTCAGAGTCAACGTTTGAAGAATATCCGTTAGGAGAAACCCCGTGTATCTCAGGAGAAACCCCGCGTCTCTCCGAATCCGACGAGTCTTCTAATAAAGGGGATTGGGTATTGTTAAGGGAGAGAAGTCTCATCTTCTCTTGTATTTTGAGACAGTTTTTTGTCGTTCTTTGATGAATGCCTAAGTTATCGGGTAAAAACTCTTTTTTACAAAATTCACAGGCAACCTTCATTTAATACAATTACGTTTTCTTTTTTTTAAACTAATTTACTTTATAGGTCTAAGGAATTCAATCTCGTAATCTAACATATTGCAATGCAAAAATTTGAGGGAATTGCATATAGGACAGCCAATAACTGGTTCTCAGTAGTAGACGTAAACGAATACAAGAACAAACCCATCACATATCTCGAAATCGGAGCCTTTTACGGAGCAAATCTTTTATCGGTAGCAGACACGTACGCATCTCACCAAGACAGTAAACTGTTTTGTATAGACCCATGGGAAGATTACGATGACTACACAGAATATAAAGACATGCAAGGCAGTATTTACGAAACTTTTACGAAGAACGTCACCAACTCGCCCCATCGAGACAAAATTTCAGCGATCAGAGGATATTCTCACGCTGAAATTCATAAATTTCCGGATAATTTTTTCGACATCGTCTATATAGATGGTAATCACAATGCAGAGTAC
>Ga0214923_10003277_pt1 | contig 20430 bp, 21 predicted proteins | sample LL1510_MetaG_FD_177993 | JGI IMG/M metagenome (GOLD analysis project Ga0214923, IMG submission 177993) | Freshwater microbial communities from Lake Lanier, Atlanta, Georgia, United States - LL-1510 | ecosystem: Environmental > Aquatic > Freshwater > Lake | place: USA: Georgia | collected...
CAATTACTAGACTATCTAAAGAATATGAGAATTCTTTAATCAATAAAGTAAAGAATGGTTTCTCAGAAACACAACAACAAATGTTTTTAGCAAGTTTCTATTGCTATTTAAATTATGATTCAAAGAAAGACTTTATAATTGATTTTGATAATGTATGGAAATGGACAGGATTTAGTAGAAAAGATCCAGCCAAAAGATTACTTGAAAAATATTTTACACCTGAAATTGACTTTAAAATAGTTTTCCACCAATCGGTGGAAAACCTCCAAGGAGGGCGCCCAACAGAAAACATCTTTCTAAACATAATTACTTTTAAGAAATTTTGTATAAAAGCAAATACAAAGAAAGCAGATGAAATACATGATTACTATATTAAGTTAGAAGAATTGTTACAAGAAACAATTAACGAACAAACAAATGAATTAAGATACCAATTAGGTGTAAAAGAAAATGATAATACTAAATTACTTGAAGAAAAAGCTAAAATTGAGGAAGAAAAAGCGAAATTAGAAAGAAAATATGTCAGAAAAGAAAAAGAAATTATTGAAGATGGTTATAATGTAGTTTATTTAATGACATCTGAAGATGGTGAAAAACGAAGAGAATACACAGTAGGATATGCTAAAAATTTAAATACTAGAAAAGATGATTATAATGACAATAAACTTCATGATTTTAAAGTTGTTTATTATATAACATGTAGAGGTATTAAATGTGCTAAAATATTAGAATCAATTATATTGGCTGATATAGCTCCTTATAGATGTAAAAAAGGTAGAGATGTTTTTTATCTTCCTGATGAAAATGATATTAGTTTGTTTATAAATATTTTTAAATATTTTGAAGTAAAAGCTAAAAATTGGTATGATGATGATATATTTTTTCCTGCTTTATCATCTGTAGAAGCAAAAGATTTCAAAACTAATAATAATAATAAATACAAAGAACAAAAAATAGAAGGCGAGAAAAAATTCAGAGAATTAAACAAAGAATCTATTCAAATAATTCGAAAAGATTACTATGAAAGAAACTATGATAAAATCGCTGAAAAGAGAAAAGATTATTATGAAGAGAATAAAGAAACATTCATAAACGATGCTGTAGAATATTATGAAGAACATAAAGAAGACATTTTAGAAAAACGAAAAGATTATTATGTTGAAAACAAGGAGGAAATTTTAGAAAAAAGAAAAGAATATTATGATGAGAATTATAAAACTAAAATATCTGTAAAAAGACAAGAGAAAAAGCTTTGTGAATGTGGAATGGTAGTTGCTAGTTATACATTAAATAATCATAGAAAGACTGATAGACATAAACTGCTTGTAGAAAGAAAAAACAATCCTGATATCTTAAAAAAGACAAACATTGTTATATGTGAATGTGGTATAACAGTAAATAAAGACAAATTAAAAAAACATTTGAAAACAAAAAGTCATAAAGATCAATTAAGATTGAAAAATGAATCTAATGAAAGCGCTGATACGAAAATAAACAATGATGAAGATGAAGAATGTAAAGAAGTTGAAATAGAAATTTAAATTTATGAATTATATTTTGTTATAAAATATATTTCAATAACGTTTTTTAGAATTATGAGATTTAGTTTTTGACTTTTGTTTTCGTTTTGAAATTGATTTTTGTCTCTTTCTTCTACCATCAGTAGTATTTTCTTTTTTGAATTGTTTGAAATATTCAGATGATACATTTGTTATATCTTTATGACCATGTCTATTTTTATAAGGAACAACAGGTATTTGTGGAATACAAACATCGTTTTCACATTGTAATATGAGAGAACGACCTTCATTATCTTTTAAAAATAATTCATATCCAATACATTTCTTAGTATCGAAATCAAAATTCCATCTCAAATGACTATAAAGTGAATCAAATGTAGAAACAACATCAGGTAATTTATGTTCGAAAATCATTAAATATCTATCACTAATATCTATATTAGGAACTTTATGAAGAATAATATCGTTTCCTTTAGGAGTTATTACTTTAACTGTTACAATATTTGTTCCAATAATTTCACGGTTATCTTTGACAATAGATAATATTTGTTTCTCCCTTGATTCAATACTAGAATATGGTGTTACAATCCAAATATTTAATATTTTATTAGATACGTTAGTCAATGATTTTAATATATCTACCACATATGTTCTCATTTGTTTTCCTGTATACATAGCATCATCGAATGTAACTATATTTATTTGATTTTCTTTTTCAAATAATGATGAATCGATTCGTGTTAAAATACTTTGTGGTTTTTTAATTAAAAAAGAATAAGCGATTTGAGAAATCCAGTAATTTGATTTTTCATGTATACTATACATAGATATTTGAAAAGGTATAAATAAAGTAAATTCACTATCTTTTATTTCATTTTCAAACATTATAACAGAATTTAGTAAAGATTTTAACATATCATGAAAAGAAACTATTTCAGTATTTTTCAAAATAAAATCAACTGTTTCTATAATTTTTTTTTTATCTTCATCTGGAGATAATTCGCAATTTTTTATAATATGTTTATTTAAATGAATTAGATGTTCATCGTCTAGTATGTATCTTTTATTTGGTATTGGAATTAATTCTTTTTCAAATTTTTTTATGTCTAAAACTGGTTGCGTATTCCCCATTATATATTTATTAATAGAGCAATAAATAAAAAAATTATTCATAATACCAATAACCTGAAAGTCCTTCATCTGATATATCTTCGTTTTGAATGTCGTTTCTTTTTCGTTTTCTTCCAGTCAATTTTTTCAAGTCACTTTCAGTGAATTCTTTTCTTGACGGTAATAAAAAAGAGTATTCAGAAAATTCAATTTCATCGAGCCATTTTTGTAAAGCTTTCTTAGAATATAAAATATTATCAGACATAAGTATTACGTCTTTATAATTTTTATAATATAATTCATTGATATTTTCTAAAGTAATAGGACATGTATCAGAATGGTTAAATGGAGATGAAGTTTCTTTTTGATTACGAAGTTTCATTTATTTTATATTATTTTTATATATAAATTGACGAAAGTAAAAATGAATAATCACTTGAAAAAAGAAAATCTAAGAGAAATAAATATTTATAATCATAAAAATATCATCAATAAAATATGAATAAAATTTTAGTTAATATCAATAATGATCGTAAATTATTTACAAGATTAAATCAAGATATAATTTTTGATAATGATAATATTCATTTATATTGTAATAAACAATTTGAGTATAAAACAACAATTTTAGATAATGAAAGAATAAATATATCTAATAGTAATGAATTATGGAATCCAAAATATCTTTTTGTTTCATTGTATTCATCTGCTTTGAATAAAATTAAAATAGGAATCTTTAAGAAATCAAATAAAAAATTTACGTTTGATTTTAGAGATAATACAATTGTAAATAGAAAAAATCAAGAATATTTAGGTATTTCAGGTAATAATTTAATAACATCATCGAAACAATTTACATGGATGTTAGAAAAGAATGTTTACTTAAAAAATGTTGAAACTAATTTATATATTTGTATAGATAATTACTATAATCTTTTTTTATCTTCAAATATTAAAGATGCTACTGCTTTATATTTTTATTTAAATGGTATTCATTATATAAAACCATATTTATTAACAAAGATGGAGCTAATTAATATAAAACAAAAGATTTCATTAAAAAGTGACTTGATTTTACATAAAGATAAAGATAGAACGGATAATATAGGAATTATTTTAGCAGCTGGAACAAGTACGCGATTTCGACAAAAGAAACAAAAACAAATTTATCCAATCAATAATATTCCAATGTTTGTATATTCATTAGATGTATTATTGAATACATTGGATGAAGTTGTGATAGTGACAAATAAAGATTGTGTAGACCAAATGACAAATATAATTGATAGAGTATATAAAGATGATAAAAAGTTGATACATTTTATAATCAATGATGTCGATTCTAGAATGGAATCAATACATTTAGCTTTAGAATTTATAGATAAGAATCGAAAGAATACGAAAAATGTTGTTATTCATGAATGTTGTATTCCGTTTGTAAAAGACGAAATGATTGAATTAATACTTGAAGAATTATCAAATACCAATGTATTTCATTCACAATATTATTTGGAAATAGAAAATGATACAATATACAAAAATGTTGATGGATTTTTTAAACCAGATGATTTTGATGGAATAATAAAACTTTCAACGCCTTTTGGAATTGATTTTAAGTTGTGTTATTTTTTATTCAATTCATATATGAAAAATAATCGAATAACTCGTGATTTTATATTTTTATTTAAGGCGTTAAACATAAAGTATTCATTGATAAAAGGATACGAAAATGAACTTAAAAAGATTATTTATATAGATGATATCTTAGAAAACAAAACACTATCGTCAAAAATATGTTGACACTTTGATTTTCATCCTGATGAAAATCATTTCATAAAAAAATGAAAAATATATTTTTATATAATTGTTAATTATATAATGAATGATTATGGATGCAAAATACTGTATGATGGAATCGATTATTTTATATGTTTACTACAAATTCCTAAAGACAGTCGTATTATAGCTCTTGATTGTAAATACAGAACTGACAGAGTTTATATTTATGATATAAGACGAATACGAGACTGTAAATCAAAAAACATCGTCAATCATCATTGTTTCTATGACAACTCATTAATCAAATATCAAATGAATACATATCTAAAAACAGAATTAGATACTTCTTATAAAATATGTGCTTCAGGAATACATTTTTTTCCACTTACAATCAATATAGATCATATACATAAATATTTCGAAAAATTGCCTATTAATTGGTATAATGTACTAAGTGTAAATATTTTATGGTGTTTAAAAATAGTATCTCGAAAAATATCAATAAAGAATTTTTTAAAAGCATTTACAGATACATCATGCGATCCAATTACATTATTTTTAGCTAATAAAGAATATACACTTATATATACCTTAATCAAAAAAGATATGTAAAAATATTTAAGTCTAACTAATTTTTTCATATTGTGGTAACTTTTGTCTTGGTGTATAAATTATATATTGCAAAGCATAAAATACAACAGCAAAACTTAATAATTTTGAAACTTCATCAAAATAGTTTGTCATTACATAAAAAGTTAAAACTGTTAAAATCATCATAACTGCATCTATAAATAATATACCTATTCCACCATATTGTCCATATTCAAGAAAAACATCAATCATTTTATTATGTCCTCGTGGTAATTGTTTTACGATACCAAAATAAAAAACTAAATCATGAATAACTTGAACCAGAATTGTAATACCTAGAAAAATTCCTAAATCAAATTCTTGTTCAGGTTTTTTAATTAATTTCGTATATATTATATAAGCGAGAATAATAACAATAACAATAGAGAAAACATCTGCAAAAACAGCAGAAATAGTAAACTTATCGTACCAATCATTAATTGTTTTTCCTAAAAAGTATCTTATAATTATAGCAAATATAAAATCAACAATAAATGCAGATGTAAACAAAGAAATTATATCCTTAGTAATATCTAGTTTCATTTTATAATATACCTAGTTTTTAGAAAATTAATTTTTTATCAGAAAAATTGATTTTTTTTGGTTTTTTTTTTGATAAAATCACCTTTTCAACGATGAACTGTTCTATTTGCTACGAACCCAACTCTTCGATGATTGCTTGTCAATCTTGTCTTATCACCGTATGCGCTTCTTGCTACATCGAGTATATCAAGAGCTTACCTTTTCAAAACGCTACATTGAAGTGTGTCAATACTGCGTGTTTGAACTGTCATACTGTCTTTGGATTGTCAAGAATTATGAATGAAGCAGACTTTGAATGCTTTATGTCTTGTGTTATTCATAAGCAGAGACTACTGGTTGAAATGGAAACTATTAAGTCTCAAGAAGAGATTCAACAACGAGCTTTAATGATTGGAGAGAATGAGAAGAGAGTTATTGAGATGGTTAATACTATATCTGAACTCTTGACACCTCAATGCCCTAATTGTAGCACTAAGTTTGACGATTTTGATGGATGTTTCTCTGTCAAATGTAGAACTTGTAATATGGACTTTTGTGGTTGGTGTATGAATGTATGTGGTGAATCACATATCATTCATATGCATGCTACCAATTGTCCTTCAAAGGAAGGGATCAATCACGAAAGGTCTTATTATGGAACAAAAGAGCAATTTGAGTATTGTTTTGCTTCCAAAATAGTATCTAAGTTAAATACATCATTTAATAAGGAGGATAACGTATTTAAAGAGGCTGTTTCAAGATTAGAAGTTCATTTACATCGACATCGCATCTATTTAGAGGATGGAGTCTTTCACGCTGAGAGAACGATTGAATATCCTAATATTCCGTTTCACAATAATAATGTTCAAAATTTTATTCCCGAACCTCATCCTTTTATTCCAGCTCCTATTGCTAACCATCCAGGATTTAATCGTATGATAGATGATATAGTAGTTGAGCCGATGAGACTTCTGGAAGTGATGAGAAGAAATAGAATGAGAAGAGATAGAATGAGAAATGTTCGAGAAGCTTTAATCAGAGAGGCAGAGGAACGTGATCCAGATCCAGATAACAAGAAACCAAGAGTCAGACTATGTTCGTGTTGTCACACATACGCTCGACACGATAAACGTACTTGTCCTGAAAGATTTCAACAAGTTGCTGAACCAGTTGAAGAAGTCATATAGATAGTAATGAAGTTATTATAAGATATATAGAAATGACAATATAATTTAACTGTAATAATAAAATATAATAAAAATAATTTTCTATTATTTATAAAGACATCTTTATAAATAAAAAATGTTATCATATTCATCAATTGTAAACAATGGCAGAGTTACTTTACCTTCTGTAGATTCCTGGGGTGGTAATCTTAATATAATGAGAGATCCTCCAAAAAGCGTACAAACTCGTAGAATAGATAAAGTTGGAGATAATAATGAAATTACAAAAATGATAGATGACTCTGACAGATCATCTGAATCTATTCTTAGATTTGCTAGAGGAGTTAATCATATGGTAGGTGTATCATTTCAAAACGCTGGTAGCTCTACACAAGGATTTAATAATCAACAAGCAAGATTACCTTATACAATCAATAAAGATGGTGATTTTCATGTACCTGTAAGAGCACCTCAAGATTTACTTGCTTTATCACGATTACCTAGAAATGTAACTTCAGCAACTAGTAATCCAGGTCTTCCTCATAATTTAAAAGAGTTAGATAACTCAAGAAATACAGGTTCAATAAATAACACTGTAAAACCAAATGTAATTTCATCAGCAGTAAAATCAACAAAAACTTATTATTTACAAAAACCATTTCAAGAAGCTTTCGAATTAAGTAAAAATGGTATTCAAAATATTTTACATATGAATGCACAAACAAATGCTACTCAACATAAACAAACCGAATTAATTGTCCAAGATCCTAGTAAAGGAATAAACGATAATTACAATACTGTTTCAGTAGAAGCAAATAAACAAGACATTCGATTTATTACTTTAGATAGTGAAGGATATAATTCAAAAAGTATTCAAGATAGTAATAATGTAAATGTAGTAAGTAATCCAAGTCTTCATGTAGATAATGGATTATTATTAGGTGGTGATATGCTAGACTTATCAAATATGAAATTAAAAGATGTATCAATCATTGAATATGAGACACCTTTATCAGGTCCTGGAAAGACAGAACATATCTATGAAAATTTCGAATTACTAGATAGAAATCTTCCGGAATATTCAAGTTTTTCAAATAGAAATGGAGCAACAACAAAAATCAATTTTGTTCATGACGATATTGAACTAGAAAGAAATTTACCTGAATATGATGTAACAAGTAATAATAGAGGATTTTCAAAAGATAATAATTATATTCATAATGATATTTCTCTAGAAAGAAATTTACCAGAATATCAGACTCGAACAAATACACAAGGAGTAAGAAGAAATGTTAATTATCTTCATAAAGATTTAGAATTAGAAAAGAATTTACCGAATTATCAAACAAAAACAAATATTGTAGGATGCGCAAAAGTATCATTCATCCATAATGAAAGAGAATTAGAAAGAAATTTACCAGAATATCAATCAAATACTAATATTACTTATAATACACAAAAATATTTAGATCCTGAATATGTTCGTGAAAATGAGAGAAAAGTAATGCCTACAAATTTTTATACAAATGAAAATAAACAAGGTGAAAATAATGTATCAACTAGAGAATATATTTTAGAAGATAAATTACAATATGGTGGATTTTCAAATGGTGGTTCTATTCCAATTTTTGGTAGAAACACTCAAGATATGAAACTTTTCGAATCGGAAAAATCAAAAATGTCAAAGACTGTAATGAATCAATTTATTGATCGTTATTCTAAATAAATTATATTATGTTCTTTTAATTATTACTGAATCGAACATTGATTCATCGCCAAGAGGAGATGGTGGTTCATCAGATCTTTCATTTTGACAACAAATAGAAGAAGAAACCATTAAACTTGTACTTCTCATTATGTCTCGTAATCCATTTTCTGTATAATTATAGTTTTGAGCAACTCCTTTTTGTATTCCTAAACCATTACCAACAGAAAATGAATCTTGATTTGCACCCAAATATATAAACTGCCAATTATATTCCTTTTCCATATCTGAAATTAACTTTTTGATTTCAGTTAAATTGTAAATTTTAGATGAATTTTCTTGTCCATCTGTCAAAATAACACAAATTACATTATTCGTAGATATATTCTTCTGATAATCTATACCAGTTCCAATTGCATCATATAAAGCTGTCATACCATTTGGTAAAAAATCATCATCCTTAATAATAATTTCAGACCCTTTAGTGTTTTTATGTCTAAACCTTACTGAATTAGAAAAAGTAATAAATGTAGATAAAAACTCTTTACCTGTTTCTTGTTGAGTTTTATAGAAATTTCTCATACCATCAATTGGTTCAGAACCCATTGATTTCATAGAACCTGACTCATCTAAAATAAATAAAATAGAAGGAATAGTTGATGATTGCATCTTAATGTAGGTGATAATTCTATAAAATAATTTATAAAAAATCATTTTTTTGTATGAAAAAATGATTTTTTAACGTATTGTCATTTTTTGATTTCAAATTCACATCAAATGAATTCCGAATATGAAAAATATATGATAGAGTTGTATCATCATTTTAAACAAAAAGGAAAAAAGATTTGGTGTGTAAAAAGACATTTTATATCAATTGCACTAAGATGTTGTTATAATAGTTTGAAAAATAAATATGACTATGAAAAAACTAAAGAAACTCTTCAAAAATGGATTGACGACAGACATCCAAATATTTGTTTTGAATTCAGTGGTTTATCAAACAATTATATCAAACATCAAAACTGGCAATACGAAATTAAAGAAGGTATGTATTTGCTTGATAAACAAGGAAAACTCTACGAAATAAAAAAAGTCCATGTTTCAGGATTTATATTAGAGCATGTTGTAACAAAAATGAATATGCATATTAATTGGAATAGTGAAAATCTAATTTTTGGTGATTTTCAGTGCATCGAAAATGAAGATGAGTTTTTTAAACTAAAAAACAAAGAATTCAATGACATTATTAACAAATATACTATTCATATGAATAATAATGAAAAATTAAAAGAAAAATATAATGAAAGTATAAAAACATATATAAATTCAATCGAATACAACAATTTTCAACATCAAAGTTGTTTAACCAAAAATAAAATAAGTTGTTTAAATTTTGAAGGTATTCCTATCGAAATAATAACTAAAATTATATCCTTTGGATTAGATAAACCTTGCAATCATATGATTAGAATCAAAAAATATGAAACAAAATTAAAGGAAGAACAAATTAAACTTACAGATATTCAAGACATTATACATTATGATGAATATATCATAAATAAATTACATGCTATAAAAGATAATAAGTATGAAATATGGTTAGATTCACAAAAATTTTAATTACTTAGTTTTTATTTCATTACCATTATGGTAATGAAATTGAACACAAATCTAATAATTATTTTTTTAAGTGCGTTTAGTTTAGAAGCAAGAGTTGTAATTATATTTTTAAAGTTTTTAGTTTACCTCCTATATCAGAATAAACATCTTTTCTACTTTCAAAATGTTTTTTCATTACAAAATTATTATCAACTAAATCAAAACATATCGGAATTGTATCTTTTCTTCTAAAAATACGACCTAAACTCTGTTGAAAATAACTCTCTAAATCTGATGCTAGTATTAATGTATCTAATTTAGGATGATCGAAACCAGTTGAACACTTCTGAACGGTAGCAATCAAAATTCTTGCGTCTTTATCAAATTCTTGTTCTGAACCTAATAATTTTGTGACACTTTCATCATTCTCTAACATTCTATTATACAAATATTCTCCTTGAGATACTCTCTTTGTTAAAATAAGAATATTACGATCTTTAAATTTTTCAACTATTCTAACAATAATTTCATTTCTTTCTTCATTATCACAACATTGTTCTATAATATTACCCCAATTAAGTTTTCCATTCTCAGTTTTAGTCATAACAGGTGAAAATCCTGTGTGAACAATATAAACAATATGTTCTCGTTTCATTTCACGAATAATCTTATTTCCTCCAAAATATAATTCTATAAGGTAGTCTAATTCATCTTCTCTATATGGTGTTGCAGAAAGTCCAAGTAAATATCTTGGTTTTATATATCTTAACCCTTTAACTATTGTTTCAGCCATAATAAGATGTAATTCGTCAACTACAACAGTTTGAATACTATTAAAAAAATCTTTACTCAATTTAGGTATATTTATAGCATTAATTATAAAAAAATCACATCCTTCATCAAATACAGATGAGCTTTTTAATTTTTGAATTTTTGCGGTTGGACAAAATTTCATAATAGCTTCTTCCCATTGATTTAATAAAACAATTTTATTTACAATAATTAAAGTTTTTAATTTAATTGTAGTAGATGCTAAATATATAGCAGAACAAGTTTTTCCAAAACCTGTATATAATGAAAGAATAACACTTCCAGTATTTTTCAAATATTCTCTTGCTTCTTCAATAACATCTTTTTGTTCTTCTCTTAATGAACCTTCAAATTTAACATTTATTTCACTAGAACGTTTTCTTTTTGGTTTTTTTCCTTCTAATTCTGATACACCATAAGCAAACGGAAGATAAAGTTTATCATCAACATCTAAATGATATGCACAAATATCTTTCATCATCGAAACTTTAGCAAATTTGTTCATGGGTATACGTATGATTAGTTTTTTGTTTATTTCTTCAATAGTTTCATTAGATAATTCGTTAGAGTCAATACATAATGACATTTTTTAATTTAATATATTTAACTTTTATATTAAATTCATTTTTTCTTTCTTTTATTAAATTAGTGTAAAGTCCGATAGAAAAATACTATTATGAGTATCAACAACAATTTTCACAGCATCATTTGAAATTACAGGAGCTAATTTAAAACAAGTATTAATTTTTTCTTCATTCGACAACAACATTATTTCTTTATGTGGGGTCTCAATCAATTTCGGATTTACTAAAGCTGATATAATGAATTGATTTTTTGAAATCATTCTAAACAAAGAAAACATTCCAACTGATGTCAATACATATTTAAAATCTTGTGCCAATTTTTTATTTGTGAAACTAACATTATAATATTTATCTGATTTCATTGTTGAAGTTGATTCAAAAACTCCACCAATCAATTTTTTTCTATTTTCTATTGAATTCATTTTATAAACATCTGGAATACCTTCATCAAATGAAATAGGAAATATTGATTGTTTGAAAATTATAATTTGATTTTTTGCGTAAAAATATTTGATATTGAAATATTGTAAAAGTTCTAAAAATTTTATAACAGTCGAATTATCAGGAAAAATTATATTCATAATAAAAAAATTTTTTCGATGCAAATTTCCTATCCATGAACCAACTAAAAAAGGATGCAAAGAAAGTTTTTTTGCTTCAAAATTAACTTTTTTTTTAACTATTGATAGATGACTTACCAAATCTTTATCATAATACTCAAGAAAAAAATTTGAAAATTGGTTTTCATTATGATCGAAAACTAAAATTTTAGAGAATAAATCAACAACAAAACTTTCAGATACGTTTGAAATTATACGAACTAATTGTTTTTTAATTTTTTCAATACTTTGAACTATAGAATTTGTAGGATATCCTAAAATAATATCACCTATTTTTAATTCTACTGCTTTCATAATTTTACCATCATTTAATAAAACTTGTTGTTCTTCTGCTAAAATATATGAATTTAAATTGTCATCATCATTTTCAAAAAACATTTTGTTAATTTATATTCTATTTACAAAACTTTAATTCAATTTTTTTGTGATATTTTTTTATTTATTATAATAAAATTATGGAAGAAAAAGACGAAAAAGAAAAAAAAAAGCAACAACATATAGAAAATAAAGAAAAAGAGTTAAATGATTATTATTTAGGTTTATGTATTGGATTTTCAGCATTATTAGCATTATGCTTTCTTGCGATATATTTTATTGGAATAGTTAATTATATAAACGAAAGGGAAGATGTTAACGATGAAAACAAAAAAAAATACAAAATTATTTGTGGTGTTGTGGTTTTTGTTATCTACGTAATTGGAACATATTTTATAGTAGACGCTTTAATTAAAGAACGTGATAGAAACATTGCTATAATAAAAACTGATCTGAAAAAAATTGCTACTCAATAATCAAGTTATAAGTTATTTTCGGAATTCATATTATTATATATAAAATATCCTAAAGATAAATATTTAATCAAATCATTTGATTTATGTTTAGATATATCTTCACTAAACATTGTTTTACACATAAATTCAAAAATTATTCGTTTTTCTTGGTTTGATAGCTCACCTTGTTCTAATTTAGAAATTATATTTCTTAAAAAATTTATAAGATATTCATTATTAGACATTATTTAATTTAACATTTAAAGTATATTTTTTTAAATTTATTCTAAATAAAAATGAATATATGGATTGTATTAATTACTTTTTTCTTCATAATACTTTTGTTTTATTTTTTTGATTTTTATAGATTCTTTCATATTTGTTTTTGTAATGAAATGATGGATTCTATCAAAAATTATTCAAAAGTTAAAAGAATCAAAAATTGTTCTTCTAAAATTATTGTATCTCTTTCTTGTCGCCCTAACGAAGAATATAAATTAAAACCAGTTCTTCTTTCTCTTTTAAATCAAACTATAAAAATAGACCAAATCTCTATAAATATTCCTCACGTTTCAAATGACAATAAACAATATTCTATTCCAAAAGAATATGAAGATGTTGCTATCATACATAAATGTGGTGTAGATCATGGAAAAAACAACAACATTATTCATACTTTATACAGAGAAGGTGAATACGGTACAATCATTATTGGATTAGATGAAAATTATATTTACGGAAAAACATTTTTAGAAGAACTTTTAAAAGTTTCTTTGAATAACAATAACTATGCTATAATTTTTCCAGAAGGAATGCTTGTCAAACCTGAGTTTTTTAAAAAAGAAATTATATATGCTGATAACATTAATAATATCAAAAAATTTATAAAAGCTAAAACTATGAATTTTCATTACTTAAAAAACTATCGTATCATAATTTAATTCATTTCATTGAGATGTCATTATCAGTAATTTTATGGGTAAGTTAAGTAAGAAAATTGATTTTTTTACATTTTTTTCACTTTAATTTCACCTATATTTGAAACAATCAAATATGTATTCAAATATGTATTCAAACAGATTCAAAGTGCTTGAGATACCGCAAGATCCAACCGATTACGATGACTTTGAAGATATTGCTCCATACAACTTGTTGGAAGATGGAAAATGGACTTCATTATGGATGAATAGACATCCTTTGTATTATAAAATTAGAAACAGATTCGATGATGATTATGACGGAAAGTTATTATGGAGTGAACTTGACAAAATGAAAGAAAAAATAGAGAAATTGAAGAAGGCTCGGATGGAATACAACCGTTCTACTTTGAAAAAAGAATCAGAACTACATTCTATAATTATAGAACAGACGAGACTATGTAAAGAACATAATGTCGGAAATATTATAGATACTATTCTATTTAGTATAGTTTCAGAAAAAAACACTAGTTTTACAGAATCAGATACTAGTTTTACAGAATCAGATACTCCTCTACTAGGCTTTTATAAACAAGTAAATGATGCCAATATGATATCAAGTGATATCATATCTTTTCTTCCTATACAAACTTGTGCACAAAAACTACAAAAGCATTTGGATACATGTACTGATGGATGTAATAAATACTTTGTATGTTATGAATGTCAATTTAAGGAAAATGGAAGATGTTCACACTATTATGAAATAGAAAGAGCCAAAGAAGAATTAGAAATGTATGAATATTATGATAATGAAGACAAGAGTGAAATAGATAGATTGGAATATAAGTATGAAAGAGCTTTAGCTGTAAAAGAAAACAGACTTGAAGAGTATACAGAAAATTTATATGACGAATTCGATTAATAACAATTAGTTTTTTTATCGTTATCTTGTGATAAAATAATAGAATTTTCATTCTTTTTTTTTAAGAGAACATATAACATCGAAAAACAATTTTCTATTCCAATATTTTTTATAACTGATGTCTCATGATATAATAAATTCAAATCTGAACAAAAACTATAAGCTTCTTCAAATGAAACTTCTCTTTTTTCGTCTATTTTGTTTCCTACAATTAATATTTGAATATTAGTTTTATAGTATTTATTAATACAACTTAAGTAGTCTTTTATATTTTCAAAAGAGTTTCTATTCGAAACATCAAATACAATTACGAATGCATCAGAATAACTAAGTAAAGATAAACTATTATGAATCGATGATATATCATAAAAATAAAGTTTAGTATCAGTTATATTTTTAATATAGAAATTAACACTTATAGTTGAAACAACGGATCTGTGAGTAAATTTATCATTTTCAAAGTATTTTTGAAGTAAAGATGTTTTTCCAACATAAGAATCACCTAAAATAACAATTTTATAAAGCATTAAAATATTTAAATATACTTATTTAAATATAGTTTTTTAAGTTAAACTTTTACAAGCTTCTTTTTCTAATTTTACGAACATCACTAATATTAACATTGTATTTATCAGCAATTTCACGAATGGAAATCTTATCATCAAACATTTTATTGACTTTTTTGATTTCTTTACTATATATTTTTGGAACAAGTTTCATATAATATTCTTTAGGCATTTTACATTTTACAGAATTATTTTTTATTAATGGATTGTTAATAAAAGGTCTATAATTTACAAGATGATGAGGTCTTCCAAATCTTGTAGTCATTTTTACTACATCTGGATGTTGTTCTACTAATGATTCAGCTTTTTTAACAAGTCCATTTTTTACATTATATATAGAATCAGTATTTCCACCTTTCATATTGAGAGTTGCTTGTTTATCGCATAAAAAGTTATTAAATAAAAAAGTAGTCATACCATCTTTTAATACTCTAAGAGATAAATCAGTGTCTTCATTGTATGTTCCTCTCCAACGATGTTTAACAGAATTATTAATTAAAATACAAGAATAAATTCTAGTATTTCTTACAGCTATAGGCCAAGAACGTTTTTCAGGAATAAAAAATGAATATTGCATTCCAGCCATACCAACATTTTTGAATTGTTTAATCATATCTTCTATAACTCTAAAACATACACCACTTCTTACTTCGATTTTTGCGTTTTTATGAAGACGAAAGAAACGTCTAATATTATCATCAAGAATCCAATGATGAGTTGCTCCATTTTTTATAGAATGTTCCCAGCAAAAATTTCTTGCTGGAATAGATGCTTGATTTTTATTTAGATATTTGTTGGGTAGAATGAGTATTTTTTTAGGATCAATATATTTTGCATATAAATCAAATTCTTGAGGTTCAACAACTATTTTATAAGGGACATTCATTTTTTCTAAAGCAATACTAGTAAGTCTTGATTCATATCTTCCTTTTGATATAATATATACTGGATATTGAGGATTAACGGTTTCAGTTGTAATATACATTTTATTTTCAAAATTGTTTTCTGGACGTTTAGGATACCAAATATAATCAGTTGAACTTTTTTTAATTTCTAGACCAAGGTTTTGTATTTTTTTTAAAATTTGTGGATTTACTTTAATTTCTGTAGAACAAAAGTTTTTAGTCACATTACAATCAAAATCAGGGACACATTTTAAATCGAATCCAATATTATTGGCTTTACGATGTGATTTTGTTTCTGGAATTAATTCAATCTTTAAGATTTTACTTAATTGATTCATATTTTCTTCATTTTCAGTATGTATTTTTAATGAAATTATGTTGTCGTTATTTTTTTTTGGAGACTTTGATTTTGATTTCATTTTTTATTAATAAATAATATTTTACAACAAGAAAAATAAAAAAATGATATTTTTAGTAGTTTAGATATACTTGAATAATAATGTTTGAAGATATAGTGATAATTGAAAAAGAAGATAATCAAACAAGTTGTGATTATATGTTGTGTCGTTGAATCTTTTTTAATATTCTCATTGATATTTGTTCTTGTATATTTTGTTTTGTTTTTGTTTAAAATGATAGAAACTATGACTTTCAGAATAAAATACACTTAGGAAATTTAATTCTCATTTTTTTTATGATTAATTCATAAAAAAATTCTATTATTTATCACAAGATATCTAATTATTAGAATTCGTCATAATTCATCATATTGTAGATACTCTTCAAGTCTGTCTTCTTTTACAGCCAAAGCTCTTTCATAAATATATCCCAGTCTTAGTATTTCACTTTGTTGTTCATGATCAAAATAATCTTCCATTTCTAATTCTTCTACTGCTCTTTTTATTTCATAATAGTGTGAACATCTTCCATTATCCTTGAATTTACAAGGATAACATAGAAAGTATTTATCACATCCATCAGTACATTTATCCAAATGCTTTTGTAGTGTTTGAGTACAAGTTTTTTCTTCTTTACACAATGTCTTCTGTTCTTTAATTAGAGAACGCAATTCTGAATCTCGTTCGTTAGCAGAACGTATAGAATCCCATCGTTCCTTCTTCAATTTTTCTATTTTTTCTTTCATTCTGTTAAGTTCACTCCATAACAGCTTTCCTTGATAATTCTCATCGAGTCTACTTCTAATTTTATGATACAAAGGATGTCTATTCATCCATAATGAAGTCCATTTTCCATCATCTAGCAAGTTGTACGGAGCAATATCTTGAAAGTCATCGTAATTGGTTGGGTCTTGTGGTATCATCTCAAGCACTTTAATTCTGTTTGAATCCATAGTTTCGTTGTTTCAATCAAATGTGAAATTCAAGTAAAAAAATTAAAAAAAATCAATTTTTCTTGCTTAGAATTCATAGAAACTTTTGTCATAAAAGCTTTGATACTAATTCTTCAAAAACAGATTCATTTCATCGAACAATTATAAGTTTGTTTCAAAAGATTATCATTTTGTTGCTGTTGAGCTTGCTTGTATTTGTCCAGGTGTGGTTACAGATGTAGCTTTAACCATTTGTCCAGGTGTGGTTACAGATGTAGGTTTAATTTGTCCAGGTGTGGTTATAGATGTAGGTTTAAATTGTCCAGGTGTGGTTACAGATGTAGGTATAAATTGTCCAGGTGTGGTTACAGATGTACGTATAAATTGTCCAGGTGTAGGTATAAATTGTCCAGGTGTGGTTACAGATGTAGCTTTAATCATTTGTCCAGGTGTGGTTACAGATGTAGCTTTAATCATTTGTCCAGGTGTGGTTACAGATGTAGCTTTAATCATTTGTCCAGGTGTGGTTACAGATGTAGCTTTAGCCATTTGTCCAGGTGTGGTTACAGATGTAGCTTTAACCATTTCTCCAGGTGTGGTTACAGATGTAGCTTTAACCATTTCTCCAGGTGTGGTTACAGATGTAGCTTTAACCATTTCTCCAGGTGTGGTTACAGATGTAGCTTTAACCATTTGTCCAGGTGTGGTTACAGATGTAGCTTTAACCATTTGTCCAGGTGTGGTTACAGAACTAATAGTGGCAATTACTTTTTCTTTTAGTGGTATATTATTCCATATTAAATCATTATTTGTAGGTAAAGTAAGAATTTCTCCTTTTTCAACATCAATGGTTGGAATAAGATCTTTAAATTTCGGATTACTCATAGCAATATCTGCTAATAGTTGTTTAAGAAGTTTGATATTACAAAGACCATCTTTTACTAAGTCTTTCATTATAAAGACAGCATTAGGATATTTAAAATAAAGATTACCATTGTTAAGGCTTCCTCCTTCTACTGATTCAACTAACTTTTTCTTGCCATCATCGGTCGATGGCATCATATCAGTAAATAAACATGATGGTATAAATAATTGAGGTATTTCCTCATATTCAAAATAAACTTGATATTCTTTATTATTGAATACTATTTTTACTCTTTTCAAATTACTAAACTTATCCACAAAGTTTTGATATTCAGTTTGTTTCTCAATATCTGGAAATTTTACTTCATACTTGTTGTTTGTTTTATTTAATGTTAAACTAAAATCTTTTACATTAGCAAAAAGAACATACAATGCTTCTATAGGTGAAGGCAAAGAACATATCAAATTGTTATTGATTGAAGTCAAAAAATTTATTTGAGTAGTAGTGTCAATTTTTTTATCAAAATTAAAATTAAATATAAATCTTCTATAGCTTATACCATTTTCTTTAAATGATTCAGTATTTATGTATTTTCCAACTTGTCCACATTTATTAACAGTAACAGTATTAACATTAACAGAATTAAAAGTTTCTTTAAAAGAAACACCATACGCATTTTTTAATTTAGAATAATCACTCATTTTTTATTATACAAAAAATGATTTTTTTTTTATTTTTTTAAAATACACTTACTACAATAATGAAACTTCGTAACGGAAAAGTAATTAATAAGCCTATCACCAAGAAAATCGAACAAGTTGTAACTCCTATCACCAATGAAATAACTTTGTCTCAACCAGAAATTGTAAATAAATGCAGTGGTTGTGGAAAACATAAATGTGATTTGTTTGAAAACGGAAACAATTGTTGTTCTTGTTCTGATAAGAGAACACATAAAAAGTATGTTGAAAGACGTGGACATGGAATATACTATTATCATCATTCATGGAGTTATTGTCCACATTGCCAAGATCACTATAAATGGTATAGTGACTTGAGTAAAAGCTATTAAAAGAAGAATTAAATATGTATAACTTGTATTAATTTATATTTTCAGTTTCATTGTTTATTAATTTATGCAATTTATTTTACATTAACATCATTTAATTAAGATTTAAAGACATAACAATGAAATATATGTTCTTCGATCTTCCAGACGAAATTCAACATCAAATTTATTCTTTTTATAATCCTTATAAAGAGTTATATGATTCAGTTCATAAACAAATTAAAAGTAAATTTACTTATAAATCTTGTATGAAACAACTCCGAAGTTATAATTTATACAATTTAAACGGAGAAATAATTACATTCAATCGAGATGCGATAATTGGAAGCTAATTTATTATGATGTCATAATAAATTATATATGATTAACTAATAACGCTTCTTAATACTTTTTTTAATTTTACTTTTTCTTTTAATTCCTTTCTTGATACTTTTTTTATTTTTACTTTTTCTTTTAATTCCTTTCTTGATACTTTTTTTATTTTTACTTTTTCTAATGCTTTTTCTTTTCTTTCTACTTCTTCGTCCATCTTCAATTTCACCTAATAGCTTTACTTTCTGAAATAAATATTTATCAATCAGTCTTTCTAATTCACAAGCAGTTTCTTCATTTCTTTCAGTTTCTTCAAAATACAATATTTTAATAAAATCTTCTATTATTTTTGATATAATTATTTTTTTTTCTTCGGTTATTAATGTTTTTTTATCTTCTATACAAATTTCTACACCTATAGGTTCATCTTTAAAATTACCTTCTTTTAAACGAGTGGTAAAATAAGGATACTTGTTTAATATAGATGTATGAACTTTTTCTAAATATATATTATTTAATGAGTCGCCTTCTACTTTGAAATGAATTGAATTTTCAGCAGATGTTTTTCTTTCCTCATACAATTTTTTTATTTTGTCTTCATTTTTTATACTAATATAATTAAATTTAGTTGCCTCTTCGCATGTTTTTTTAATGGATTCTTTAATATATTTCGGTAAAGTTTCTATTTCTAAAATTTCTTGACCATTAATTATGTAAGAAGTTGTT
>Ga0214923_10003278_pt1 | contig 20426 bp, 17 predicted proteins | sample LL1510_MetaG_FD_177993 | JGI IMG/M metagenome (GOLD analysis project Ga0214923, IMG submission 177993) | Freshwater microbial communities from Lake Lanier, Atlanta, Georgia, United States - LL-1510 | ecosystem: Environmental > Aquatic > Freshwater > Lake | place: USA: Georgia | collected...
GGGAGAGATTGACATGAAGACCCACAAGTGGCTGGTGATCGGCGCGGGTGGCATGGCCGGAAACTGGTTGCGACGGTTCCTGCCCGCGCACGGGGAACGTGTCCAGATCTCCGGGATCGTCGATGTGAACGCCGACGTCCTTGAGGTTGCACGTCACGACCTCGGACTGCGTGCGGACCAATGCTTCACGAAGATGACCGAGGCGTTCGACACGGTTGATGCCGATGCGGTGGCGATTGTCGTACCCCCCCAATTCCATCGCGAAGCGGTGGAGAACGCGTGCCGTCGCGGCCTGCCGATCCTTTCGGAGAAACCGATAGCGGGCACGTGGGAGGACGTCAGTGCAATCGCACGGGCCGTCGATCAGGCCGGGGTGCGCATGGTGGTGATGCAGAATTACCGCTACACCCCGCGTATCCAAACTCTCAAGAAGGTGCTTGATTCCGGCCGGGTCGGTGCCGTGCGGTATGCCGTGGCCCGGTTTGCCGCCGACTACCGCGAACCGCTTTCGTGGGGGGCGCCGTTCCGTCACGAGATGGCGCACGCGCTGCTGGTTGAGGGCAGCATCCATCACTTCGACCAGTTGCGCCACCTGACCGGCCAGGATTGCGTCTCGATTGCCGGTCGCGAGTGGAACCCCGGTGCACCGAGTTTCAAGGGCGAGTGCCTAGCCCTCTACACCATGCAGTTCACGGGCGGCATCAACGCGCAATATGAAGGCAGCGGCCTTGCTGCCGGTTGGCAGAACACGTGGCACGGCGAGGCCTATCGCCTGGAGTGCGAGGGTGGGGCGATCGTCCTCGACCGCGATCACGTGGTGCGCATCCAGGAACATACGCGAGGCCAGGGCATGCGCGTCGAGGAAGTGCCGACGGTCTCGCTGCCGTTCGAAGGGCACGCCGCCGTGATCGGTCAGTTCATGGATTGGATGGATGGCGGGACGGCACCGGTCACGACCTTGGACGACAACCTGCACAGCGCCGCGATGTTGTTCGGTGCCATCGAAGCGTCGGCGCACGGAACGGTCGTCGATGTTCCGGCGTTGGTGGCAACGGCGCTGGCGTGAAGACTGCCGGAACCGGTGATCAGGCGGATGGGATTGGGGTGCCCAACACCACCAGAATGCCTGAACGCCCCATCGCCCCTGATTCAGATACGCTTCGCTCGTGCACCGGCACCACCATGCACGCTCTCGTGGTCGCCGGAGGCTCCATCTCCACCACCACACAGTCTGATGTGCATCAGCTTCGCCTGGACAATCACGCTTGGTTGCGGCGGGAGGCTGCACGGGCCCGGATCATCATCGGTGCCGATGCGGGTGCAGGGCACCTCTGGGCATGCGGAGTGAGGCCCGACTTGGTTGTCGGAGACCTTGATTCCCTCGGCCAGGAAATGATCGATGCGCTTGAGGCTGAGGGTGTGCCGTTCGACAGGCACCCGACGATGAAGGATGCGACGGACCTCGAACTCGCGATCCGCGAGGCCGTCAACCGTGGCGCGACGTCGGTCTCGATTGCCGGTGCGACCGGGTCACCCAGTGACGGAAACGAACGCCTTGACCACCTGTTCGGCAACGTCGGGCTGCTCGGCCACCCGGTGCTGCGGGAGATCCCAACCCGACTGATCTCGCCAATGAGCGAGATTCACCTGATCACCGGCCCGGAATCCGTCTGCATCACCGGCGCGCCTGGTGACTTCGTGTCACTCGTGCCCTTGACCGACCACGTCGACGGGATCACGACGACCGGTCTCGCGTACCCGCTCCACGGGGAACGCCTTGCGTGGGGAACCAGCCGAGGGATCAGCAATGAACTCCGGCACGCCACCGCTACGGTCAGCGCTACCGCAGGCCGACTTCTGGTCATCCTCCAGCGTCACCACCATGCATCCTTGAACGGGTAGGGGACGAAGAAATCACGCGGTTTGGAAGCGGGGCGGGCGGAAACTGCGGGGAATGAAAGGTTGACAGAACATGCCAAACGCTTACAAGGGCTTCTGTGAACGACAAATTCACCGTCATGATCGGATCGCCCGAAAGCGGACGTCGGACCCCTTCGAGGGGGTCACACGTACCTCTTGAACCAGTCGACCATACGCTCTGCTGCATCGATCCGGTGAGATGGGCGCCCGATCCCAGAGAAGGCGTGTGACCCTCCGGGATACCTGACCAACTCGACAGTTCGCTTCAACTTGCGGAGGGCGGCAAATAGTTGGTCTGCCTCACCCACCGGGCAGGTGTGGTCCTCCTCGCCGTGCAGGATCAGGAGTGGCGCACGCATTGCCTGCACATCCGTGAGTGGCGAGTGAGAGCGGTAATAGTCAGGCCGTTCCCACGGAGTGCCCCTACTGTCCCAGTCGATGGACTCCCAGTGATCGGTTGTGAGCGCAAAGGTATCCAGACGCGAGATGGTGGCGAACGATACCCCGGCCGTGAAACGATTGGTGCGCCCAATCGCAAGGTTTGTCATGAACCCGCCGTAGCTGCCTCCGAAGACCCCTACTCGGGCCGGGTCGACGGTACCGTCGCTAATCAGGGCATCGACGATTGCCAAACCGTCCTCAAGTTCGCGTGGGCCCCAATCGCCGAGGATCATGTCGGCAAACGCGGAACCGTACCCGGTACTGCCACGAAAGTTTGGTGCAATGACGACGAAACCCGCACCGGCGAGTACATGCATCGGTTCGTTGAATGACAGGTTCACGGTATTGTGTGGACCACCATGGAAAAACAGGACCGCAGGTAATGGCCGGTGATCAATGCGGGTCCCTGGAGGCATCCAGATCCACGATTCAACCGGAGTGCCATCAGATGCATTCACAACCGCTGGGCGAGGCGCGCCAAGGGTCATGCGAGCGAGTGCATCGCGATTCAATTCGGTCACTTGACTCACCAAGCCAGATGGACCAACGCGGTAGACGTCCGGTGGCTTGGTAGCGGTCGCAGCCGTGAAGACTGTCAGCGACCCGCTCCGGTTCCGGCGCACGACTGGTGATATCGGTCCTCCCGGGCCGTGCGGGTCAAGAACCCGGGTGACCCGTCGGGTCGCCTCATCCCAACGGCATGCCACGTGGAAACTGCCCTCGCGAATCTGGAAGTAGATTGACTGGCTATCAGCAGTCCACTGGGGCGGCTCGTTCGTGGCCGGAGGTTCGCTGACAGGGCTGCCGCGATTGACCGCAACGCTCAGCGGTTCGGGGTATTCACCACCCGATACTGCCACGCGCCAGAGGTGGTAATCCTTGGTGGTGCCGGTACCTGTGCACTGATTGTCGAAATAGGCAATCCACCTGCCATCTGGCGACCAGGCTGGTGCGGCGCACACTCCGCGCGACCTGGTGAGGCAACGAGGCGAGACCGTTGGCGTTGACCGGTCGAAGACCATCACATCCCAAACCCATTCCAGATCCCAGTCTGGACGACGGGTCGTGACACACGCGATCCGGTTCCCATCGGGTGACCATGTCGGATGCAGGTGGTGCCACCTCCCTGACGTGACCGCCTCAGGTGTCGGGATGGGCACGTCACCCGAGACCGCGTCACCAGGACGTACCGGGATGACAAAAACGTGTGACCACCGGTCTCCAAGGAACCCGGATCCATCGAGGAGATACCGGAGGCGTGTGACGACGCGGGGCGCATGCGTCGGTCTGCTGGCAGCTTTTTCGTCGGTCGACGGTATGCCATCGGCGCTGAGATGAACACGCCCGGTTATCGCCAGCGACCGGCTATCGGGCGACCAGACCGGGGGCGCCGTTACCCCTCCGCTAATCCGTGTAAGTTGCACGCCCTCGCCACCTTGCGCTGCAGTCACCCAGACCTGGCGCCCGCCTGACGCATCAGATACGTAGGCGAGATGCGTGCCGTCTGGCGACCAGCGCGGGTGCATGGCATTCGCTCCCGCACTTCCGACAGGACCGACGGGCTGCCCATCAAGATCAACAAGTTGGACGTGTGTCCGGACAGCGTCTTCATCACGGTCAAGGGATGTGGCGACGTAGGCGATCCGGGTGCCATCAGGCGACGGTTGCGCATCAGACGCGCTAACGAACCGAACGGTGTCGTCTGGTCGCAGCGGATAGGAACCAGTTGCCCGCCCGGAAGCATCATGAGGGAAATCGTCGTTCACGGTCCAAGCGTGCCCTTCCCAAGCACCTCGACAATCCGTTCGATGGGCACGGCACGCCGCTCATGACCATCGCGCCCGACCATCGTGGTCGCCGCGGTCAGGGAGTTCAGGATTGCCTCCTCGGTCGCCTCCGCGACGGCGACGAATGCCCGTGTGATGAACCCTTCGTCCGTGGCGAGCACATGGCGCCACCGAGGCATTGCATTCTGGTGACGATGGGTCGTCGAGAAGGCAATCACGTAGTCACCGCTCCCGTGTCCCCCGTCAGATCCGGCCCGCGCAAGTCCAAAAACCGCTCGTCGGCAGACCCGGTGCAACAGGCGACTTGAAAGCGGCAGGTCGGTCGCGATGATGATCATGATCGATGCCCCGTCGTCGTCGGAAAGGAGTGATCCATCAAGGTCCAAAGGGTCAACGGCGACTAAAGGGGCGTCCCCGAACGCATCCGCAAGGTCAACTCCAGCCACGGTCAACCGACCGCCGAAGTTTGATTGCACAAGCACGCCCACCGTGGCGTCCTCATGATCACCAGTCAACCGTCGGGACGACGTTCCAATCCCTGCCTTGAACCCCAGTGCCCCCATGCCGGTCCCCGCGCCGACGCATCCCTCGGGAACGGGACCGCCAGTCGCGTTTCGGATCGCGTCCATCGCATGCTCCGGACGAACATGCAGGCCACCGATGTCGTTCAACCACGCGTCGGATGTTTCGCCAACAACCGGACTGAACCATGGAACGGCACCCCGAGGGGCAAAAATGGTGTCGACCATGTACCTGACCACCCCCTCGTACACCGAACCGACACTCAAGGTATTGGTCAGGAGAATTGGGGTCTCAATTCGTCCGAACTCGTCGATCAGCGTTAATCCTGCCGTCGTTCCTGCGCCGTTAAAGGTCCACGATGCGGCCTCGACCGGGTCGTGGTACCAGTCATCGCCAGGGGGAAGCACCGCCGTCACACCAGTACGCACCGGTCCATGCCCGACCCTCAGCGGACCCTCACCACTGATCAATGTGACGTGACCAACACGGACGCCCGCGACATCGGTGATTGAGTTGTAGTTGCCTGGTTCGAACGTGCCGATTCGGATGCCAAGGTCACGGGCCCGTGGACGGTTCGTCACAAGTGCCTCCAGTCTGCACGAAGCCGGGTTCAACGGTGCCCGGCACGCCGGTCAACGCTTCATCAACGGATCAAGGGCATCGCGCACGGCGTCACCGAGGTACGTGAACGAAAGAAGGGTCACCGAGAGGAGCGCACCCGGAAAAACCAGGAGAAGCGGATAGGTCCGCATTGCCGGCAATGCCTCGGAAATCATCATCCCCCACGACGGCATCGGTGGGGTGACCCCGATGCCAAGGAAGCTTAGGCTTGCCTCCAGGCCAATCGAACCGGGAATGCCGAACGACAACGCCACCAGGACCGGGGCTAGCACGTGCGGAAGAATGTGTACCCGGATTAGCCGGAATGAACCCGCACCAAGCGAACGCGCCCCAAGTACGAACTCCCGTTCCTTCACGGCCATGACCTGGGCCCGCACCAAGCGGCAAACGGTTAGCCAGTGCGTCAGGAACAGCACGATGAAAACGCCAAGCAATCCTCCGGTCGCGACGTTGAGGCGTGAAAGGCCTGCGACGCTTGGCTCATTCGCCTGAGCGAGAACACCTCTCAGGAACGACATAACCACGATTGCGACCAGCAGGCTCGGGAGGGAATACAGGGCATCGACTGTGCGCATGATCAGGTAGTCGGTCCACCCGCCAATAAATCCGCTGATAAGGCCAAGGGTGACACCAATCAGGACCACTATCAGTTGCGCCCCGATCGCAACCGTCAGGGACACCCGCCCACCCCACATCAGGCGGGAGAGCGTGTCGCGCCCGAGGGCATCGGTTCCCAACCAGTTCACGGCGTTTGGTGGCCGGTTTGCGGCCAGGAGCGAACCCTTGGCGTAGTCAAACGGTGCGACCCACGGGGTGGAAATCCCAAGGACCACCAATGCAAGGATGAATGCGAGACCGACCATCGCGGTTCGGTTTCGAGCCAGACGGTCTCCAACCTCTCGAAGGTACGTGCGAGGGGGCAAGGCGTTGAGTGGCGCGAGATTGCTTGGCCGGGACGCACCGGACCCGGCAGCAGGCACGTGGCCCGGATCACTCGGCGTCATGACAAACGGATCCGGGGATCAAGCGTGGCATACAGCACATCAACCACAAAGTTCGTCAGCCAAATCACAGCGGCGTACATGAGGGTGACAGCCATCAGGACCGGATAGTCCTTATCCTGGACGGTGCTCACGAAGTACCGCCCAATCCCCGGGATTTGATAGATCGACTCGACGAAGAACGAACCCGTTATGAGATCGGCAAGCGATACCGCTGCGACAGTGATGACAGGGATCATCGCGTTTGGCAAGGCATGGCGGACGTTGATCACCCGCTCGCGAAGACCCTTGCCTCGCGCCGTGCGGATGTAATCCAGTTTTAATATGTCAAGCAACGATGACCGCGCATAGCGGGCAATCGACGCCGTCGGCCCGAGGGCAAGCGCGAGGGCAGGGATAATAATCCGCTTGTCAAGTATCCCGCCCCAGCCACCTGTCGGAACAAGGCGGGCCTGCACCGCAAGGGTGACTATCAGTATCGTGATGAATACGTACGTTGGCGTGGAAATGCCAACAACCGCACCAAACATCGCCAGACGGTCAAGCCAGGTATCGTGCGTGATCGCCGAGACGGTTCCCAGGACGATACCGGCGATGAACGCGATGGCGAAGGCAGTCAAGCCCAATTGGATCGAGACGGGCAGGAACCGGGCGATAACCTCGTTGGCGGTGATGCCTCTCTTATAGCTTGGCCCAAAGTCGAAACCGGTCACGATTGAACCGAGATAGTCGACGTACTGCTTCCAGACCGGATCGTTGAAGTGGTACTTCGCTTCGAGGTTCTTGAGCACTTGCGGTGGGAACGGCTTGTCGCCGGTATCCCACGGATTTCCCGGTGTGGCGTGGATCATCGCGAACACGAGCGTATACACCACTAGCATCGAAGGAATGAATGTCAACAGGCGCCGGATGAGGTAGGTCCGCACGTCTTGGCTTCCTCCATAGAAGGCGGGCGGGAACGAAAATTCGGCGGAGTGCGCAGAATTGTGCCGCCCCGCCGATACAGGCCCGCCGGTCAGGCTTAGTGAACGCCGATCCAACTGTCTCGGGGATCGATGTACGTATTCAGCGGAGCGACGCGAAGGTTCCGAACCCATGGCTTGATAAGCCATGTTGTCGATCCAAAGAAAATCGGGATCGTGGCCATCTGCTCACGGATAAGGTAGGTCTCGGCATCGGCAAATTTCCGGTTCCTGAGTTCATTGTCCGGCTCGACATTTGCCTTCTTGATCATGTCGAGGTATGTCGGGTCAGTGTAGTGGCTCTGCCAGTAGTCACCCTCAAAAATGACGTTGTGCCAGTCATTCGGGTCGAGATAGTCAGAACCCCATCCGCCGTAGTACATGTCATACGGTTCCGTCCGGATGCGGGTGCGCCAATCAGTCGGAACGGGGAGGAGCTCGACGTTGATGTTAAGGGCATCCTTCCACATCTGCACGAGGGCCTGGCAAATCAGCGTCGCCTCACTCTGGGTCGGCACGTAGCCGAGCTTGAAACCCGGGAAGCCCTTCCCGCCCGGGTACCCACCCGCCTCAAGGAATTTCCTCGCCTCCGCGGGTCCGCCTTGCAATCGCGCATCCGGATTGTTTCCCGGAATGTCGGCAGGTACGAAGTTGTAAGCCGGGATACCTTGCCCCTTGAGGAGTTGGCGAACGATCAGCTCTCGATCAATCGCCAGATACAGCGCCTTGCGAACGTCTGCGCTCTTGAGGACGGTCGCCTGGTTGCGATTGTCAATCCGCAGCTGCCAGTTGCGGCTCTCTGCGAACCGGACGACCTCGCGCGACAGACGGCTGTCACCAAGGATCCTTTCTGACTCCGGAGGAGGAACCGGGGCGAAGTCGATCTCGTCCGCCTCGTAGCCCGCAAGCGATTGCTTCGAGGCATTCTCGTACAAGCGGTACGTGATCCGCTCCAAGTTCGGCTTCTTGCCCCAGTAGTTCGGGTTCCGCCTGAAGACCATCTCCTGATCGCGATCCCACCGTTCGAACACGAACGGGCCGACCGACTGGATGTTGGCAGGCTCCATCCACTTGTCGTCACCTACCTTCTCGATGACTGCACGAGGCAATGGAAAGAACGGCCAGAGTGAGGTGATCATGGGGAAGAAGGGAGTCGGTTCCTCCATGACCACTTTCAAGGTCAGGTCATCGACAGCCGTCACCCCGACGGTGTCAACGGTGGCCTTGCCCGCGTTGTACGCATTGCCATTCTTGATGTACCCAAGAAACGACACGTTGACTGATGCCAACTCAGGACTAAGGTTCCGCTTCCATGTCCATTCGAAGTCAGCAGCCGTCACTCGCGAACCGTTCGTCCACTTGATGTCGTCACGCAAGTGAAAGATGTAGGTCAGGGACGCAGGATCGTATTCCCAGCTTGTCGCCAGAACCGGCTCGGTGACCTTGGTATCCCAGTTGTAGAAGGTCAGGCCATCAAACATCAGGAGATGCAGTTCCGGACTTCCTCCCTCGCGACCGGTGTCAAAAAACGTGGTGGGATTGGTGTACGCCAGACGGAGGGTCTGATCCTTGGCTGGGGCTTGCGCAAAGGCACGACCGACCGAACGGAGTGCCAAGGCATTCGCAAGCAGTGCGCTCGCACCAACTCCGGCTGTTCCGCCGAGGAAACCTCGGCGCCCAATCCGTTGCTCCGGGATGTAAGTTCGCGTGTCACCCGATTGCATGCTTCGCTCCTTCCGAAATCTCCAAGTGAGGTCACCGGAAACGTGCCCTCCACGGGATCATCTATCGGCGCTTGACGGTCAAGTTCCGACCTAATGTGATAGGTCCGTTAAGGTATCCGCGCGACACTTGAAAATCAACGGTTTGACGCCTCGGCCTGGAAATTCACCCAAGCATTGCGGCCGCATGCGCCTTACATCATCCCTCCCCCTCCAAACCAAGGTCACGCTGGGTCTTGCATCGTTGCCGGATATCGTGCAAACCGAAAGAAGACCAGATCATGAAAGTACGCGATCTCAAGTTGCATCCGACAAGAGTTGGGCGACGTCACCAACTAATCATCAAGATCGAAACCGACGAAGGAGTCTCAGGATGGGGAGAGTCCGGTCTCATCGGCCGCGAACTCGCCGTCATGGGGGCGCTTCGCCATTACCGTGAACTGATCATCGGGAAGAATCCCTTCAACATCGGTGCGATCTGGCAGGACCTCTACCGGAGCCAGTACTTCGAAGGCGGTCGCGTGCTCACCGCGGCAATCTCTGCGATTGACGTCGCCCTGCACGACCTCAAGGGCAAGGCCCTTGGCGTGCCGGTCTACCAATTGCTGGGAGGCAAGCACCGGGACTGGGTCCCGTTGTTCGCAACAACACACGCACCAATGGGTCCAAAGCTCCTGGAGGACGCCGCGCTGCTCATGGGCGAGGGCTGGAACATCATCCGCACCACCATGCACTCGCCCCACGAACTAAATCAAGCCGGCGAAAGCGTCTACGAACCTTGGGAAAGCATCGGGCCGACGGCCCACTGGCTCAACAAGCTTCGCGACGCCTCGGGATCACTTGCGGTCATCGGGATTGACTACCACCACCGGCTATCAGTTGCCGAAGCAGCGTCGTTCTGCCAGAAACTGGGCCGTGACACCCTCGACTTTCTGGAGGAACCGATCCGGGACGAGACACCCGAGGCCTATGAGGCCCTGCGCCGGATGACACACGTCCCGTTCGCAATCGGTGAGGAGTTCAGCTCCAAGTGGCAATTCCTCCCGTACATTGAGAGGGGCATCACCAACTACGCACGGGTCGACGTCTGCAACGTTGGAGGACTCACGGAAGCGATGAAGGTCGCAGGGTGGGCCGAAGCGCACTACATCGACCTCATGCCACACAACCCGCTCGGCCCCATCTGCACCGCCGCAACCGCGCACCTTGCGGCCGCCGTGCCAAACTTCGCGTCCCTTGAGATCCGTCAGTCCCCTACGGAACAGTCGGGCTTCTACGACGAACGCCTGTTTCCAGTGCAACACGAGCGCGTGGGACCTCGACTGATCATCTCCGACCGTCCGGGCCTGGGAGTCGAATTCGACGAACATGCCGGAGCGCACGAGGAGTTTGAGCCAGACCTGGGGCTCGAGAGGACCCGCTACATGCGCCGACGGGACGGGTCGCTCACGAACTGGTAAACGAGTGCCTACGGCATGATTGGCAGTCGCATCTCGACCAGACGAATTTTCGCTATCGCCCCCATCTTGGTGGTGTCTGCACTTGCGTTGGCCGTTTCTCCAGCGTCCCTCACGAGTGCAGCGTCGATTGCCCCGACGTCCACGCGGGCACCTACCGCCACCGTCACGCGTACGATTACCCCCACGCCCACGAAGACACCATCACGAACGGTCACACCTTCACGTACCCCTGCCCCGACAGCGTCCCGGACCCCCACAGCGACACCGACTGTGACACGCACCGCAACAAGAACGGTGACGACATCCCCCACTAGGAGCACCACGCCTACCCGGACGGTCACCAAAACCCAAACACCCGTTAGCGGGCAGACGGCCACGGCCACACCACTGTCCGTGACCGTCAGCAACTCTATCCCGGCAAGGGTCCAGTGGAATGCCAACTACGGCTATTGCGGGGAAGTCTCGTTCATCCAGGCAGGAATGTTTTACGGCCAATACATCTCCCAGTACGACGCCCGCGCACTGGCCAGCCCCGGCGTGGCACAGAACCTCGAGAGTTCCCAACTCTTAATTGGCGTGAACGACGTGGCCACGGCGGCCCGCATGCACCTCACCGCGAACGCATGGACACCGCAACAATCACCAGACCCCACTCCATTCCTCGCGTGGGTCAAGGGGAATGTCGCCCGAGGCTACCCCGTGGTCATCGGGTTATATACAAATAATTACAAGTTTGACGGAGCGACCAGCCCGAACGCGGGAAACTCCGAATACGATCACATCGTCACCGTCACCGGGATCCAGTCCCGCGGTGCCATCTCGAACCCGGCGACGTACCTCGCCTCCGACGTGATTACCATCGAGGACCACGGCATCTGGACGGACCCGGGAAGCACCGTACCCCCGTTCTTCTTCTCATTCCCGGCGGGAACATTCCAAGCGACACGGCAACAGGCAAACGCCCCGGCTGGGCCAGTCTATTCGCTCGCCAGCGACACACCGAACTACGGGATCGCGATTACCGGGGTCCTGGACACTGATCGCGTCACGTTGCCGGTCCGCCTCACGTCCAGTGCCAGCAGCGAGACCCCGGACATGGCGGACAATGCAACGGCTAGGCCGGCATCGAAGCCCGTCACCCTCACGGTGACCGTCTCCAACCTGACACCTGGTGTGGCCTACAACCTCTACCGGTATGCGTCAATGGCAGCGGTGCCGGACGCACGCTTCAATGCAAGCGCGCCGCAGGCGGTCCAGAAGACCGCCTTCACCATCACTTCGGGCACGACCTACACCACGTCGGTCACGATTGCGTCGAGTGACGTCGCGGTGTTCCGTGCCGTCCCCGCATCAGCTTCTTGACAGTACGTAAAACACCCTAACAGGTGACGTCCTTGCCCTCACTGCCAAAGACCGCAAGGCGCTCCGCCGGGGTGATCCGGGAAGCTTCGGCAGGTACGTAGACGAACTGCAGAGCGCGCCGTCGCATTGGCGACGCGTTTGCCGGAGTCCCGTGCAAGAGATAGCTGTTGAAGAACAGCACCCCTCCCGGGTCAAGGGGCGCCGCCACGACGCGAGCCCGTTCGACGTCGGTGTCACAGATCTGCCAGTCGCGACGCTTGAAATGCACGACCGCGCCCTCACGATGGCTTCCAGGGATCAGGTACATGCACCCGTTGGCCTCGGTCGCTGCATCGAGTGCGATCCATACCGTCACGACCCGTGCATCAAGCGGCAGGTTCCAGTACGCATGGTCCTGGTGCCACGGCTTCTCGCGTCCGAGGCGCGGTGGCTTGATAAGGGCCTTGTCTTCGAAGATGGCTGGTTCGGCACGGATCATCCGGCGCGCCATTGCCAGAAGGCGCGGATGGGTCGCGATTGCATGCAGACGCGCGTCGTACTGGGTGAAGCCGGTCAACTTCCGGACGTAGTCCTGCTTGGATTCAGGGTTCAATGTCGAAAGGATGCGTCGGGCACCCGCCTCGAACTGCACACCCCGGAACCCTGGCACCTGCCCGTCAATCAGGGTCACCATTCCGTCTAGCGCGTCCCCGACCTCAGCCGTGGTGAAGAAACCCGCAATCGATACAAACCCCTCGGTCTCGTACGCCTCGAGATGTCCTTCGCTGTTGGCATCCCACGCATCGTGACCCGAGATCGGGACAATCACCCGGTTTGCGACGTACAGGCCGGGATCGTAAACGCCCGGTTCAAAGGTATCGAGAACCCCGCCGGCAACCTCATCCGGCACGTCCGGTGCCATCGACACAGTAGTAACCACCATGTCCGTGCCCTCCAAAGTACCCGGGCAGTCCAACTTCTCCCCCGCGGGGTCTGACCCGGGACCGTCGGCATGGTACCCGCGCAACGGGTGACGGGAATTCACCAAGCCACCGGGGCCATCACGTCGTCATCGGATGCCACTGCGTGCACGGCAATGCAATGAGACGGTGGGATGGCGGCAACCACCGATCCGCGCATCGCGCACGATATCCCATGGTGTCCAATCCATAGGGTGACCTGCGTAGGCGCAGTGCTTGGTTCCGGGCCCCTCGCATGGGAATGAACCAGTGAGGCTTTGCGGATTTCCACTCCCGAACCGGTGCGCCGTTGCGTTGGAAAGATCGCGGACGACGCGACTGTCCACCGCACCACGGGCTAGGCGCGACCCGTCGACCAGGCAAGACCATTCCCACCGTTCATGGTGTGTGATGCACCTTGGGGGTGGGAACTGTCCTGGCGCGCAAAGACTGGCTGAACGCCTAGTCCAGAACGACGGCGGGCATCGGTGGCATACCGGCCGTGCGTTTCTGCCACCCGCCCTTGGAAAAGCGCCACCATAGGGCCGCGTAATTCACCAGGGACGACACGCCGAAGCCCGCGACTGCACCGGCCAGACCCCAACCGAGCACTGCAGCGCAGACCCATGCAACCGGCAGGATGATGAACCACCCGGTCACTATCGAAGTGATCATCGGGAAGCGGGTATCTCCGACACCCCGCAGGGCGCCACCCAGGACGAATCCGAGACCGATGATCGGCATGCCCGGAATGAATGCGTAGAACCCGCGGGCCGCCTCCTCGATGGTGGCGGGATCTGTCGTGTACGCCCCGGCAATCGCCGATCCGAACAGGCCGAACAGCACGCCAACAATGACCATCCAGCCAGCTGCGAGCTGTTGGGCAAACCGCGTCACCGCGGTGGCACGAACCAAGTCCTTGGCGCCGACGGCCTGGCCGACAAGCGAGGTCGTCGCAATCATCAACCCGATCGCCGGCAACCAGGCAAGGGAACCGGTCCCGAAGGCGATCCGTTGCGCGCCAAGCACGGTCGTCCCAAGCGAAAGAAGGATGCGACCGAACACGAGGAACATCAGTGAGAACGACAATTGCTCGATCACCGCGGGCAGGCTGAGCGTCAGGAACTGTCGACCGATGTCCAGGTTCGGTTTCCAGCCGGAATGTCCGAGAGGCGCACTCTTTCCGAGGCGGATACCGTCGGGTGTGGATGGACGGAATAGGGCCACCACCATCAGGATGGCACCAACCAACCGGGCGATGTTTCCACCCCACGCGGCCCCAACGATGCCCAGATCGGGCGCGCCCCATGCACCAAAGGCAAGGGCCCACGCGCCCACGATGTTGATGACGTTGACAATCGCTCCGGCAATCATCGGTGTGCGGGTGTCTCCGGCACCCCGCATCGCCCCGCCAACGGCAATCTGGATGGTCAACGGCGCCAAGCCAAGCATCGACACGATAAGGAACGACGTGGCAGTATCGGCGACCTCGCCCGTCGCCCCACCCAATGCAACCGCCGGCCCCGCGAGCGCGATTCCCGCGATGGAGAGGATGATGCTCAGGGCACCACCGAAGACGACACCCTGGCGCAGGGCACCGGCGGCACGGACTGGAGTGCGGGCACCGGTCGCCTGGGCGACGAGGACCGTGGTGCCAATGCCAACCGACATCAATCCGCTGAGCACCACAAAGAAGACCTGCAAGGCGACCCCAGACCCGGCGAGCGCGATGGTCCCAAGGCGACCGGTGATCGCGACGTCCGCGATGGAGACCGCGGTGGACAGCAGTTGTTCGACCACCACGGGCCACGCAAGGCGGATCACGTCCCGGCGAAGTTCGCCTCCTGTCATCACGACGGGAACCTCAGCTTCGCGGGCAACGCCGGAATGGCCATCGGAAGGCGGTCCGTTACCCACAAGATCGACAGCACTGGAGCTTGGAGCATCATCGGGCAGAGTCGCAATGGACATCGGACGCCTTTCGGGGTTTCCATGAAGAAGATGGCTCACGGTTCTCCCAAACCGGCCTAAGAGTGTACGCTCGAAATTGCTCCGCGTAGGCCTTACTGGCCCGGTGGGACCCCGTGGTCATATCCCTGACTTCCCGACCCGGCGGACGGGCAACGTGATTCCGTGCAGCCATCCCCGGATTGCCGCTGGTCTGGCCGATGGTGCTGCGCGCAGACGACCATCAACCTTTCCGATATTATTAACGTAGTAACAATCAGTTGCATTGCCTTGACGGGACGGGGCACACCCATTCCCGGCACGGACGTAGGAGAGGAACGGAGACCCCTCAATGGATTACAGCGACATCGGCCTCTGGATCGTTCAGGGACTACTCGCATTCGCCATGATCGCGTCCGGTGGCATGAAGGCCGCAACTCCGCGCGAGAAGCTCATGGCGCGAATGGCATGGGTTGCCGGCTTTCCCACATGGGCACCCGTCGCAATCGGCGCCGCCGAGGTGGCAGGCGGGCTCGGGATGATCCTGCCGTGGGCTAGTGGCATCTTGCCCGTACTCACGCCGGTGGCCGGAGCCTGCCTCGCCATCCTCATGGTTGGCGCGGTGAAGGTACACGCCGACCTCTCTGACCTCAAGGGTGGAATTCCGGCGGGAGTCCTGGGCCTCCTTTGCATCATCGTCGCGGTTGGACGATCACTCTGATGAGCGTGGGCTTCGCTTGATCGGGTTCCTTGCGGTCGTCCTGTCGGTCTGGGGGTCCTTGCACGGCTATGCCTACGTGCGTCTCGTCCGGGATCCGGTCTTGCCGCCGGAGGTCACCTTCGTGGTGGTGGTGGCAATGGCTGCCGGGGCAGTTTCGGTTCTTCTGGCGTTCTCGCGGGCGCTGCCCCCACCATGGGCCGGCAGGGTGCACTGGATCGCTTTCACATGGCTGGGATCGGTTTTCATCATAGATGTGCTACTCCTCCTCGGTGATGTGATGCTCCTGGCAATCCGCCTGACTGGAGTGACAACGGCGTTCAACCCGCTCGACCTCGCCCGCGGACGCGCAACCGTGACCGTCGTGATCGGCATGACCGCCATCGTCACGGCGTTGCGAAACGGCGCGACCCCCGTCCCGGTTCGCCGCGTCGAAGTCCGCCCGGATGCATGGCCGCGCCCCCTTGATGGCCTGACCATCGCGGTCATCTCGGACCTGCATGTCGCTCCGGGAACGTCGCCAGCGTACGTGCGCGATCTCGTGGACCGCACCAACGCGCTCAATCCGGACATCATCGCCCTGTGCGGCGACCTCGTCGACGGCCCGGTTACGGCGCTCGCAGATGCGGTCCGGCCACTTGGTGACCTCCGCGCAAGGCTCGGGACCTTTGCCGTCACCGGGAACCACGAGTTCTTCTCCGACGCGCCGGGATGGGTTGCCTTCCTGCGCCAACTAGGTATCGATGTCCTTGAGAATGACCGTCGAACCATCGGGGCCGGTGACGCCACATTCGACGTCGCAGGCGTGCCCGACTACATGGCAGGGCGCTTCGGGAACGACTTCGCACCCCGACTTGCCGATGCACTTGTCGGACGCGACGACAGTCACCCGGTCATCCTCCTGGCGCATCAGCCGAGACAGTTCGATGAAGCCGCGGCCCTGAACGTCACCTTGCAGGTCTCGGGACATACCCATGGCGGACAGATCTGGCCATTCACCATATTGGTACGCCTGGTGGACCATCGCGTCGCCGGCCTCTACAGGCAGGGGCGTTCACTCCTGTACGTCAGCCGGGGTATCCGGTACTGGGGACCGCCAATGCGTCTTGGCGCCCCACATGAGCTGTCGTTCCTGACGCTGCGGACTCCATGAACCGGGAGGCTCGCATACCATCAACTTGACCGCAGAAGTACTTGGTGTTTCTCCTTGGACAAGAATGCCCATCAGACCTACGTAGACGTAGTTCAATCACCGATTTCAAACGCTCACATTCATCATGAACGTGCGGTATTCTGAAATGCCGGCGGAGATGGGATCGGGTAAGTAGTCCCGTTCATCGGTATCAGACGTGTGGCCTGGGAGGAATGCCATGGCGATCTTTGGAATTGAGCTGATCTTCGTCATCGGCGCGGTCGCATTCGCCATGGTGATGGGAGACCGTCCGAAGACAGTGGTCGCGGAAGCCGGAACCGTGCCATCGACATGCGGACTGACGGGAGCGGAAGTTGCACGACGACTGCTTGATGCCCATGGCCTACGTTCAGTCCAGATACAGGAAGAGGCTGAAGACCTCGACGACCACTACGACACGCAGACAAAGAGCGTGCATCTCTCTAGCTTGGTCATGCACGCGCGCACCGTCCTGGCCATCGGTGTCGCCGCCCACGAAGTCGGCCACGCCGTGCAGGACGCGACCAACGACCCCGCACTGCGTATCACAGGCACCATCTGCACTCTTACCCGACGCACCCGCACCGTCAAGATCCCGGTGATCGGAACGCGGGTGATGCGCGCGATGTCAATCGCGGTCGAACGTGACGCCAGTGACCGGGCACTCGAGATGCTCAAGTCCGAAGGTCTGGTCTCGGACGCGGAATCGCTGGCGATCAAGGACGTCTTGGATGTCGGCGTCCTGAGCTATGTCACCCGGATGCTGCGTCCGTTCTGAGCCTGCGGTCGCGCGGGTTCGCAAACCATGGATGGAATCCGTGCGTATTCCATCCACAACGGGCAACTGTCACGCACCACGTCGTGAGGGTGGTCGCTTGCGTGAGGCGCCCTTCGATGACGCAACCCTGACGGCAGGTCCACCTCTCGGAGTGGGAACCGCTCGGGACGCGGGGGGAAGCAACGTGCCAAGCCCTGCTCCCTGCCACGCAAGCCAACGCGCCACATCCCGGGTCAGGCCCGATGCAACGGCGCCGGCGGGCAAACCGACGACGACCGCCAGGATCCACCACATCGGATCGGAAGACAGCGTGGTGCGGACCGCGAGGTATGGCAGTCCAAAGAGAGTGAACCCCACGAACCAGGCAATGTAGCCGGTCCAGAGATCGGCAGTGGAGAGGACAGGGACGAGCCACGAGGGAACGACGCGGTCGGACGCGCGACGTCGTCGCCACCACCACGCATCGGCTGCCAAGGCGCCAAACATCACGGACATCGCCGACGCGATACCGGGACCCGGGGGCACTACCTCGCGCCCAACCATGACCGTGATCCCCTGAACCACGACGCCAATCCCGGCCACTGCAGTCGCCGTGCCAATCCGTCCGGTCACTGTCCGTGCCGCAATCGCGTGGACACTCCCGACAACCGCGCAGACCACCGGCCACGCCCAGATCGGGCGGGCATCGACGATCGCGCGACTTCCCACGTCAACCGCCCAATCCCATTCGGTCGTGCCGATTTGCATCATGGACACCAGGCTCGCCGCAATCAGGCAGACGGTCACGATGTCGGCACGGCCACGCCAAACCCGCGCGGATGCCCGACTCAACCCGACGCCCGCCCAAAGGACGGCCCCGGTCGTGATGGCGAGCAACAGGTGCGGCAGGCTCCATGCGGTCAGGTCGGGCCCGATGATCTGGTGCCACAGAAGGTCCGTGGGGATGGAGGCCATCTGGCTCATCGCAGTCAGGCCCAGGAAGCCGATCATCGGCTCGGCCCGGACCTGCCGGCGAATCCCCAACCATCCGGTGCCTTCGGGCAGACCATCCCGCGCCTGGGGTCGGAGGGCAAGACCGCCCGCGACCGCAAGACCGGCAACCGCGAAGACCGCATTCAGGCCAAGGCCGGCATACATCATCAAATGGGGTGGCCACAGGAAGTCGTCGCCAAAGCCACCGAACTTCCGGTGCCAGATTTCATCCCAGCGTGCCCCGGCGATGAAGAGAACTCCACCGGAAAGGACCAGCACGCTCACCCATTGACGCGCACGTGGCGAGGTCCTGGAGGGTGCGGCGCCTGCGCCCCCCGGCAGCGGTGAGAAGAAGAGCCACCACCCGGCGCCGAGAAACGCCGCGGCCAGCAGCGCCAGCGCAACCCATCCCTGCCACTCTGGTGCGTGCACCGGAACCTCCACAGGCAGGATAGCCTTCACCGGCCTGCACAGTGAGACGGCCGCACACCATTCCGGTTACGATGCCGACCCATGAGCCGATACGCCATCAAACCGATTGTCCGCGAGGACGCCACACTGCTTGCCCTGACCGACACGCGAACCGGCGCAGCTGCGCACATCTGGACGGAAGTCGGGTTCAACTTGCTGGCCTTGCACCTGCCGGTCGAGGTGCCGGGGCATGGCACCCGCCTCGTGGACACCATCATGGGCCCGCCAACCCTGGACGACCTTCGGGTGCAACCAACGTGGTGGGGAACTCCGCTGCTATGGCCGTTCCCCGGGCGCATCCCGGGCGCACGCTACACGTACCAAGGAACTGAATACAAGTTCGGACCGCCGGACCGACCGGATGACCCGGAACATGGTGAAGGGGCCGGACGGGTTGACATGCACGGGTTCGTCCGTCATCTACCTTGGCGCGTCACTGCCCAGGTAGCCGACGATGTCCATGCGTCGGTGACCGCTGTCTTCACGCCGGATGACCATCCCGGAACACTGGAAGGTTATCCGCACCAGTACCACGTAAGTGCCACATACATTCTTGACAATGACGGTCTTCGTCTTGACTTCACGGTCCATAACCCTGGCGATGCCGGCCTGCCATTCGGGTACGGGGCGCATCCGTACATCAGGACACCGCTTGGGCCAGACGGCGCCATGGGAGACTGCACTGCCCAAGTCCCGGCAACCCTGGCTTGGTCGCATCGCGATGGGCACCCCGAGACGACAACCCCGGTCTCAGGTGTGCGGGACCTCATCAATGGTCAACCGGTCGAACGGGGAGCGTATAACGGCATCTACACCGGAATTGATGCTGACGCGGATGGTTGGTGGTCCGGTCACGTGATCGACAAGGCCAACCGAACGCAGGCCACCGTCCACGCAACAGCGAACCAACCCTACTGTGTGGTTTTCGTGGCACCTTGGGGCGACGGCATCTGTTTCGAACCGTGGACATGTCCGGGTGACGTCTTCAACCTGGCCGCAAACGACGTGGATGGACACGGATTGATCGTCCTGCCTCCCGGCGATACGTGGACAGCCTCGATGCGCATCACTGCCGCGCCGCACGCGTGACCTTGGCGATGGAGACCGAATAGGCAGGCCCCCTGACCTCTCGGTCTTGATCGCACCCAGTCTTGACGCCTTCATTGCCCGCACGGGTGGGGGGCATGGACTGAGTGGATGCTGGGCGTGCCGCGATAACAGCCGACGACGACCGCGGGGATGGCAAATTCATCGCGACGGTTGAGTCGATTAACCTACGTGGGACGCTATTTAACACCGTGTTGACCTCTGGGGCGCGGCGGTACAAGGCCTTGCCGATCCGGATGATGAGCCGCCTCGAGGTTGTCGTGCCAGCCGCACACGAGGCCACGCATCTGTCATGTGCCGACTGACCGTCACAACTTCTGGCGCGCCTACATCGATCTGGCCTGTTACGGATCTCCTTCGGGAGTGGGATGACAATCCGGTCACTCACTGACTTTGGACTGATCGGTAACCTGACGCTGACCGTCATACCTATGATCAGCGGGTCAGGCCGGTCATCGCACGCCCAACGTTCCACCAACACTGCCACGACCATTGGAACGGTCCCGACGGTGCCACACTGGTTCGTC
>Ga0214923_10003279_pt1 | contig 20423 bp, 22 predicted proteins | sample LL1510_MetaG_FD_177993 | JGI IMG/M metagenome (GOLD analysis project Ga0214923, IMG submission 177993) | Freshwater microbial communities from Lake Lanier, Atlanta, Georgia, United States - LL-1510 | ecosystem: Environmental > Aquatic > Freshwater > Lake | place: USA: Georgia | collected...
ATAATCTCAATTAATCCTGGCGGAACCGATTGATCGCATCGATGTGCTTGGCGCGAAGTTCTGGGTTAGTTACGCCTAGTCCTGGTGCTTCAGCCAGTGCCAAAACAGCAACCTTGCCTTGGTGCAAGTTGTGGTGCACTTCGTAAGCAGCCTGACCGGATTCTTCTAGCGTGAAAGTCTTTGACAGCGTTGGGTGCACAAGTCCCTTGGCGATCAAGCGATTGGCTTCGTAGGCCTCGCGGTAGTTCGCAAAGTGGGAACCAACAATGCTCTTAAGGTTCATCCATAAGTAACGGTTGTCGTATTCGTGCATGAAACCACTAGTTGAAGCGCAAGTTACGATCGTGCCACCCTTGCGAGCAACATAAACGCTGGCGCCAAATGTTTCCCGGCCTGGATGTTCAAACACGATGTCAGCGTCATCGCCACCAGTTAGTTCGCGAATCTTATTTCCTAGCCGCTTCCACTCTTTAGGGTCTTGCGTGGCATCGTCTTTCCAGAACTTGTAACCCTCGACGCTGCGATCAATAACTAGTTCTGCGCCCATCTTGCGACAGATCTCAGCTTTTTCTGGCGAAGAAACCACACAAACCGGAATTGCCCCACCATTTAATGCGTACTGAGTTGCATAAGATCCAAGACCACCAGTTGCGCCCCAAATTAAAACCACATCACCTTGCTTCATTCCGGCGCCATTGCGCGAAACTAATTGGCGATAAGCAGTTGAGTTAACAAGCCCCGGTGTTGCAGCTTCTTCCCAGGTTAAATGTTCTGGTTTTGGTAGCAATTGATTTGCTTTAACGATTGCAAACTCGGCCAAGCCACCAAAGTTAGTTTCAAATCCCCAAATCCGCTGTTCTGGATCAAGCATCGTGTCATTGTGACCAAGTGGTGATTCAAGTTCAACGCTTAAGCAATGCGCCACAATTCGATCCCCTGGCTTCCAAGTGTTAACACCAGGGCCAACGCGAAGCACTACGCCAGAAGCATCGCTACCGATGATGTGATACGGCAAATCATGGCGTTTAGCGTCTTCATGAGTCTTGCCGTAGCGCTCTAGGAAGCCAAAAGTCGAGACTGGTTCGAAAATCGAAGTCCAAACGGTGTTGTAGTTAATGCTCGAGGCCATGACGGCAATTAAGGCTTCACCCGGAGCTAATTCTGGAAATGGGACTGTATCTACATGTAATGACTTACGAGGGTCTTTTTCCTTGGAAGTAAGCCCAGCAAACATTTCGGTTTCATCTTTATGGATTGTCACGGCTTTAAATGAATCCGGAAGCGTTAGGCCAGCAAAATCTTGGGCATCACCGTGTTCAGTTATTGCAGATACAACGTTTTTCATGACCCGTCCCAACGCCGAAATTGAGTGTTTGCGCGATTCTCAACAATTTCACGGACAAGGTGTTCCTGCATCCGTATCGTCATTGTATACAATTTCGACCCAGATTGGATCCAATTTGGCAAAATCCCTGATGAAAGCGGGTTTTACTTTGGCATGTAGCTTTCTGGATCATACAAAGCGTCATATAGAAGACCGATGTTCTTGCCGTCTTGCGACTCTGGGTCATAAATAGAGTCTTGTGGCCCAGCAACAGATAAGACATAGCCATCAGCGCGAGCAACTTCGGTTCCATATAGAGGTGGCTCATTTGGATTGGCAGCCTGATCAAATACCGACTCGGGCATGTAATACGCGCCCATCAAGATGGCTGGCTGGCCTTCGTCGGGAGTGTATGTCACTGTCACAGCTGATTCCACGCCAGCGGCAAAAGCCTCATCAGCCCACTGCCCCGTCATTGATTCAACGCTTAACTTCGCCTCTAGGCCCGCAGGCGGATGAAAGCTAAAGGGCACAGGATCTAAATCCACCATGCCCGCCTGAGTCAACGAGCACGCAGATAAAACTGCAGCAGCAATCCCTGCGACCAGAGCCCGGATAACCTTCATGATGTCACCTTACTTATGGCCCTTTAGTAATTGTGAAACCCGTTGTGGGGAAACCTTCAAAATGGCCGCAATATCTTTTCCTTTGATGTTTAGTTTCGACAGGTCGTGCACGACCGAACGGGACATTCGCGCCACGCGCTGTTGAAACTGATCCAGCTCAGCAGCAAACTCACGAGCTTCGGCAAGTGCAGCTTCTAATTCTTTCCCAACAACTGGAATGATGACCACATCAAAGGAGTCTTCGGGTTCATCAGAAACAATGTTTATGGCTTCCCGAATCCATTCATCAGCCTGATCCAAACTTTTCACCTGGGACATGGCGTTTGGCATCTCTTGCACTTGTAGCGACCACCATTTGTCACTCTGATAGGCATCAACGTGATATGTCTTGCGACTCATTATCTCCACCATCCCTTTCCAAGTTCGGGTTGAAGTTGCTTGAACAATAAGATTCTTGATCTCTCATCAATTTCTGTGTGTCGACCGATCACCGTCTTTATGTGTCCAACTTCGATCCCGGTGTGATTGGTTCGTTCCCTTAGGGCAAATGGAATACCTTGGCGTTTAGCTTCAATCTCAATCTGTTTCAGGACTGCCCTACGCTTCACAGTATACCTCTAGGGGGGCTAGATATTCTGTGGTTTGGCGATGAAAACTTGGTAAAGGCATGCCCTAACGTGACTCAGTTACCGGCGCGAATAAATCCCAATCAATCTACTGTTGAACAACTCAAGCGGTGGATAAGTCACTTAACCCAGGACGGATATTGCTTGCGTAACAGCTCTATATGCGACTGGATTGCAGCCACATCACGCTGCGCAATTTCCTTGGCCTCAGCGAACTTCTCGTTCTGAACAGTAATACTTGCCGCCACTGCTGCAGCGATCTCACTAGCGGTTGCTTTGCCAGAGGTATCAAGGGCTCGCGCTGGGATTTCATAAGCAGCATCCAACAAAGTTCCGGCTGCCCACATATCTGCCGGCCGAGCAAAGATCACAATCCAGTTAGTGCCTTTGCCAGTGGCCGAAATCCGAAGTTGAAATCCTTCGCCAGTCCAATCAATGATCTTTGAGTAATCAGCTTTGCGATTAAACATCTCACCCACATAAGCAATGCCTTGCGAGCTGGCAATAAAGCGTCCACCTTCTTCAACCAAAGTTAACTCGTCAACCGCAGGGGTTGACACCGAAGTTGATTTGCTGCTGGAGCGTCCTGAGGCGCCAACAAATACTCCCCCAATAGGCATACCAATGAATGGCCGACCAGCTGAACGCGTTGTGCTCTCAGTTACCCGCGGACCTTTACGTGGTTCAACTAAAGACACTCCATCGATAACTAGAAGTTGTTCTTCGTTATCAGTTGCCGCACTAAAGTCTGGGAACTCAGAAAGCAATTGCTGGTACTGAGCCAGTTCCTCATCAAGCCTTGACTGGTAAGTGTGATGCTGAGCAAGCATTAGTTCTAGTTCAGCCTGCTTAGCGCGTCCCTTAATGAAGAATGAAAATCCTGATTGCTTCGTGGCAGCTGAAAGTTCTTCGGTTGTCACAGCAGCAGGTGCTGGAATAGATGGTAGATCAGATGGCTTCGCCTTTGAACCCGGATTTCGCGAATTCATCGCTCCCAAGAAAACTCCCGCCAGAATCCAAACCCACCAACCAAAAACCCGTGACAATGCGTCGGCAACAAACCAAGTGCCGACGATCAACATCCAGAAAGTTGGCCTGGCATACCAAGGCTTACGAATCGCAGAGCTAGCCATAACCACTACCCACTTTCAACCAGCCAGGAAATCTAGCGTTGCTATTTAGGATAACGGCAGGCCCTGACAAGAAATTGCCCCACAAAGCGCGAAACCGAGTCGTCCCGTTATAGGCGAGAGACCCGGTCCACTTTTAGCCACTTACATTGCGACCAACATTTAGATTTTGCATCACTAGAAGTTTGTTGTCAAGCACTCATTGGGTTGTGGAAAATCCTAAATGAATAAACATCAATCTGGCTAAATTCTTGTAATGCCCTTTAACACCTACGTGGATGAATCCGTGCGAGACAGTTTTTTGCTTTGTGGTGCAAATATCAATCAGTCAATGATTCCAAGCATTAGGGACTCCTTGCGGGAGATGAAGCCCAGTGATCGTTCCCACATACACATGTATAGAGAGAGACGCTAAATCCCTAACCAATCTGCAAATTCTTTCGAAGGTCTGATTTCCCCAACTTGATTACCACCACCGGATACCGGATAGGCAAGCCAGTTATTTACCTCTGAAGTGTCATAACCCCAAGACTTTAGAACTGCGGCAAATACTGTGCCATTCGCGCGCAATGATCCATCATCAAGTTTCGATGCCATCGCCCGGCCATCTTTATGCGCTGCGCCATAAACAGCTTCGGCGCCATCTTTGGCTAACACGCCTGGCGCGCCAACCATCAGGTCAGTCACGTCGCGTCCATCACCGCCAACTAAAAATGGATAAGCACTCATCGCATCGGCAACTCGGGCTTCGGGTGTGCCAAGGGCAGCAAGGCGAATCTTTCGGTAAGCCAAAGCAAGGCCGTTGGTTGAAATTGCATGAATCGGAGCGCCGCAACCATCAATAGCTGTCGCTGCAATTTTTTCCTCAGCCAAATCTTCCACAGTTGCCGCAATCGCCTTTTGCAACGGATGCTCGGGGTCACGGTAACCAACTACTGGCCAACCATTAACAACACAAGTGGCAACCATTCCAGAGTGCTTGCCGGAACAGTTGTGATGGATGCGATCGTCCTTGCCACCTTCGATCGCCCACTGGTAAGCCGACTCTGGAGATTCCGGCATGCTCATCGTGTTATCCAGAGCAGAGTCATCTAACCCAGCAGTTGCCAAAATCGCTCGAGCTGTAGCAACGTGTTCTTTCGTGCCTTCATGGCTCGCGCCAACCAAAGCCAATAAATTCGGCGGCAAATCTAATCCGTTTCTAACCATCGCCACCGCTTGCAATGGTTTATGAGATGAACGAGGAAATGTTTTGCGTTCAGGATTACCAAAGGTTCGAACCTTGCCGTTGGCATCGTAAAGAACTACTGAGCCGCGATGGATGGACTCAAGGTAACCAGAGCGAACAACTTCAATCAGCACAGGGTTAGTTTCAAACAATCTGTTAGAAGCCAGATCATTGGCCATTTGAACTCCCCCCGAATCCATAAAATTAGCAACAGCCGCCCTGTGTTGCTACTTAGTATCCACCCGAACAACAATCCGAGTCAGGCGGTTTGATTTTTCTTTCCAGCACGTAACCCAGAATTTACTCGGAGTTCGGTTCCCCTCTAGCTAATCCTCGTAAGCCGATTCAACTAAACCGAAGTACTCAGCAAGTAACCGAACCTTCGATGGACTCTCGCGCCTAGTCTGCCGAATGCCATGCCAGGACGCCCGCATCCCGTACCAGAAATACCCAGGCTGCCAATAAAAATGCAGTCCTGGAGTCTTTCGCCACACTGTGAACTCTCCACCAATGCGGTCATAAAAAATTGCCTCAAACCGCTTCACGACTAAACCAGATTCGAATGGATGTTCTTCCATATACTCATAGGCATATTCCAGATACTCCTCTTCGGAGATCTCATCCATGTCTCGCCACCCACAGCGCATCCGCACGTGAGCCTCAATGGCCAGCTGATCTTCCTTAAAGTCCAAGTCCACTCTCCGTTCGTACCAAGCCGTTGCAAATAAGGGTAAGGGCTACGAAGGCATAAGGGAAGGGGTTGGAAGTATGAAATTAGCAATAAGTAACAACCAAAGATAAATTTATAACTGGATTTAATCGAGATAACGTCTACTGAGCAGGCCCGTAGACGTTATCTTTCGATTCGCCTTCTTGACATAGGAAGACAAGCACTGCGATACCTCCAAATGGAATCAGCGAAATCCACCACCACCAACCAGACTTTCCCGTGTCATGGAGACGGCGCACCATCACGCTGTAAAAAGGGATAATTGAGGCCAGGATTGCCAAAATACCAATAATCCCAAACGTTCCCATTGCATCAGAAGCACCAAGAATTGGGATTAAAAACAATGCAAAGTAGTAAAGGGTGTAGTACCAATATTCACTTCGACTTGCTCGACCTTTGAAAGTTGCATATTTAGAAAATGCTCTCTTTACGGCATCAACAAAATTGACCGACTTTGGTGCCAAATTCGAATGTACAAAACTTAAACTTTCCTCATTGGAAATGGTCATATCTTCTCCCTAATCGATTTTCAAAATAATTAAACCACGATGATGCTCTTCAGCAACGCTTTTAACGTCCTAAAAATCCAAGCTCCTCAAGATACGATTACGCCTATGAGGAACTTAAAGCCCTTCGTAATAATTTCCGGCGTATTCAGCCTCTTACTGCTTGGATGTTCTGGCGAATCCAGCAACCCATCATCTGCAACCGAGAGTTCTGCATCCGTGCAGGCTGCCGATCTATCCAGGGACACCAAGGGTGAGTGGATCCAGATCCAATCAGACAATGTTTCTATGGCCGGTTACGATGCTTCAACTCAGCGCATGACACTGATGTTTGATAACGGAAAGTCCTATTGGTACCAACCGGTCGATCAGTCAGTTTGGACCGACTTTTACAACGCTCAGCCACACCCTTGGAGCGAAGTTGGTTACACCGCACTTGTCAAAAGCGGTATTCCTTACGGCAGAATTAACTAACGAATGGACAGATCTGTTCAGTGGCATAAATCAAGTCGCAAGACATTTTTAGGCGCTTGATAGTTGTAATACCCGCGGCGTTATCCCAAATTCCCTTTTTATTCTCATCTATAGAGTCCACTTCTATTGCGCCTGAAGAAACAATTCCAAGCACTTCGCCTCGGGAATTGAGCATCGGGCCTCCTGAATTACCGTGATTGGTGGCTGCATCTGTGTTGTATTCACTATCAGTAACGCCACTTACGATTCCAACTGTCACATAGTTTGTTAGGTCTAGCGGATTACCAATAATGATTGCCCAATCACCAATTTTTGCCTGTGGTGCCGCTTTTAGTTTTGGGAGATCGGCTTCCAAATAGATTAGGGCTAAATCTGCGTCATAAGTTTCAATCTTGCCGTTACCTGTGAGGGGATCTTTTCCATCCAAGAACCCTGAATACGTAACCCCTTCATGGATTACGTTGACGTCGCTGCCAACCTTGCAATCGTCAAATATGTGGGCCGCAGTAATTACTGCAGTTTTATAGATACCCGAAACTGGTGCCTCAATGGCAACGCCAGTGCCTGTGGCGACAAAATTTTTCTCAGCATTCGCACATTCAACGGCTACCACAGAACTAATAGCTTTATCCACAACCTCAACTGCATTAGGCTCTCGTTCCTGAATCTGAAACAAGCTCCATGCAATGTATCCAAGAAGCGATACTGCTATAACAATCGTAAAGCCAAAGGCAAAGCGAGAAAGACCCCTACGAACTCCTTTATGACCGTCGACCAAGTCATCTTCGGAGATGTCACTCCAGATTGAATTTGTGTCTTTTCTTTTGCGAATTAATTGACCAGAGCGCATTACTTACGTTCCGTAATCACGGCGATACGATTTTGCTTCATTAACTCTTCAACGCCAACACCGTCTATGCAGTCAGGAACTTTTCCAAGTCCACCCGGAGCTGGCGTTATCTGAATCTTTACGCCAACCTCTTTGAGTAGTGCCTTGAATGCATTAGCCCGCTGAAGACTCAAGTCATCACCAAAGCCCGCTACCCGTGCACACCCTTCTTTTGTGCCTCCCGATGCCACAAAGCCAGTGACGGTTATTCCACGCAGGCATTCAGCTACGTCGAGTTTTGCTTTGATGCGCTCTGCGCTCGATTTTGCCTTGTCAGGGTACTTAAATGATGCATCATTGCCCATGAATTCAAATCCATCATCCGAAGTCACAATAATTGGTTCAATGCACGCCTTAACTACATTAATTGGCACGACTGTCGTTGGTATGCCTCCTGTTGGAGTAGTGCCTTGACTAATGTCTCCCGCAACAATCTTTGTTGGTTTCCCACCACCTGCGGTAACCACTTTTGTCCAGAAGTCGACTAATACTTCTCTCGCATTCTGATCTAAAGGCTGTTGATCGCCTTGCCTAGTTTGCCCTAGACCAATCCAAGTTACGTTTGCCCCACCCAAATCACCGATTGCACTCTGACTCAAGAGATCACTTAAGGTTGAGTCATTTGCAACCTTGTCTGCGCTTAACCCATTTACAAAATCAAATGTACCTTTAGTTTGAAGGCCGTTGCCAACGACAAAAATATGTTTGTCTGAAGCTTCATTCGTGAACGAGTTTGCGCCGATTTGTATTGCATTTAGAAAATTTATTTCCTCAGTAACGGGAAAGATTTGCTGGTCATTTAGTTCAATACATTTCACAACTTTATCAATCACTGCTAGAGCGTCATCAATCTTCTGATTTTTACCCGTGTCGGTAAATTGATCAGACGTACTGACAAATTTATTTGCAACAATTCTCGGTTCACCGTCACCAATGACTATGGAAATTTTTGTATCTCCATTTCTCATAACATCTGCAATCTGCGATTTAGCGGAAGTTATTGCACTTCTAAAATCTACAAATTTATCCGACGGCGACAGAATTACAACAACTTCATCTTGCGTGGGTGGATTTGAAGAAGACTCTTTAAACTCACAATTCAATTTGACATCTGGTGGCGCACAAGCAGCTACGAAGAAAATAAACATAAAAGAAATAAACATTCGTGAGCATTTACACATGTACAAAGTAAATCTCGAACTAGTCCCCATTTTTTTCGACCTTAACTTCTGAATTTAGGTACGCAGTTGTGAAATCGACGTCGCCCTGTCTATTTACAAGTGCTCTTCTATAAACTCTCTTCGCGGCTAAATTTAACGAACTATTAACTTCGCCTGCTGCTTGTTCGAAACTTTCTCTCGTTACCTCAACGCTATATTCCAGGGCGGGAATGGAATTCTTAGCTTTTTCATTTTCGAAATTTCGTCGTTGCAAGATTCTTTTTTGTCTTTCCATCTTTATGTTTACGCGATGATATTCGCGATAATGCGGATTGGTTTTAGCAGTCAAAAACAATAGGACGGATCCAAGGCCGATGAGCATAAGAAAATTTAATACTAAAAGTACTTGGTAAACAAAAGGCTCTAAACCATCCTCGCTTTGGGAATTAAGGAAAGTTACACGCACGTATGTCAACGTCGCGCAGAAAAGTATCCACATTAAGGCCAAAGCTGATGCCTCCGTGAGATTTTTCTTACGCATTTCAGATCCATGAAATATTGATCGGATTCGATCTCCAACTAAATGAGGGAATGCAAGTTGAATGCCTATGGCAGGCAAAGTGAATAGTAAGGCTTCGTTTCCGTCCTTAAGAATTTTGGTTAAGGAAGTGAAAATGATTCCAAGGTCTACCAGTCCCACTAGTACAAAGATCAATCCTGGCAACGCTAACTTTAATCGCGAATCGGGCACACTAGTAAACTCAGGTATCGAATCCTTCCAAAAAAGATTCTCGTGTCCTGTCACGTTTCCATTAAGAATCTCAACTTGATAATCCCGGCGACTTAGGGTTTCAGCAAGCTGCATCTCAGCGTATTCCAACTTCGCCAGAGTAAGTGCCAGCCTGGACTGACCTTCAAGCAAGTTTTGCTGACGAACAAGGAGCTCTCTTCTACCTTTATCCGCAATGCGATGGGAGACCAAACCAAGGTGTGACTCTAAGGACTCTTCAAACGGCATCTCGGTGATTCCATTTTCAGAAAACAGAAATTCGTCGTATGCGCCTGATTCTTTATCCACAATCGCAGCCTTGACTGCTGATGCAAGATAGAGGTTGTCATCTATAGGATCTGGAATACTTGGAAGTCCTACAAATTCACTTTTACTGTTGATGTCAGACTTGCGCCGTGGTCTAATTTTCATTTATCTTCCAAATCTATTATCGATATATTTTGAAATGGTGGAACTTCAGCATCTGCACTTCTAACGTCACGCTTCAGCTTTTTTGAAAGTGCACGGACATAAATTGAGGCCAGTGCTTCGTAGTGTCTCTGCCAAGATCCAAGTGCCTCATTGGCTTGGAGATACAGCGCTTCTAGAGAGTTTTTATTCATTTCAAGCTGAGAAAGTTGCGACACCCTTTTTTCATTTAGAGACTCCAAAACTTTTGAGTTAAATTTTCTTTCCCTGCCGCTATCACCGAAGTTCGACTTGAGGTTTTCAAGATCCCATTCCAGTTGATTCAATTGAATCTGAATTCGCGAGTTACCTTTAATGATTGGTTCTGCCTGGTTTGCAAACCATCTGTTGACTTCGTGCTGTCCTAATTGTGCTCGTGTTTGGATTTCGTTGAGAGCCTGAGTCAGCGTTCCATCGGCAATGCCCTTGTGATTTTTTGCATCTGACTTTCCAAGTCGAGAGGCGCGAAATCGCTGTAACGCAGAGGCTCTATACGGGGCAATCGGAGCAGAACTGAATCGACTCTTAGAACGAGGCACTTTGGGGGCTCCTTGTACAAATATGTAACACCTAAATGTACTGAAACCCACCGACAATTTGAAATACCGGGTTTCCGAATCGCAACTGTAATTTCCAGCAATCCCTCGCCAATCTTTGGAAAAAATCAATGAATACCTGATTTTTATGATGTGGGCTGCTCGATGTAGGGACACTTTTGGGCCACAATTACGTATGCGAGTGATTTGCTGGAACATTCACCAAAGCAAGGCGGCCTGGGATTACGCTGTCGATTCACTTGGCGGAGATGTTCTAATTTTTCAAGAATCAAAGAATCCCCCGGCTGATCCAAAAATTTCATCAATCTTCGACATTATTCAAGCGGATGAACCAGGTGCTATGAAGCCTAGAACTTGGGGAAACTCAACGTCAGTCATGTCAGGATCAATTGAAAGAGTTGATGTTGGTTCTGAATACAAGGGATCGCTCAACACAGCAATCATCACAACACAAGGTGAACGCAAGATCGGTATCGCCAATATATATGGCTTACTCGAAAAGTATCCCGATCAACCAAATCCAGTCGTATACCTAGGCATCCATCGAAAACTAGATAATGTAGAACGCTGGATCAATGGACAGGTCGAGCCAAAACCAGAATTCTTCATAGTTTGTGGAGACTTCAATAATGACCGTCGAATGGACGACCACAAAACTTTCAAGGGATCAAAACAAGGTCGCACATCTAACGAGTTGCTTGACCGTGTGATTGGCCTCGGCATGACCGATCTACTTGCCGTGGCATATCCAGATTTTATTCAGACCATTCGGCACAATCGAAGTAAATTTCCTTGGCAGCTTGATCACTTCTTTGTAAGCAATCGCGCCGCTAGTCTTGTCACAAGAATTGAAGTTATTGATAATCCACAAGTACGCGAGATATCTGACCACAATCCAATTGTTGTGGACTTTGATTTGACCTAGACGTTGGATGACATAACTTCACAGGCGGCCACGAGCTTCTCAATAACGTCTACAGGAATTCCTCCACCGTGATTTTGCATAAGCTCAGATCTCATGTCCTCTGCACTTTGCCAGGTTTGCGAAAAGTAATGTCCCAATTTTCCTCCCGGTCCATAAATGTGCAGGTATGTCAGATTTTCACCTGACAAAACAATTCCAGTTTCACCAAGTTCATCTAAAACCCCGAGAGTCATTAGCCACATTCAGGCATCCTGAATTCTGCAGTGAAACGCCAAAGAATTTGATCTAGTTCAAGCATTGAAATTCCAAGCTCTGTTGAGATTTTTTGGCATACTGCATAAACTCCCCGATCACTAAGGTAATCAACTGGCACGCCAATAGCCCGCAGGCTGTTTTTAACTCTTACATCCACCTTTAGAGAATTGCCGCCAGATCGCATTCTCAGGTACTCAAGCAATGCAGGACCAATGCCACTAATTTCAGCAATAGCGAGATTGTCGATGTCGGCATCTTCTGATTCATAGGTTGACGCCAACATGGCCCAGTTGTAACAAATCTCATTTTCATTCGTGAGATTTGAGCGCTCCCCGAATGCCAATAGTTCTATCGCGACGTTGACCATAGTTTGAACTTCACCAGTTCGAAGTTTCAAGTACGCAGGTGGATTATTTGCCAGTGATGCCAAAGTAGGAGGCTGTGTCTTCTCAAACTCGTGAACGATCTTAGGGACAACAACCTTCAAATAGTTCCGCTGTCGAGATGCCACAACATCTACTACCATCGCGCCGCGTCGATCACGATAAACATCTCCGAATTGTTGAGCCTTTACTTCAAACTCTGGAAACGCCAACATTTCATCTCGGATGCACTCAAATACAAATGGGTTCAATTCAATTTGAAACATGTAGACCACTCTTATTCATAATCAATCAGATTTCACTGAATTAGAATTAATCCTGCATCGATGCAACAACTCGGCGGAGTCGCCCGACCAAAACATGATCTGCGCCAAATGCTGATTCAAATACCGCCAATGCGCTGGTGTAGTACCAAATCACATCATCTCGATCCGCATTAAACCGATCCCAAACAACCGGCCCAACATCATGCAGGTCGTTAACGATCGCTTGACCGTTAGCCAGCTTGTCAGCCAGTGGAACCAGCAGCGATTCAGGATCGTACATCGCATGCAAAACCATTGAATCTAAGTGCGCTTCTTTGCGCGCTTGCCAAGTGCACGAGTCCCGACTCTCCCCCAGTCCACCATCAGTTGCAGCCTCCACAAGCTCAAGAACTCGAGTACCAAACATTTCACTGATAACCATTTGAGTATCTTGACCATCTGGAGTAACCGGTTGATCTTCCAACGCATCATGCAACAACCCTGCGATTAATTGATCATCGCTAGCCCCCACCTGAATCAACAAACTCATCACATCGATCAGGTGAGTTAGGTAAGGAACCTTTAAAGCTTCCTCGTCAGAATTCTTGCGATACTGGTCGCCATGTAACCATTCGGCTAGCGCAAAAGCCTGCGCGGTTTTTGTTTGTGGGATCACAGTTGATCTCCTTCTTTTTCGTCTCGCTCTTGTGAGCGGAAATCTCTCGTGATCAAAACGATCCACGCGCAGCTCTACCTCCGGGGCCACCGTTACATCGAGCTGGCGGTTGGCAGATAGTCAGCCGGAGGGCTATCAACTATCTTCTTGATCACTTTCAGTATGACACTGGGGTCTGACATGCCTACCAAGCTATAATTGTTAAAATACATTGTCCTAATGTGCAAAATTCTTGCAATTGAGGGCAAAAATCTAATAAATCCGGTGCATACGATCAATTTGAAAGTAACTCAATTACCAGCCAATTTAGACTTTTTTGAAAAGAATCAAAAATTGATTGGTTCGAGCGCAAACTCCATGCAGGTTTTTGCAAATGCATTCGCTGAGTATTCGAGATCAACTTTCTTAAGTGGAACCATCCCCCCGTCTCCCCAAATGTAGGCCTTGTGAGACGTAGGCTCTATCATCACTGAACTTACAACTCTGCGCCCACTATCTCTAGGGGATCTAAACGGACGCACAGGACTAGGTGTGTTGTCAGGTACGAGGCAAAAAAGCGTTGGGTAGAGTTCGTCTTTTTCAACCTTTGTAGCGACGAATCCCGGTGGATAGCCAAAGTACCAAAGGCATACCGTTTTACCACTTTTATCTTTCACCATTAAATACCATGCATTTGAAGCGGACTTGCCTTTTTGTAACTGCTTAAAATCACTAGGTTGCAAATCGCCAACTCTTTCGGCAACAAGGTTAGTAAGTCTAATTTCTACGAGGACTTTCTCTGTCCATTCATCGACGCTTGCTTTCCATAAGCGATATTCACCGGAAAGGCGCAAATCAATGTCCGCTTTGAAATATTCCTCTGCAATAGCTGGATCACTTATGTCGTCAATGATTCGCTCAATCGACCTGCAGAAAACAAGGATAAGTCGAGACAAATCTCCACCTTCATCGGAGAAAGCGAGGGCATTGATATACCTTTCTCTGTCATTCTTATTCCGTAAAATCAGAGGGGGCATATATTCGCGCGCAAGCACCATGTTTGCAAGAAGTCGCGCTATGCGTCCATTTCCATCGTCAAACGGGTGAATGTGGGCAATCCAAGCATGAACGGCTGTCGCTTTAACGATGGAATCGAGAGTTTGAAATCCCTTTCTGGATAATCCGTTCATCCAGCGGCAAAAATCCTCCATTGCTGCTGGTGTATCGATAGGCAAAGATGTTCTATGATCTGGATTTCCTTGTATTTCATTTGCATAAGGCTTATAGATGCCCGCTCTTGGCTGTCCTTCTAGAATTACGCCATTGAGGGTTCTTATATCGGACTCCGATATTGGCCGATCCAAATTCCTCGCGAAATCTCTCGATAGCTCTCGTGCGGCAGTCAATCCAATGACATCGTAGGCATGTTTATCATTCTTAATTCCTTGCGTCACGGCCCACTCAACAAATTGCGCCGTCTCAAGATCTCGGTCCGTGGCATCATCAATAATTTGACTGGTAACGGCAAGACTGGGACCCAATCCTTCAATTGCATTACTTTCGTAAACCTCTCGAGTCTTCAATATTCGCCTCAATGGTCTTGGCAAATCCTCTAAATCGCGAAGTTTATCAAGCTTCTTTTGAATGGCAACGAGGCTCTCACCTATTTCTTTCATCCTATTTAATCCAGGATCGTCTATTGGGAATGAGTATGGACTTCCATAAAGACAGCTACTGGCCGCTTTAATGGCAGCCTCAACTTCTGGATTTAGGGTCGCCATGAAACCAATTATTACATTTATGCCGGAGGCTTATCGCGCTTTAGAGGCTTGTTGCAGGGAATATTTCCCTTGCTTGAGAGACTCCCACATGATCTTGACGAGTTTATTTAGATACTGGAGTCTCGTTAATAAGAGAAAAAATTATTACTCGCACGGATCAATTCTGGGCAATAACTAATTACCTTGATTTTTATAGTCCTGTATGTGCGGTATGAGGGCCTTCTTCATGTTAATTAGACTCTTGTAAATCCATTCGAAATACTCAGCTTCCTTGGTGGCATCAAAAATATCTTCGACATATAAATTAATGCCCCCACCAGAGGCCTTCGCACTTTCCCACCACAAGACCTGCTCGCCAACAATTTTGTCAATCTCACTAGCATTACTTTTAAAGTGTTCCCATAAATCCTTATCCGAATTCATATATACCTGCACGCCAAAAAGCCTTTTTTGTGAATTTATTGTTAGGGCAATATGGCATGTGGAGCTACCCATGCTGAAATCCATCCAATGTTACGGACCAGGTGTTTGAATCTTTATGTTCGCATCTTTAGCCTTAATGAATATTGCTAGCTTTTCCCAGAATTCAAGTTGTTTCAGTCTTAAAGAACTTATTCCAGTTACAGCTGCGGTCTTCTTTACGGAGGAAACCCAGTCATTCTTTACAGAAATTACATCAAATCTAGGTGCAGGCTTTGAGTCCCCAATCTGCCAAACCTCTATTTTTATAAGGAAACACCTTATGGAATCATCTAGGTGTTCGTTTAACCATTCAATGGCCTTTAGGTGCTCATCTGTAACATCTTTAACTACCCAAATCAGGTAGCGGGCATCCAATCCAGCTGCATAGGTAATCACTTTCCCCAAGTGATCATGATTCGTTTGCTCAAGTTGATTTTCTATAATTATCTTTTCATCAGTATTAGGCTCTCGGCCCAGGATATCTATTCTGAAGCTTCCCATTTCAACTTCAGTGCCAAGGAGCTCTATCTCGATTCCTATTTGCTCGCCTAGCAGCTCCAGGTTTTCAGGCAAGGATAGCCATGCACTAAAATCCCTGGCTTCATGCGCCCAAACTTTGCGTCAATGAACTTTTTGCAATTTTCCAAGTTGTGACATTGTCGACGCTCCTGAAATGTGGATCTTGATGATTCTTCTAACCTGACTCGAGCCTACTTCAACCTGACTATTAACACATGAGAAGATGCGTCTTGGTTTGGGGCCTTGAGAAAGTTGTAAATAATTTGGTTAGGCGGCAGCACTCGACTCTCGCCAAAACATCCTTCGTCAATAAAGTTGAAGATCACTTATTGCTCGCTGTTGACCTTCTCGAAGAAATTGTAGACAAGTTGGCCCCATAGCTCAGGGCAATTCAGGGCTAAGCTTGCCGCATGGCAAAGAAAAGCAACACAGGCGCCGAGAAGCGATATCCATTTTCAGAATTAGGTAGCGCTGATTTAGTAGTTGACGCTGTTTACGAAGGCGGTGACTCACAGAATCTAAGTGCGGAAGTTATTTCTAAGCTAATACCTAGGTTGGGTAACGCTGGTGGGATTAGGTATGTAGGCGATGCTGAAAGCACACCTTTGGTAGTTCTATTTTCAAACGGTAGCAACCCTGATTGGCCAGACTATCTGGATGAATTTCGTGGAACTTTTCATTACTATGGCGACAATAGGACGCCCGGAGTTAAGGTTCTGGAAAAAAAGGGAAACCGTGTTCTCAATCATGCATTTGCAAAGGCACATGGAGATTCACAGTTACGAGCCCAATCTCCTATATTTCTAATCTTCGAATCAATTAACGAAGGTCACTCGGTTAGATTCAGGGGCTTGGCGATACCGGGCAATAATTTGCTTCAATCTGACGAAGATCTAATCGCTATTTGGCGAGTAAGCAAAGGTATAAGATTCCAAAATTTCAGAGCGGTATTTACAATATTGGATGAGGGCGAAATCGATGGAGATTGGATTCGCAAAATTGCATCATCTAAGAAAATGGATATTGAGGATGTAAGAGCTCCTAAAACACTTAAGAAATGGATTGATACAGCTACATACAGTCCTCTTGTTGCCGAACAACTAAAGGTGGCGCGATCTCAGAAAGAACAGACCCCATCTGATGAAGTCTCCAAATCGCTTATTCAATCAATTCGTGAACATTGTGGGAACGACGACTATCTGTTCGAGGTGATTGCGGTAGAGATTTGGAGAATGGCATCCAACGAACCCATGGAGGTTGACTTGACTCGCCGCTTTCGTGATGGAGGACGTGACGCTATTGGCCGAATCTTTATTGGTCCGAATGACGATCCTGTTTCCCTAGAATTCTGCCTTGAAGCGAAACACTATGCGCCAACGAATGGAGTTGGTGTTAAGGACGTAAGTCGACTAATTTCCCGAATTAAGAATCGAGAATTTGGAGTGCTCGTTACCACAAGTTATGTAAGCAAACAGGCTTACGAGGAAATTCGAAATGATGGGCATCCCATTGTTATCATTTCCGGTAATGACATATCAAAGATTCTCTTCCGTAAGGGCATCAACTCACGCGCATCATGTACCAAATGGCTACAGGCTATCGAAGATCCCCGAAATACCTCTGGAATTGTTGAAAACGGATTGCAGTCAGCGATTAGGTCAAACTAAAGCAATACCCAGTTAATTTACGATTCGCTTGTTTGAATTCTTTCTAAGCTGGCTGGAGACTCAGCCAGTCGTCGATTAACACCCAGTATCGCGCAAGCGGCCAGACCCACTTGATAGCCAAGGTTAACTGGAACCGCATTTCCAATTTGCTTGTACTGGGAGGAAACGCTGCCGATAAATTCCCAGTCATCTGGAAACGTTTGAATGCGTGCATACTCTCGAACGGTTAGCGGTCGAGTGTCTGACGGGTGGCATCTCTCGGTTTGTTTCTGCGCTGGATTACATGTCAAGGTTAGTGATGGCTCAGACCAACTAAGTCTTCGTGCCATGCCGGTCTTACCTCCACCCAAGTGATAACTAGCTCCCATGTAACTTCGCTGAAGCGAGTCAGGAAGATCTCTCCAATATCCGCCTTCAGGAATAAGTCTCATAATGCGCTCTTTTTCCGCACTGTACGTTTGTCCTGGAGATTTAGGAACACCACTTAGGGCTGACTTTAATGAAATTGTGTAATCTTTTTCTACAGGAAATAAGAAGTCCGAGTTTACATCATTTCTAATTCCAAAAATTATTAAGCGCTCTCGCTTCTGAGGGACATCAAAGAACTGTGAACGCAAAACTTTATATGCAACGCGATAACCAAGATTTTCTAACGTCCTTGTGATTACATCCAATGTTCTACCCGAATCGTGGTTAAGTAGGCCTTTAACATTTTCTCCAATTACAAGTCGAGGTTTAACTTGTTCGATAAGTCGAGCATATTCATAAAAAAGAGTGCCTCTTGTATCTTCAAACCCGAGGCTCTTTCCCGCATACGAAAAGGCTTGGCACGGAAATCCACCCGCCATCACATCAATTTCGCCAGAGTAATCATGCAGATCAATTTCAGAAACACTAGCGAGTTGCGCATTCCACTGAGGTCGATTTCTATTCAAAGTTGATATGGAGTCTTTGTCTACATCAACTAGTAATTTTGAGTTAATCCCAGCGTTGTGCATTCCAAGCGCAAGGCCGCCTGCGCCACAAAACAATTCAATAGAAGTGAGCTTAGATTTTGGAGCCTTTAGTACCGTCCAAGGTTTGGCTGATTCAGATCCCTTGCTAAGAACTCGAGTAAGTTCATCTTGGGAAAACAGGCGCTGCCCGCTATCTCCCTTAACTGCCTTGACCAACCCTTTCTTGTGCCAACGCCGTATCGTGTCCGAGGAAACATTGAGAAATTCCGCAGCGGTCTGCACTGTAACTAAATCATTCTTGGTAACCTTTGCCATAGGCATAGGTTACCTATAAGCACTGACAATTTCTCGGATTAGCGGGTCTGACGCTAGATCTGATGAAACTTCTGCGATTAATGCCTGAAGGTCATATTTTTGCGCAACTTCTCCGCAAGCTTCTACAAGCCTCGACTGCAAATCCTCAATACCGGTCAATCTCTTCCAAAGGTCATTTCCCGAGTAAACCGAGTAGCCATATTTATCTCGCAACTTCTTGTAATTGGCGCTCAAGTCAGATTCCGATCCGTAAAAAACTCCTATGACGAAATTGCTGTCATTTAGTTCTAGTCCGTCGAATCGGGCTTTTCTCTTAATTGTTTGAAATTTTTCGTGAATAGGCTCCACGTCGTCCTTATTGATGGTTTCAGGCCCTGCTTTGATTTGTGCAAATTTATGTTTGCCGTCAACAAAATCGTCAAATTCAATGTCTACGCCAGCAGTTGGACTTCCGAAAACGGAACTAAAGAAAACTGGCAATGACTTTTGCAGTTGTGTACCAAACGTTGTATTTAGAGACGTGACAAAAGTTCGTGCAACTATAAGCGAGCTTGCAAGAGAGGTTTCAGTCATGCTCCCTGTTGTAGCAAAAGTAACATACGGAGCTAGATAAGGATTTATGTTTAACTTTCGAGAAGACCTGAGCTTTTCTAAATTCTTTATGTTGTTTTGCACAACATTTTTGTCAAACCAATTTCCAAACTCAGCCGTCAGGCGATTTGCAAGTTCTTCACTTTTTTCTGTTGTATTGTCCACATGTAAAGCATCGCATACCAGGATGACATTTCCCGCGAAACCTCGGCAGACAAATAACAAAGGCCCCCTGGTTTCCCGGGAGGCCTTTGTGTTGTAGCTTATTTGCTATTAGCTGCAGCCGCTTGTGCTTCCGCAACCTTCACATACATAGCAGGAACCTGCTGGGCGCATCTTGATGCCACAGGTCATGCAAAGTGGTGCATCTGAGGTTTTGCCGGTGATCTGCTCAAGTAGCTCAGCACTTGAGTGAGCATCGCCGGTGCCACGTTCGGAGGCTGGCACTGCTGCGCGTGTTGCCTGCATGTCAGCCTTTGGGGCTGCTGCTGGGGCTTCGGTATCAGCAAAGCTCATTGCGGATAGTTCTGCAGTTACTGCTGCTGCAATTTCTGCAGTTGGAGCAGGTGCTTGGTCGTATCCGGCAACTTGGGCGGCGCGCTCATCAGCTGTGAAGATGCTAAGTGCTTCGCGCTTTTCGTATGGCAAGTAATCCAATGCCAGGCGGCGGAAGATGTAGTCCATCATGGACTGGGCCATGCGGATGTCCTTATCATCCGTCATACCTGCTGGCTCGAATCGCATGTTGACGAACTTGGAAACGAATGCTTCCAGTGGTACGCCGTACTGCAATGCAATCGAGATTGCTACTGAGAAGGCATCCATTACGCCGGCAAGAGTTGAACCCTGCTTGCCAAGCTTTAGGAATACTTCGCCTAGTTCGCCATCTTCGTAGGTGCCTGCGGTTAGGTAACCTTCAGCGCCTGCGACCTGGAACGAGGTGGTGCGGCTATCGCGAGTCTTTGGCAAACGCTTGCGTGTTGGGTGAGCCAGTTCTTCTTCTGCTGCAGCTGGGGCATCTTTAACCTTTGCCTTTGCATCAGATAGTGGCTGGCCAACCTTGCAGTTGTCGCGGTAGATCGCAAGGGCCTTGATGCCTAGCTTCCATGATTCGAAGTAGATTTCTTCTACTTCTTCAACGGTCGCGTCTTCTGGCATGTTTACGGTCTTTGAGATCGCGCC
>Ga0214923_10003280_pt1 | contig 20422 bp, 15 predicted proteins | sample LL1510_MetaG_FD_177993 | JGI IMG/M metagenome (GOLD analysis project Ga0214923, IMG submission 177993) | Freshwater microbial communities from Lake Lanier, Atlanta, Georgia, United States - LL-1510 | ecosystem: Environmental > Aquatic > Freshwater > Lake | place: USA: Georgia | collected...
CAGATGTCAAAAGTTATAGGAATAGATTTAGGGACAACAAATTCTTGTGTGGCTGTATTAGAGGGGAGTGAAACGTCGGTCATTGCCAACGCGGAAGGAAATCGAACGACTCCGTCGATTGTGGCATTTTCAAAAGATGGGGAACGACTTGTAGGACAAGTGGCCAAGCGTCAGGCCATTACGAATCCAAAGCACACTTACTTCTCGGTTAAAAGTTTGATTGGTCGTCGATTGTCGGAAGTCAAAAAAAAGCTACCCTACGACATTGTTGATCGGGTTGATGGTGGCATCGGAGTCAAAGGCCACGATCGGGATTATGCGCCTCAAGAAATATCGGCAATGGTCTTACAAAAAATCAAAAAAGATGCAGAAGCCTTTCTAGGTCAAGAAGTGAAACAAGCTGTAATTACGGTGCCTGCTTATTTTAACGATAGCCAACGGAAAGCAACCAAAGATGCTGGTGAAATAGCTGGTTTAGAAGTGTTGAGAATTATCAACGAACCGACTGCGGCCGCGTTAGCGTATGGTCTGGATAAAAAGAACGACGAGAAAATTGCTGTTTACGACTTCGGAGGTGGTACCTTTGATATCTCAATTCTGGAAATTGGCGATGGAATTTTTGAAGTCAAATCAACAAATGGTGATACCCAATTGGGTGGCGACGATATTGACGAATTAATTATCCACTGGTTGTGTGCCGAGTTTAAAAAAGAGCAGGGGATTGATTTGAGTGCGGATCAAATGGCGCTTCAGCGTCTTAAAGAAGCCGCTGAAAAAGCCAAGATCGAGCTGTCCTCCACAATGAGCACAGATATTAACCTTCCATTTATTACTGCCGATTCAACTGGCCCCAAGCATTTAAATTACCAATTGACCCGATCGAAGTTTGAGCAAATGATCGATTCCGTTGTTCAACGGTCGTTGGAGCCGTGCCGACAAGCCTTAAAAGATGCGGGTTTGACCGTGGGTGATATTGATGAAGTGATTTTAGTGGGGGGAACAACTCGGATTCCGGCTATTCAGAAAGCAGTCAAAGACCTATTTGGTAAAGAGCCTCACAAGGGGGTGAATCCCGATGAAGTGGTGGCCATTGGTGCTGCGATTCAAGGTGCGGTTTTATCGGGGGATGTGAAGGACGTTGTACTTCTAGATGTCACCCCACTTTCATTGGGCATAGAGACGCTGGGTGGAGTCTTCACAAAATTAATCGAGAAGAATACAACGATTCCAAGCTCGCGGAGTCAGGTGTTTTCAACAGCCGCCGATGGGCAAACCAGCGTCGAAGTTCATATATTGCAAGGTGAGCGTTCGATGGCATCCGATAATCGGTCCCTCGGTCGATTTATTTTAGAAGGTATCCCATCCGCGCCTCGCGGGGTTCCCCAGGTCGAGGTAACACTTGATATCGATGCGAACGGTATTTTAAATGTTAAGGCTCAAGATAAAGGCACAGGCAAATCTCAGAAGATCACGATCACGGCTTCATCTGGATTATCTCAAGACGATATTGAGAAAATGAAAAAAGACGCTGAGGCACACGCGGCTGATGATAAAAAGCGCCAGGAAAGTGTCGAGGCTCGGAACACTGCGGATTCCTTGATTTATTCAACGGAAAAAACGTTAAAAGAAAATGATGAGAAGATTTCGGATGGGACGAAATCAACGATAAATCAAGCGATTGAGACTCTCAAAGCATCGTTAGCGACTGATGACAGTGAAAAAATCAAGGCCGATACGGAATCCTTGCAGAAGGCCGTTTATGAAGCAGCTTCCGAGTTGTATAAAACAGATGATGCCGCCGCAACGGAGACCGCTGGGGCAGAAGGATCAGGAACATCTGATAATGTTGTCGACGCCGACTTTAAGGAAGTTAACGAGAAATAATCACGATTGGAAATAAAAAATGGCTGAAGATCTTTATGCTATCTTAGGTGTCCAGCGAGGCGCATCCGATTCGGAAATTAAAAAAGCCTATCGGCAGCTGGCTCGCAAATATCATCCAGACGTTAATAAAGATCCTGGCGCGGAGGATCAGTTTAAAAAAATTCAACGCGCCTATGCTATTTTGTCTGATGCCCAGAAAAAATCCCAATACGATCAATTTGGAGTGACGGACGATTCTCCATCTGGGGGCGGTGGATTTGGTGGCTTTGAAGGTTTTTCAGGTGGTGGCTTTGATGACATATTTGATGCCTTCTTTGGCGGTGGTGGGCGTCAGAGGCAACAGGGTCCTCGGCGCGGGGAAGATCTTCGTTACGACTTGGAATTATCGCTTGAAGAAGCCGCATTCGGTGTTGCTAAGGAAATTCAAATTTTCCATCTTGAGGCCTGCGGCGATTGCTCTGGAAGTGGTCGCCAATCGGGTACTCCGAAAGTGACCTGTAACCATTGCCACGGTTCAGGTCAGTTAAAAACTGTTCAGCGCACGGTGTTGGGAAGTTTTTCCCAGGTCACTGTTTGTCATCATTGTTCTGGTAGTGGTGAAGTAATCAAAAATCCATGCAAAAAATGTCATGGTAAGGGTGTGGAAAAAAAGAAGAAAACCTTAAGCGTTGATATTCCAGGCGGGGTTGATGATGGCACAAAACTGAGAGTCCCTCGCGAGGGTAATTACGGGGAACCTGGCGGTGAGCCAGGCGATCTATATGTATTTATTTCTGTTAAATCTAATAAGTATTTTCGCCGAGACGGCAATGACATATTTTTAGAGGTTACCGTCAGTGTAGCCGATGCCATATTAGGTACAGAAATTGAAGTCCCTACATTAGACGGCAAAGCGATGTTGAAAATTCCGTCAGGTACTCAACCGGGCACCGTCCTTCGCCTGAAGGGTAAAGGAATCCACCACCTGCGAGGGCATGGTCGCGGTGACCAGCATGTTAAAATTCAAGTCTTTATTCCAACAACTTTGACCTTGAAAGAGAAAAATCTTATTCAAGAATTTTCATCCGTAACGGCAGACTCTGATAAGAATAAAAATATTTTTGATCACGTAAAGAGCTGGTTCTAGGGCAATTCGGGAAAATCGTAAAATCGATAGAGATTAAAACGATCAAAAAATAGTCTTGCGTATTCAATGTATTCTTCGGGGATTCCTGTTAGTCCCCCCTTTTTTTTCTCCCGGATTGCGGCCTCAACCTGTTCTGGAATCGACAGCTCGTTCGCCAATAACCGGCCTGGATTAATATATCGGGGAAGTATATATCTGTCGTAAAATGTTGGAGGTAACTCGGCTAGATTGTTAACACCCCATCGGTTAAATAATTGGACCAGAAACGCGTCCTTCTCTGTTTGTCGATTCGACCACAATTCCTGAGTTACTTCGGTAAATCGGTGGGGATTTGCAAGGGTTTTGTTTATCGAGTCGCCGAGAACTTTGATTCGTTTAAAACCCATTTCATGAATTTGGAGCTCAATATCTCGATCTTGTTTAATAAGTTCGAAATATCGATCTCTGGAAAAACCAATAGATATCGCTATTTCTTGGGCGAGCTGTGCGATGGGTGCCCATTTGATTTGTTCGGATTCAGTAAGGCGTTCAGCGTTCATATATTGTGTATTACAGTTTGTATATTTAAGTGTTTGAATAAGTTCCTTTTCATCATTCGGCGGAAAAGGGTCGAATTTACTGAGATTGACGGCGATTATATCGGATTTTGTGTTGAATATCGGTGCATAGTAAGTGTAGATATATTTCTCAGGTGGCGGTGCAATTGTTTTTTGTTTAAATATCGTCAAGTCTGATTCGAGATTTGCGTTGTGCGGAAGCCGGACCGGACGAAATTCCTGTATAGGTTCTCGATATGTGGATTCTAATTTTTTTATTAATTGGACAACCAGTCGTACGTCGTCACAAGCGGCGTGGGATTGTTTAGACTCTAATACGCCGAAACTGGATGCGATGGTTTCCAGAGAGAATGTCCAAAAAGAATTTGAGCCGGTCCAGGGAAATGTGTCTGGCTTGTTAAGCGCGATATGATGGACATAATGGAGGACATCGATCGAGCTGAGTTTTCCAAAAAAATATGGATTTAAACCGTTGCGAATGAGTGTCGTTCGTAAATACTTTAAGTCAAAACGACTGGAATTGTATCCCGCCAGTATACAATGTCCGAATTGTTGAATTTGTTTATTAAGAAATATGTACATAGCTCTCGCTGCGTCAAATTCTGACATTCCCACCTGGTCTAAATGACGGATGGAGGTGTGGGTTATTTGAATTGCGGAAAAATCAGGGAATTCCGTTGGCCGCAGTCGGACGTGTCCTTCGAGTAGGTCTATTTCGTTCCATTTCTCATCGTAAACAATAAAGCAAAATTGGGTGATTTGCCCTAGAAGTGATAGAGAAGTAGTTTCGAAGTCGTAAACTATCCACATTTGCGTTATTCTATCCTTTTAAATAGAATTACGTCATTCCAATATTTGCCCTCGTAGCTCAGTAGGATAGAGCGCTGGATTCCTAATCCGGAGGCCGTGGGTTCGAATCCCGCCGTGGGCACCACCGTTCCGTAGGAGGAAAATGCGCATGTCAATCGGATTAGACCATATTGCCGAGGAAATTATTTCATCCAATCATATAAGTGCTGAATTGTTCGACAAGTTTGATGTTAAACGTGGGTTGCGAAATAAGGACGGGAGTGGGGTTCTCGCTGGGCTTTCCCGAGTGTCATCTGCAATTGGATCAAAAAAGGTAGAGGCTGAAACCGTCCCTGTTGATGGGCAGTTGACCTACCGGGGTGTAGAAATTCGTGACATTATCAAACGATATGAAGGCGGGCGTCGGTACTGTTTTGAAGACGCGAGCTTCTTCCTTCTGGTTGGTCGGTATCCTACCGACACTGAAATCGACTCGCTAAAAAACCTGATCCGTATGAACTCGTCGGTCCCTAAATCCATTCTTGAAAATATTATCAAGGGCATCCCTAGTCGGAATGTAATGAATAAATTTCAGACGGCGGTTTCGGCATTGTATGCATATGATAAGGATCCTGAAGATTTAGATCCTTACGGAAATTTTCTCAAAAGCGTAGCTCTGTTAGCTAAGTTGCCTTCAATTTTAGCCTGGTCGTATTTAGCGGCGTTTAAGCCCAACGCTTTATTTGTCGAACCTCCATCGGATTTGTCGATCGCGGAAACATTTTTATATATCCTTCACGAAGGTCGCGTGCCTACTAAAACAGAGTCGACAATTTTAGATCTGTGCTTGGTGCTTCATGCGGAACATGGAGGCGGAAACAATTCGACTTTCGCAACTCGAGTTGTCACATCGAGTGAATCTGATATTTATTCGTCCATAGCGGCAGGAATTGGAGGGTTAAAGGGCCCACTCCATGGATCTGCTAACAAGATGGTTATGGAAATGATGGCCGATATTCAAAAGAATGTTCACGATCACACGGACATGGATGAGCTTCGTTCCTATCTCGCCAGACTAATAAAAAAAGATGCGTTCGATCGTAGCGGGCTAATCTATGGCTTTGGCCATGCGGTTTACACGATTTCCGATCCCCGCGCGCTGGTCCTTGTTGAATATGCGAAGCAATTAGCCGTCGAAAAAGGCAGAGACTCCGAATTGCAGTTTTATTTCGATATTGCCAGGGAGGCTCCAGAAGTGTTTCGTTCGATCAAGGGGAATGGGAAGGTAATCGCTCCGAACATCGATTTTTACTCAGGATTTGTGTACGATTGTCTTGGTATCCCTGAGCCTATTTATACGCCTATTTTTGGTTTGGGGCGTGCTACTGGATGGTGTGCTCATCGGATCGAGGAAATACAGACCGGAAAGCGCATTATTCGACCCGCTTATAAATACGTCTGACTTTTCGTTCATCTCTGCCGCAACGTTGACATCAACCGCTAGGCATAACGTCGGCGTGTCAGAGAAGGTTTATTTTTGAATCGATCTTGTCGATGCGGACTTGGTGACGGCCCCCTTCGAAAGTTGTACGATGCCACTTAAGTATGAATTGAATGGCGTCCTCAACTGCTGTGGTACGGGCACCGAGGCATAGAACGTTTGCGTCGTTGTGAGCCTTCGCCATTTCTGCCGTAAACTCTGAATATACAAGCGCTGCTCGAATACCTACGTGCCGATTTGCTCTGATTGAAATTCCGATTCCCGTTCCACAAATTAGAATCCCTTTTGCAGACTCCTGAATGACTTTTTTACATAAAAGATCTGCGTAGTCTGGGTAGTCCACCGAGTCAATGGTGTCGGTTCCGAGATTTACAAGGTCTAGCTCCTGAGCCAGTTTTTGAAAAATACTTGTTTTGAGATCGATTCCGCCGTGATCCGAGGCCACATATACAGTATTTGATTTCGACATTCTTAAAATCGTATAACAGCCTACAGGTTCGGTTCAACCCTTGAGATTGGCTTTAAATCAAGTTCGGGATAACCTCAAGATTTTCTTGCCGTTGACATAATTTTTTTATTAGTGATAAACTGCGCAGCCTGCATTTTTTATAGAAGGTGCCAATGTGAGAGTAAAAATAACGCTTCGATGCGACGCTGATGACTGCGGAAAAAGTTCATACAGTACTACTAAAAATAAACGGACTACCACTCAGCGTATCCAGATTCGTAAGTATTGTAAGTTTTGTCGTAAATCCGTCGTATTCAAGGAAACAAAATAAAAAAACTTTAAATAGGCTCGTAGCTCCAACTGGTAGAGCGTCGGTCTCCAAAACCGATTGTTGTCGGTTCGAATCCGGCCGGGCCTGCCAATATTATGTCTGAATTAACTGTTGATCCTCAATCCCCCAAAGAATTAAAAGCCCATTCAATCTTGGATTCTGTTGTTGTGTTTTTCAATGGTTTAATGGATGAGTTGAAGATGGTTGAGTGGCCTAAACGAGATGAGGTCATTCGAATTTCTTCTGTTGTGTTGGGGATGTCTCTGATTTTGACGGTTGCGATTGGAATCCTCGACTATTTACTGTCTGTGGGATTCATGGCTCTGGGTCGATTACTATAATTCTGAAGGATAATGAAATGATTGAGCAAGAAGTTGACGACATCGAGAAGGTGAATACAAGCGAAAAGTTCTCGGATGTTAGCGTTCCTGACGATGGACGTCAGTGGTACATTATTCAATGTTTCTCCGCTCAGGAATATAAAGTGAAAGCCCGTATCGAGAAATTGATTGAGGATAAAGGCTATTCCGATCGGATTTTTCGTGTGTTAGTGCCCGAAGAGGAAACTATTGAGATCAAGAATAACAAGCGTGTGGAAAAAACATCGAAGATTTATCCTGGGTATGTTTTCATTCACATGGTCTACGATAATGATGTGTATTATGAGCTTCGCAGTCTATTGGGTGTTTCCGGTTTTGTGGGTTCTAAAAACACCCCTGTCCCAGTTACGGAAGACGAGATGCTTAAAATTCTACGCAAAATAGGAGATAAGACTCGTAAGATTGATGTCGACTTCGAGGAAGGCGAGGTTATCAAAGTCGTTGCCGGTCCTTTCCGCGGGTATACTGGTCCGATCTCGGAAATCAATGTTGAGAAAGGGAGTTTGAAAGCCCTGATTTCTATTTTTGGGCGCGAAACTCCGGTTCAGCTTGATTTCGATCAGGTTGAAAAGTCGGTAGAGTAAATATTTGTATTATTAAGGACGGATTGAAATGGCACCAAAGTCTCCTAAAGGTAAAGTAGTAGTTAAACAAATAAAGCTTCAAATTCAGGCTGGGAAAGCGACTCCCGCACCTCCGATCGGGCCTGCGTTGGGTCAGGCTGGCGTAAACATCATGGAGTTTTGTAAGGCTTATAATGATGCCACAAAAGACAAGGGTAACACTGTTATTCCTGTTGAAATCTCGGTCTATCAGGATAAGACGTTTACATTTGTTTTGAAAACGCCTCCCACAACCGTATTGATCCTGCAGGCTTTGGGTCTCGACAAGGGGTCCCCAAATCCAAATACCAATATTATTGGTACTCTATCCTCGCAGCAGGTTGAAGAAATCGCAAAAAAGAAGCTCAACGACCTTAATACGGTAGATCTAGAGTCGGCTATGGCGATTGTCTCTGGTTCAGCTAGAAGTATTGGAGTGAAGGTGCAGTCATGAAACGTGGAAAAAAGTATAGAGTACTCGCTGAGCAGGTGAGTCGCGACCGGTTGTATACGAGTAGTCAAGCTATTGATTGGGTTAAGTCAAATTTGGTAAGAAATTTTGACGAGTCTCTTGAGGTTCATTTTAATTTGGGTATCGACCCGAGGCAGGCCGATCAACAGATTCGCGGAACCTTGGTTTTGCCTCACGGTACGGGGAAGACGATCCGCATTGCGGTTATTGCCACTGGGGAAAAATTAACCGAGGCCAAAGAGGCTGGTGCTGATTTTGTAGGGTCAGAAGATTTGATAGAGAAGATTCAAGGTGGCTGGCTCGATTTTGATTTGGTCGTGGCAACCCCAGACGTTATGGCTAAGCTTGGCCGATTGGGAAAAATACTCGGCGCTAAGGGATTGATGCCTAATCCTAAGAGTGGGACAGTTACAACGGATATAAAAAATGCCGTTAAAGAATTTAAGGCGGGTAAGGTAGAATATCGTAATGATAAGTCGGGGCTAATCCATCTTGCCATAGGAAAATTGTCCTTTTCAACTGAAAGTTTGATTGATAATTTTAACGCTATTTATGACACTATTGTCCGTATTAAGCCGTCTAAGTCAAAGGGGGTATATTTGCGGTCAGTTTCGATTAGCTCAACTATGGGGCCTGGTTTGTTTGTAGAAAATATTCGTTTGAAGAGAAAGGAGGTTTAGTTGATGTCCGAAAGTGCTCGTCCGGAGAAAGTACAAGCGGTTTCTGAGATCAAGCGCAAGCTTGAAGAGTCATCAGTTGTTCTTTTTGCAGATTACCGCGGATTAAGTGTGGCGGAGTTAACTGGTTTTAGAAAAGAATTAAAGAAAGATGGTGGTCGCCTAGAAGTTATAAAAAATACGTTTGCTGTTAGAGCGCTTCAAGAACTTGGTGTTACATTTGATACTAAGACCTTTGAAGGTCCTTCAGCAATAATTTTCACCGATAAAGACTTAGTTCAGTTGGCTAAGTCCGTTGTCAAATTTTCGTCAGGTAATGATAAGTTGAAGGTTAAGGCCGCGTTGCTTGACAATTCAATACTTTCTCGTTCGCAAGTTGAAGCATTAGCCAGCTTGCCGTCCCGGGATGAGTTGATCGCTCGCGTTATAGGTTCTATTAAAGCGCCGATCACTAATTTTGTAAGCGTAATTGGCGGACCATTACGTGGACTCGTTTACGCTATATCTGCTATAAAAGATCAAAAATCTGGAGGTAATTAAAATGTCGACTGCAGTTGAAGAAAAAGATCTATCTAAGGAAGCCCAGTTAGTTATTGATACCGTGAGTAAGTTGTCAGTTTTGGAATTGGCTGATTTGGTGAAGGCGTTGGAAGATAAGTTTGGAGTTGTAGCCTCTGCTCCAGTTATGGTTGCTGGGGTCGCTCCCGCTGCTGGCGGAGCTGGCGCTGATAGCGATGATTCTGCGTCTGATTCAGTTTCGGTAATTTTATCGGATTGCGGCGATAAAAAGATTCAGGTGTTGAAGGTCGTTCGTGAGATCACTGGATTGGGTCTTAAAGAGGCTAAAGATCTTGTCGATGCGGTTCCAAAGCCTGTGAAAGAAGGCGTAACTAAGGACGAGGCCGCTTCTATTAAGAAGCTTCTTGAGGAGCAGGGCGCAAAGGTTGAAGTTAAGTAGTAAGTTTCGTCCCTATAAATAAAGCCGAATTTTTCAAGTTGAGTTAGCCGGAAGGTTAACTCAACTTGTCTTTTTTGACGTATGAGGTGAAGTGAGTGACAGCTGTAAAATCTAGACCTAAAGTTTCTCTCCATTCGCAATCGAAGCCTGAGTTGGTTGAAATTCCGAATTTGATTGATATACAAGTTAGATCGTTCGATAAGTTTCTTGAGCATGGTCTGCGGGAAGAGTTTCGGAATATATCCCCGATAGTCGCATATGGCGGTAAATACGAGTTGGAGTTTTTGGACGGCTATCGACTTGATGAGCCTGAGTTTTCTTTTGAGGAATGTCAACATCGGGAAATTACTTACAGCGCAAGTCTTAGAGTTCCAGTTAGGTTAGTTAATCGCGAGACGGGCGAGGTTACCGAGCAGGAAGTATTTATGAGTGATATTCCTGTCATGTCCGAGACAGGCACATTTTTAGTAAATGGAACCGAGCGCGTCGTTGTTAGTCAGTTTATTCGGTCGCCTGGTGTTTATTTTAGAAAAAAAGCTGGGCTTTCGCCCGATCGATTTAATTTTAGAGCGACTATTATTCCGAGCCGCGGAGCATGGCTCGAGATCGAAACTGATTCGAATAATATTTTGTACGCCAATATTAATAAAATTAAAAAGGTGCCTGTTACGACTTTGTTAGGGGCACTTGGGTTTTCCGAGAACGATTTGTTGTCCGCGGTTATTGAGAAAGATGTTATTAGCCGAACTATTGATAAGTTTCCGGTTCCCGATCAGAACGATGGGTTGATCGACATTTATAGAAAGTTACGCCCGGGGGATCCGGTTACGTTGGAGGGAGCGCGTTTACTTCTACATAATCTTTTTTTTGAACCGTCTAAGTACGATTTAGGGGATGTAGGAAGGTATCGTATAAATAAGAGGTTAGAAGTCGACGTGGACATGTCCATCTTGGTTTTAACTGGTTTTGATATACTTAAGGTTGTTGCGAATGTAGCTGATTTAGTTGCCGGTAAAGGGATGATTGACGATATCGATCATTTGGGAAATCGACGCGTCCGTAGCGTAGGTGAACAGCTTCAGAAACAGTTTCGTATTGGGCTTGCTCGGTTGGAAAGATTAATTAAAGAACAGCTTGCTGTGAAAGGTAACGAGAAAATTGTTCCCCAGCATTTAATTAATATTCGGCCATTAGTTGCGGTTATGCGAGAGTTTTTTGGTAGCTCTCAACTGTCTCAGTTTATGGATCAAACGAATCCTTTGGCGGAAATCGCTCATAAGCGAAGGCTCAGCGCTTTAGGACCTGGGGGGTTAACAAAAGAACGTGCCGGTTTTGAGGTTCGGGATATTCATCCATCGCATTATGGGCGAATATGCCCGATTGAGACGCCTGAAGGTCCCAACGCGGGTCTTATTGGGCCGCTTGCTACGTTCGCTCGGATTAATGAATATGGGTTTATTGAAACTCCCTACGTCAAAGTTGAAAACGGAACAATTACTCAGAATGTAGAGTTTTTTACTGCCGATATTGAGGATAAGTTTTTTATCGCGCCTTGGGACACTCCAGCTGATAAAAATGGCAAGTTAATTGGCGCTACTATTGTCGCCCGCCATAGTCGTGAACTTAAAATAGTTCAATCCGAAGAGATTCAATATATTGGGGTTTCCCCCAAACAGTTGGTTGGAGTTTCGTGTGGATTGATACCGTTCTTAGAGCACGACGATGCGAACCGGGCGTTGATGGGTGCAAACATGCAGCGCCAGGCCGTCCCTTTGATATATCCGGAGAATGCTTATGTTGGTACAGGGCTGGAGAAGACTGTAGCGAGGGATTCGTGTTCAATGGTTATCTCCAAGCACGATGGAGTTGTGTCTCAGGTAAATGGTGAAGAGGTAGTGATTAAACGCGATAACGGTGATGAATCCGTTTATTTGTTAACAAAATATGCGCGTTCGAATCAGAATACCTGTAGAAATCAGAAACCGATTGTTCGTGTTGGCGATGTTATTAAAAAAGGCCAGGTGCTGGCAGATGGTACCTCAACATTCGAAGGAGAGTTAGCCCTTGGTAGAAACGTCCTTGTGGCGTTTCTACCGTGGGAAGGGTACAATTTTGAAGACGCAATTATCATTTCTGAACGGTTAGTCAAAGAGGACGTATTCTCCTCCATTCATATTCATAAATATGAAATTGACGTACGAACAACCAAATTGGGTCCTGAGGAGATTACTTGGGAAATACCGAATGTGTCTGAAGAGGCCATTAAAAATTTGGATGAGAACGGTATTATTCGTATTGGGGCTCTTGTCAAAGCTGGTGACATTCTAGTCGGTAAAGTTACACCCAAGGGTGAAACTGAACCCCCGGCTGAAGAAAAATTGCTCAGAGCAATTTTTGGTGATAAAGCTCGCGATATGCGTGACACGAGTTTGCGAGTATCATCCGGAGGATCGGGTAAAGTTATTGGGGTTAGGGTGTTTTCGAAGGAGTCGAAAGATAATCTTCCTCCAGGAGTCAATTGTATCGTTCGGGTATATGTTGCACAGCTTCGAAAAATATCAATTGGCGATAAGATGGCCGGACGCCACGGTAATAAAGGTGTGATATCTACAATTCTTCCTGTTGAAGACATGCCCTTTTTGCCAGATGGCACACCTGTGGACGTCATTTTGAATCCGTTAGGGGTTCCCTCACGTATGAATGTTGGGCAGCTGTTCGAGACGTTATTAGGAATGGCATCGCATTATTTAGGGACTAGTTTCGAGGTCCAGCTATTCGACGAAATTTTTGAGGAGATGGCGTCGGTTAAAAAAGTTGAAGAGAAGCTTTCCGAGGCCGCTTCTATTGATGGAAAATCATGGATTTCAACCAGTGGGAAGGTTCCTTTGCGGGACGGCAGGACAGGGTTGGCGTTTGAGCGGGATGTGACGGTTGGGTGCATGTATATGCTTAAGTTGATTCATTTGGTCGAGGACAAGATTCATGCTCGATCAACCGGGCCATATTCGTTGGTCACACAGCAGCCTTTGGGTGGAAAAGCTCATTATGGTGGGCAGCGTTTTGGAGAAATGGAAGTGTGGGCATTGGAGGCGTACGGCGCCGCACATACTCTTCAGGAAATGCTTACTATAAAATCTGATGATTTGACCGGTAGAGCCAAGGCGTATGAGGCAATTATTAAAGGTAAAAGTTTGTCGAGACCTGGTACTCCTGAGTCGTTTAGAGTTTTGTTGAGGGAGTTGCGTTCAATTGCTTTGGATGTTCGTATTAAGTCGAACGACGGCACTGAAATCGACACGCGGTAAAGGAGATATGAATTAATGTTAGTCAATAATTCAGGTGATTTCGATTATTTAGAGATTGGTTTGGCGTCTCCGGATCGGATAAGATTTTGGTCATTTGGAGAGGTGGAAAAGCCGGAGACGATTAACTATCGTACATTTAAGCCGGAGCGTCGTGGTCTTTTTTGTGAAAAGATTTTTGGACCGGTTAAAGATTGGGAATGTTCTTGCGGTAAATATCGTCGGGTAAGGTATCGTGGGATTGTGTGCGAGCGGTGCGGTGTCGAGGTGACTCATTCTAAAGTTCGGCGGGAAAGGATGGGGCATATCGAGTTAGCGGCGGATGTGTGCCATATTTGGTTTTTAAAAGGTATTCCCAGTTACATTGGGTTGTTGTTAGATATTTCCTCCCGTCAGTTGGAAGAGGTCATTTATTACGACTCGTATATTGTTACCGAAGTGAATGCTGAAATCGAGGCTGTTCTGCAAGTTAAGCAAACGTTGTCCGGGCCGGAATATGTTGAGCTTCGTGAAAAATACGGAACCCAGTTTCGAGCTGAAATGGGGGCGTCGGCGATAAAAAAACTTTTGTCGTCTATTGATCTAAAAGATACTGCTACCCAGCTTAGGGAAGGGTTGTTGGATGTTAAAGGTCAAAAACGTCTGAAATTCACTAAGCGTCTACGGGTGGTCGAGTCGTTGCTAAAATCGGGTAATAGGCCTGAATGGATGATTTTGGAAGTGATTCCTGTGATGCCTCCTGACTTGCGCCCGATGGTGCAGCTCGAGGGTGGGCGATTCGCTACGTCAGATTTGAATGACTTATATCGTCGGGTTGTAAATAGAAATAATCGTCTCAAGCGGTTGATCGATATTGGCGCGCCTGAAATGATTGTGCGCAACGAAAAACGGATGCTTCAGGAGGCTGTTGACGTTCTGATTTCGAACGGCAAACGTGGGCGTTCTGTCACAGGTTCTAACGGCCGCCCATTGAAGTCTCTCGGCAACATTATCGAGGGAAAACAGGGGCGGTTCAGGCAAAACCTGCTAGGAAAGCGAGTGGACTATTCCGCTCGGTCCGTAATTGTTGTTGGGCCTCATTTGAAATTTAACCAATGTGGTTTGCCAAAGGAAATGGCTTTAGAGCTATTTAAGCCCTTTGTGATTCGAAAGTTAGTTGAATACGGTCATGTTTCGAACGTTAAGTCTGCTAAACGTAAGATTGAAAAGCGTGATGTAGTCGTGTGGGATGTACTCGAGGAGGTCATAAAGGGTCAACCTGTATTGCTGAATCGGGCACCGACGCTGCATCGATTAGGTATTCAGGCTTTTGAGCCTATTCTTGTTGAGGGCTCTGCTATTCAAATACATCCCCTCGTCTGCACGGCATTTAACGCAGATTTTGACGGTGACCAAATGGCTGTTCACGTTCCGTTATCATTGGAGGCGCAGGCTGAAGTCCGGTTGTTGATTATGGCTGTTAACAACATTTTATCCCCGTCTAGCGGTAAGGCTATTGTTACTCCGACCCAAGATATGGTTTTAGGTATTTATTTCTTAACCGTTGAAAATCCTGATAGTGAATTAGGTCGTGGAAAAGCCTTTGCCGACGCATCTGAAGCGCTTAGGGCTTGGGAAGCTAGAGTTATCGGGTTGCAGTCTGAGATTGTAGTGCGTGTGAACGGTAGTCGTTATACGACGACCATGGGCAGGCTTATTTTAAATACTGCAGTGTCCGAAGTGTTGGCCGAACATGGATTCGTTCCTGATGAGTTTGTTAATGAAGTTGTTGGAAAAAAGAAACTCAGTGATTTGGTGTTTCGCTGGTACCATAAATACGGGAATGACGTAATCGTATCGCTTCTTGATCGGTTAAAAACGATGGGGTTCCGTTACTCGACACTTTCTGGAATTTCTATATCTATTGATGATTTGAGAGTGCCCGGTGAAAAATCTGGCATTCTGGAAAACGCTGAAAAAGAGATTGACAAATTAGAACGATTGCATGCTTTGGGAAGTGTCTCGTCAAGAGAAAAACAATTGCGTTCGAACGATATTTGGCGTGAGACTACTCAGGTTGTTTCATCAGCCCTTGAGAACGGTTTAGGCCGACTAAATAATTTGTATATAATGGCAAATTCTGGCGCAAGGGGAAATATGGATCAGGTCAGGCAGTTAGCCGGTATGCGGGGTTTGATGTCTGATGCACAGGGGCGTACTGTTGATATTCCTATTACTTCTAATTTTAAAGAAGGCCTAACCCTGACGGAGTATTTCATTTCTTCTTATGGAGCGCGAAAAGGTCTCGTTGATACCGCGCTTCGAACTGCAGATTCTGGGTATTTGACTCGGCGGTTGGTTGATGTTGCGCAAGATGTAATGATTGTTGAGGAAGATTGTAATGTATCCGACGGGATCGAGGCGCAAGCTATAAAGGATGGAATAAATATTATCGTTCCGTTGGTAGAATTGATTTCGGGTCGATATTCGCTTGAGGATATATCAGATCAGTCCGGAAATAGATTTATCCAATCAGGACAGTTAATAAGCGAATTGGACGCTCAAAAAGTGAATGAAATAGGTAAGGACTCCGTAAAGGTTAGGAGTATTTATCGGTGTAAATCTGAGCGTGGTATTTGTCAGAAATGCTACGGTATTGACCTGTCTTCTGGAAAGTTGATTAACATCGGTGAAGCGGTTGGTATCATTGCTGCACAATCGATTGGGGAGCCGGGTACCCAGCTAACAATGCGTACGTTCCACACTGGAGGGGTTGACCTTCGGAAATCTGCTAAGCTGGATATAAAAGCCAAGCACGCAGGGAAGTTGGAAATTCCAAAAGAATTGGCTACAAGCCGAATTAAAGAACATGGCGGCAATAGTTATTGGGTGACAACCGGCGAAGGTGTGTTAAATATTTTGATGGATGAGAATCAAAAGCGCTCCTATCTAATCCCCCGAGGTAGTATTCTCGTCGCTGATCAAAGTAAACCTATAACTGTTGGTGATGTAATTGCAGAATACGATCCTGGCTACGAGTATGTTGTTGCCGAAAGTGAAGGGTTTATTAAGATATTCGGTGCAGATCTACAGGAACGTAAGGACGAAAAGGGGAATATAATCGATATTGCGTCTTCCAAGGACGGGGAAATATTCGTTTATAACCCTGAAGTTGTTCATGAATACACGGTACCAAAACGTGTCGCCAGTTTATATCAAGCTGGTGATAGGATTAAACTTGATGACGAAATATCGGGTGGGGTTCGTTTACAGTCTGGAGGGATTGTCGTCAGTCTTTCTAAGGTTGAAACAGGCAAAGAAAGTAAAACAAGGGAAACTTTCAGACTTGTAATCAGTCCTGGTGAATCCTATCCTGTCTTGTCGGGCGCCAGTTTTTTTGTTTCGGAAGGTTCAAGGGTTCGGATAGGCGAAATAATCGCAAGAGAACGAATTAGCGATTCGGATGCATCAAAAACAAAAGATATTGTTCAGGGTCTTCCCCGGGTTGAAGAGCTTTTTGAGGGGCGGCGTCCCAAGGAGTCTGCCGTTATCAGCGAATTAGATGGCACCGTTGAGATATCTGATACTGACGGCTATCGTGCTGTGAGTATCACTTCGGAATTAGGACCTCGTAAAGAATATAAAATTCCGTTTGGAATTCGCCTTAAAGTGTACTCTGGAAAGAAAGTGCGGCGCGGAGATCTGTTGACAGATGGGGTAACGAATCCTCACGATATATTAGAAACGAAGGGCGTGTTTGCGGTTCAATCGTACCTCGGTGACGAAGTTCAAAAAGTATATACGTCTCAAGGTGTTCAAATAAACTCCAAGCACGTTGAGGTAATAGTTCGGCAAATGACCCGAAAGGTAAATATTATTTCAATGGGTGATAGTACTTTTTTACCGAATGAATTGATTGATATTCGAACGTTCGAGTCGACTAACTTACGCTTATTACAGGAAGGTAAAGAGCCATGTGTTGGCGAGCGGGTGCTGCTCGGTATTACGCGTGCTTCATTGAATACCGAAAGTTTTATCTCGGCCTCCTCGTTCCAACAGACGGCGAGTGTGCTCACCAAAGCGGCTATTGAGGGTCAATCGGATCCAATGTATGGCCTTAAGGAAAATGTTATTATTGGAAAGTTGATTCCGGCTGGCACGGGTATGCCAGTGTATAATCGTGTGGGATTTGAAAATGTTGAGTATGAGCCAGTCCCCACATCGGTTAGTTTGGAGGAGATCGAGTTAGAAGTAGAAGAAGTCGAGTGAATTGACACCTTTTTCATTTCATCGATATTATAGTCGATTACATTTTTTGTTCAGTTCAAGGAGTATTTAAATTGCCAACCTTTAATCAGTTAGTAAGGTCAAGTCGCCGACCAAAAAAACGGCGCACTAAATCCCCGGCGCTTATGGCCTGTCCTCAGCGTCGAGGAATATGCACTAGGGTGTATACTACTACGCCCAAAAAACCTAATTCAGCGTTACGGAAAGTGGCGAGGGTAAGGTTGTCGAATGGATTCGAAGTTACTTCATACATTCCTGGAGAAGGGCATAATCTCCAAGAGCACTCAGTAATTTACATCCGTGGGGGACGGGTGAAGGACCTACCGGGGGTTCGGTATCATACCGAGCGAGGCCGTGGCGATTTGCAGGGTGTTAACAATCGTAAACAGTCCCGATCATTGTATGGTGCAAAACGCGCAAAAAAAGAGGTGAAAAAATAGATGACCAGAAAAAAACGTAATTTTCATCGGCCACAGGTTCCAGATCCCGTTCATGGTAGCGTCAAAATTTCTAAGTTTATTAATAAGGTCATGTATGACGGAAAAAAGACAGTTGCGCAACGTCTTGTCTACGACGCGCTGAAGTTGTTGTCGGAGTCGGTAAGCGATACTCCTGTAGCTGCGTTTGAAAAAGTTATTAAAAACGCCTCCCCGTTGATGGAAGTGAAGTCGCGCCGAGTCGGGGGGAGTACGTATCAGGTCCCAATCGAAGTTAAAGCTGATCGTGGCTTCACGTTAGCTGTTCGTTGGATTATTTCCAGCGCCCGCGGTAGAAGCGGTAAACCGTTTGTAAATCGGCTAGCTGATGAAATGATAGATACGTTTAATAAGGTCGGAACAACTATAAAGAAACGTGAAGAAACGCATAAAATGGCTGAGGCAAATAAAGCGTTTTCTCATTTTAGGTGGTAAAACATGGAACGCCAGATTGTTTTAGAAAAGCTTCGTAACATTGGGATTGCCGCACACATTGACGCAGGTAAAACTACTCTTACTGAGAGAATATTATTTTATACCGGCAAGTCGCATAAAATTGGTGAGGTTCACGACGGGAACGCGACTATGGATTGGATGGTTCAGGAACAGGAACGCGGAATAACTATCACGTCCGCTGCAACTACTTGTTTCTGGGGGGACACTAATATAAACATCATTGATACCCCTGGGCACGTTGATTTTACCGTTGAAGTTGAACGGTCGCTGAGGGTGTTGGACGGTGTAGTTGCTGTTTTTTGTTCGGTTGGGGGTGTTCAGCCACAGTCGGAGACTGTTTGGCGCCAAGCCACGAAGTATGACGTTCCCAGGATCGCATTTGTCAATAAGATGGATCGGGTAGGTGCTGATTACGATCGCGTAGTTCAGATGATGATAGATAATCTTCATGCAAACCCTGTTATATTGAACTACCCGATTGGTTCCGAGGATCAGTTTCGTGGTGTGATTGATTTGATTGCGAACGAAGAGGTTCTTTTTTTAGATGACACGGGTTCGAAGGTCGAGCGTCGTCCAATATCATCCGAATACGCGAGCAAGGCGGCCGCGCTTCGTGAAAAGTTGTTGGAGTCAGCAAGTGAAGCCGATGATTCACTCATCGAGAAATATTTGGAAACAGGGGAACTTTCTTCTGATGAAATCGTTGCTTCTATTCGGGCGTTGACGATAGCAGGTAAGTTGGTTCCGGTCCTTTGCGGGTCTGCATTTAAAAACAAGGGTGTGCAGTTGCTTCTCGATGCAGTTGTCAGTTTTTTGCCCTCGCCGATAGACGTCGGCGCGGTTTTAGGTACGAATCCGAAAACAGGGGATGAGGTTCAGTTGCATCCGTCGGTGAGCGACCCATTTTCAGCGTTAGCCTTCAAAGTCCAGACGGATCCTTTTGTTGGGAAATTGACTTATTTGCGTATTTATTCAGGGAAGCTAGATCCAGGTTCCTATGTTTTAAATTCTACCAAAGATAAGCGAGAGCGTATTGGGCGTATTATGCAGATGCACGCTAATTCGCGAAGCGACTTGGATGGTGCTATTGCTGGTGATATAGTTGGGGCGATTGGTTTGAAGTTTACAAAAACTGGCGATACGTTGTGTAATGAGGATAAGCCCGTTGTTTTAGAGAATATTGATTTTCCTGAGCCGGTTATATTCGTAGCTATCGAGCCTAAAACTAAGACGGATCAAGAGAAATTGTCAGCGTCATTGGAAAAGTTGTCGGACGAGGATCCTACATTCCAATATCGGACAGATCAGGAGACCTCCCAAACAATTATTTCGGGTATGGGAGAACTGCATTTGGAGATTATTTGTGATCGTCTTATGCGCGAATTTAACGTCCAAGCGAACGTTGGTAAGCCTCAGGTTGCGTACCGTGAATCCGTTAAGGCGAAGTCAACTGCTGAAGGTAAATTTATTCGTCAAACGGGTGGCCGTGGGCAGTTTGGGCATTGTATCTTGGAAATTGAACCTTCGAGTAGGGGCGAAGGGTTCTCCTTCGAGTCTCGTGTTGTTGGTGGGAGAATTCCTCGGGAGTATATTCCCTCTGTTGAGAAAGGTGTGAAGGAAGCGTTTTCAACGGGTATTGTTGCCGGATATCCGGTGGTTGACGTGAAAGTTGCTGTTCTTGATGGTTCGTTCCATCCAGTTGATTCTTCTGATATTGCGTTTCAAATTGCCGCCTCGTACGCGGTAAAGGATGCATTTAAGGATGCTTCCCCAGTAATATTGGAGCCTATTATGGATGTCGAGGTGGAGGTTCCTGAAAACAATATGGGGGATGCGATTTCTGATCTTAATTCTCGTCGCGGTAAGATCGAGAAGATTGAGTCTTTGAAAAACAATATTCAGTCTATAAAGGCTTCGGTCCCGTTGTCGGAGATGTTTGGTTACGCTACAACGTTGAGATCGTTAACTCAAGGACGTGGTATTTACTCGATGCAGTTCTTTATGTATAGTGAGGTCCCCAAATTGATATACGATTCGCTCGTAGCGGATCGTTCTAAGTAGTTTTGGTTTCCAATTTTAGATTTATAGGAGTTGTCTTATGGCTAAAGAAAAGTTTGAGCGGTCAAAGCCGCACGTAAACGTGGGTACGATTGGTCACGTCGATCACGGGAAGACGACGCTTACAGCGGCGATAACA
>Ga0214923_10003281_pt1 | contig 20414 bp, 21 predicted proteins | sample LL1510_MetaG_FD_177993 | JGI IMG/M metagenome (GOLD analysis project Ga0214923, IMG submission 177993) | Freshwater microbial communities from Lake Lanier, Atlanta, Georgia, United States - LL-1510 | ecosystem: Environmental > Aquatic > Freshwater > Lake | place: USA: Georgia | collected...
GGCCCCAGGGGTCCCATCGATTTATCCAAAAGACGCTGACCTTCCTTTTTGGGGCCAGAGGAGCTCTCAAATCCAAACCACCACTGGACCCCGTTGGTCAGGCTTTCACGGGATCGGAAGAAGCGACCGTTGTTTTCACCCAGGTAAGTTTGTGCAGCAATGCTCAGTTGGCGAAGGGCGGAAGAGGATGTGGCGAGGGTGGTTTGGCGTTTGACGGCCATCGCGGCGGGGGCCAGCAGGGTCAGGAGGACCCCGAGGATGACCATGACGGCCAAAAGCTCGATCAGCGTGAAGGCGCGGGATATTTTCACGGAAGAAATCGCAGCCGATAAAAATATGTCGGCTTATTTTTTTGGATCTGAGTCGTAAGGGTGGTCTCGTTTGAGGTGGCAACCCAGATCCCACTCCATGGTTCCCAATCAACGATCGAAAGTGATTCGGTCATCTCGAGTTGGTATCTGCAGCCAGGGGTGGTCGCGAAGGTCATCGAGAACCGATCCGAATCGATCATAGTGAGGGAAATTACTCTCGGAGGCTCTGCCGTTGGAGGTGCCGGCAGAGGGAGGATTTGAGTGCTCTGGGAGACGGACGGGCCGGTCACATCATCATAGGTCGAGTACTTCAGGCCGATACGAAAACCATCATTTGGAATCAAGTCAGCCAAGCCCACTTCCGCATAAGACCATGGGTCGTTGTCCGTTGTGGCCGTGTACAGTGCCCAGTACCCTGAATCAAAACCGGAATCTTGCTGCGTGCCGAGACCGAGACCATACAGGGCGAGACCAAAACTGTATCTCCACCATTGAATCCAGGGCGTGGCCGATGAGGTGTTTCGGGTCCAATCGGGATCATCCAAAAACTGAAGCCCACCGCCCAGTGAGTGGATCAGGTAGCCCATGGTTTCCAGGCCAGATCCAAACTCTCCGTTTTTTGAAAGAGTGTAGGTGCGCGAGGTGTGGTCTGAAAATTCGATCGTGACACTCACGGTGGCACTGTGAAGCGAGGTAGAGCATGAAATTCCGAGGAGACATAATGCCAGATATCGGATCCGCCAATATCCGTTGAGCGATGAGTGAAACAAGTGGACTCCGTTCCGGCGAAGGCCAGAACGAACCGCACGGGATGCGGGCATCCGGACTCTCGCCCTTCATTTTTGCGATGAGGGTTGTCCCCTTTCTTGCGAAAGGGGTGCGATGAGCCTTGGCGGGCAGATGTTCGGACTCCGGGTTGCGAACCTCCTCCCCGCCTTCACCCTTCCGTCCCGCTTTCGCGGGAGTTCCGGATTGGCGTGCTTTCGCATGGGGATTTGTCACCCGATACCGCAGCGCAACTGTGGCCGGTTCACACGGCCTTCCCTGATTCCACCAAGGGAAAGAACTAGCATTACCCTTAGGATGAAGTAGGGAGGGGTCAAGCGAGGGATGTGTCATCATTTTTTTTGGCAGAGGTTCGAGGCAGGGTTTGAAGAGAGGGAGGGCTGAAGGGTAGGATCAACCGATGTCGAAAAAGGAATATCGGGTGGCAGTCGTGGGTGTGACTGGCGCAGTGGGCCAGGAGATTCTGCGTGTGCTGGAAAGGAGACGCTTCCCCGTATCGGGGCTGATCCCGTTGGCCAGCGAAAAATCGGTGGGGATGGAGGTTGAGTTTGCGGGGACGAAGCACAAAGTCCGCAAGCTGGAGGCGGACGCTTTTACGGGTGTCGATGTGGCGTTTTTCAGCGCCGGTGCAACCCGCTCCCGTGCGTTTGTTCCCGTTGCCAGGAAGGCCGGAGCCGTGGTGGTGGACAACTCCTCGGCCTACCGGATGGATCCGCAAGTTCCCTTGGTGGTTCCCGAGGTGAACGGGGATTTATTGGGTGCGAAGCCCGGATTGATCGCGAATCCCAACTGCTCGGCTGCCATTTTGGCGGTGGCTTTGGCTCCCCTCCACCGTATTGCGGGGTTGGAGAGCGTCGTCGTTGCAACATACCAATCGGCCAGCGGGGCAGGAGCGAAAGCGATGGCGGAGCTGGATCAGCAGGTGCGTGACTTTGCCGCGGGAAAGGAGTTGCGGGCGGAGGTGTTCCCACATGTTCTTGCGTTCAACCTGTTCTCCCACAACAGCCCGGTCGGAAAAAGCGGGTATAACGAGGAGGAGCAGAAAATAGCCGAGGAAACGCGAAAGATCTTTTCTTTGCCCAAGTTAAGAATGGTGCCGACCTGTGTCCGGGTCCCCGTTCCCCGAGCCCACTCGGAAGCCGTGGTGGCCACGTTTGCGAAACCCATCCCCCTCGCCGATGCAAAACGGGTCCTGGGCAAGGCTCCCGGAATCCGCGTGGTGGATGAGCCGGAGAAAAATCTTTTTCCCATGCCCAGTCTCGCCTCCGGGGAGTTGGAGGTTCTGGTGGGCCGAATTCGAGAGGTGGAGGGGGATCCCCACGCGATCGCATTTTTTATCAGCGGGGATCAGCTGTTGAAAGGAGCCGCCTGGAACGCGGTGCAAATCGTGGAGGAGTTGGCGAAGCGGGGGGGACTCCCAGCTTCGATCTAAGCCGGTTTATTTCGCGCCGCCCGCGCCAGGGATGCCGGAACCGCCCTCCCAGGACGCGGGTTTGTTCCATGGTGTGGTTGTGACACTCTGCTCGTCTTTCGGCGTTCCGTCCGGGTTTTTGCCTCCCCCTCCCGAGGAGCAAGAGGAGAGAAGGATGGCGAGGGTTAGGGCGAGAAGGAAGGGGGCAAGCTTCAGCATAGAGGAATCAATAAACGACCTGATCCCCGACTTCAATCGCAGAGGCGGGAGTACCGGGAAGCACGTCGGCGACGGAGGTCTGGGCATCCACCGTCACGGTTTTTAATTTCCCGATCATTTTTTCCCCGCGGTAGATCACCATCGTCAGGCCCTCCACGACTTGGTCATTCTTCCCAAGGTCGATAATGACGAAATTCCAAGTCGGGTTGACGGCGACGATTTTTCCGGAAAGGGCAATCGATTTTGTGCTGCCGGGTCTCGTCATTTCGGTTTCCGTGCGCAGTTTTTTCAGCTCCTCCTCCGCCTTCAATTTGGCAGTGGCGAGGAGCTTGTTTTCCGAATCGGCCACTTTGGCTTTCTCGGCCAGGTCATTCAGTTCGGAGAACAGCTCGGCCGGCTTTTTGCCTTTCAGCTCATCGGTGTACGACTGCAGCTGCTCTGCCGTTGTCTTGAGTTTTGAGTTGGTGGAATCGAGGTCGCTTTTGACCGAGGTGAGGTCTTTGGAAAGCTTTTCGGCGTTCAGGCTGAGCTCCTGGGCTTTCGCCTGGGCTTCGGCGAGATCTTTTTTTGCACTTTCCTCGGCCACCTTCGCGGCCTTGAGATCATCCCCGGTCAAAGCCCACTTTTGTCCGGCTTGGGCAACGGTTGCGGCGGGTTCCGCCTCATTTTCCATGAAGTTTCCCGTGTAGGGCAGGCCGAGGGCCGCAAATTTGCCTTCGCGCAGGGAGGATTCGACGGCGCCCAGTTGGTGGGAGAAACGGGTTTTCGTGCCCATCACCATGAAGGCCAGAGCGGCGGTGGCCAAGGAGAGGGCGACGGAGCCTCCCAGACTGATTTTTCCTGCGATCGTCATAGGTCGTACGGGTGCAACCATCACTCCCCGTGCCTCATTTCCCAAGGCGATTTGAGGATTTTGTTCGGGAGTTACTGGCAGGGGTGTGAATTCATGTGAGTTTCTTTCTGCGGTACTGGTTGAGGGAGTCCCGCACCTCGAGCCCAGCGGCTTTCAGCTCCGCTTCCAGCCATCCTGGGGAGAACCCGAAGGCACCGAGGGACTCGATGGTGGTCATTTCGGCATGGTCGGCGGTGACCACGCCAATCTCCCCTTTGCCAGCGTGGCCTTGGACGATTCTTTCAATCAGGCTGTCGGCCGTTTGGCCAGAGGCGGCATACAGGATGGCCAGCGAGTTGCCCGATTTTTCCTCTTTCCCGCCTGCCTGACCGTCGAAGACGAGGGTGACAAGCCAGCGGCCGGAGTCATGCAGTTCCGACAGGTGGCGGATCAGCTCTTGGCGTGCGGCGGAGGGCTTTTCCGCGTGAAGGGCCCGAAGGTGGGGCCAGGCAAAGATGACACTGTGGCCGTCGACCAGGAGGTAGCGGGGCGCGGGATCCGTCCGGAGCCGCGCGGAGGGGCTCATCCCGCAGCCGGTTTGGCGGTTTTACTGCCGGCTTTCGTTTTGAGTTTTTTGCGCTTCAGATAACGGAGCCGGCGGCGTTTCTTCAGAACGGCGTTGTACTGTTTACCCATTGGGCAAGGGTGAAGAGAGACAGGAGCGGGGTCAAGGTTGGACCCGAAGGTTTGCCAAGATTTCTGAAAGGGTTCATGATCGGCCCATGCGTTGGGCTATCCTTCTCCTGGCAGGGGTGTCTTTGTTCCGGTGCGTGCGGCCGTGGGTCGGCGGACCTGAAAATTTTTCGCCATTGGCCGCCTTGGCTTTGTGCGGGTCCCTCTACTTCCCGCGACCCTGGAGTTGGGCAGGGCCTTTGCTCGCTTTGCTTGCATCCGACATTTTTCTGAACCTGCACTATGGGCTGGCTCCAGTCACAAGCGGGACCGTGCTGGCTGCGTTTTCTTACCTCCTGATTTGGGCCTTGGGCGAACGGTTGGCGGGACGGTTATCCTGGAGGGGTTGGTTGGGGGGATCGCTGGTGTCGACCCTGCTTTTTTACGGGGTCACGAACAGCGGTGCGTGGTGGACGATTCCGATTTACGAGAAAAGTTGGGCCGGTTGGCTCCAGGCCTTGACTACGGGAATTCCGGGTTATCCCCCGACATGGACTTTTTTGAGGAGTTCCCTGATTTCCGACCTGCTTTTCACCGGCCTCTTTCTGGCGGGGGTGGCGTCGTCGGCCGGGAAGGCGGCAGGAAAAGTTCGCCCCGTCTGGGGAGTCGCCCCGGTTCGTTGAGGTGTCCGCGGCGATGCGGATCGCGGTGATTGCGGACACCCATGACCGTCTTGTGCCGTTTGTGATGCAGTCGATCGGGGCAGCGGACGAGATCTGGCATTTGGGGGATGTTTGTGAAAAAGGGACTTGGGACGCCATTCGTGCCCTTGGGAAACCGACCCAGCTGGTGAAAGGGAATCAGGATAGCGAGCCGAGCTGGCCGATGAGTTTGAATCTCGAACGAATGGGTCACTGCTTTCACCTTTTGCATATCCCCCCGAGATCAGCACCGGCTGGCGTGAAGTTTCTTTTGCATGGGCACACGCATGTTCCGCGAGATCAGGAAATCGAGGGAACGCGCTTTTTAAACCCAGGCTCAGCCGGTTTGGCGAACAAGGGGGCCCCCCGGTCGTTCGCGTGGCTGGAGCTGAGGGAGGGGGAGAGGCCTGTTTTCCGTTGTGTGGGGGCAAGCGGGGAGTAGGGAACGGGTTAAATCTCGGTGGCGTGGCAGACTTCTCGCCATCCGGGGAAGTTCCAGGCGTTGGGAAAACCGCGGCACTGCTCCGGTTTGACCGGTTGGATTTTGCAGTCCCGTCCCTCGAGGAAGATGCACGCCCCGCCGGGTTGATCGACCAGGGAGAGACCGCGGCGGTCGGAGCGAAGGCGGGTGTGGGTTCCGATGAACTCGGCTTCCTCCATTTTCAGGAAGGAGGCGATGGCGGTGATCTCCTTCTCCGAGACTTTCACGTCTCCCGGCCAGCGGCAGCAGTTGGTGCAACGTTCACAGAGATATCTGGGAGCTTTCGATGTTTTTCGTGCGTCCACCGGGTGAATCTCGCCTGCGGGATGAAAAGAGGCTAGAAAGCTTTTTCATGAGTGAAGATTGGAGTCATTGCTTGGAGGGGGCTGTTGAGAAGGGGGATCTCCTCGAGGATTCGAAAAAGAACATCCTCCGGCTGCTGGGCTCCTCCGGCGCGGGGTCGAGGGTGGAGGAGAGCGTGCGGGAGCTGGTGAAGGCGGGGGAGTGGGGGGAGTTGAACGACCGGTTTTATCGGACGTTGGCGTTTGGGACGGGGGGATTACGCGGACGGACGATCGGCAACGTGGTGACGAAAGCGGAGATGGGCAAACCCGCGGCCCTGGGGCGACCCGAGTTTTCCGCGGTCGGAACGAACTGCATGAACGAGGGAAATGTGGCAAGGGCGACGCAGGGTTTGGTGAATTACCTGAAGAGGATGTTTCCGAACGAGCCCCCGCGGGTGGTTTTTGCGCATGACACCCGGTTTTTTTCGCGAGAGTTTGCGGAGTTGGCGGCGAGGACGGTGGCTGCTGCCGGGGGGACGGCTTATCTTTTTCCGGAAGACCGCTCGACACCCGAGCTCTCCTTTGCCGTCCGGCACCTGGGTGCCCAGGCGGGGGTGGAGGTGACGGCGAGTCATAATCCGTCCCATGACAACGGGTACAAGGTGTACTTTTCCGACGGGGCGCAGATTGTCGAGCCGCACGCCTCGGGAATCATCCGGGAGGTGGAGGCGGTTCAGGAACCGGAGTTGAATCCCCGACCCCAGGACGGCGGAAAGATTGTGATGCTGGGCCGGGAGATGGACGAGGCTTATGTTGTAGCCCTGAAAGAGCTGATTGTGGAGGAGGAGGTTCTCCGGAAAGAGGGGAAAACGTTGAAGGTGGTGTTCACCCCGCTGCATGGAACAGGGATCCGGATTGTGCCGGACCTTTTGAGGAGTGTGGGCGTGGGCTTCTCGCTGGTGGAGGAGCAGTCGGCCGGAGATGGGAGGTTTCCGACGGTGAGGTCGCCGAATCCGGAGAATGGAGAGGCGTTGGCGCTAGGAATTGAGCAAGCAAAGAAAGAAAAGGCGGATTTGGTTCTTGCGACAGATCCGGATGCGGACCGGATGGGGGTGGCGGTGCGAAATGGAAAGGGAGAGTACGAGTTGATCACGGGAAACCAGATCGGGTCGCTGATGGCGAGCTATCGGATGGAGCGGATGCGGGCCAAAGGGTGGATCCTGCCAGGAGAGGAGAAAAGGTGCTGTTTGATCAAAACGTTTGTGACGACCGACCTGCAAAAGGAGATGGCGGGAGCGGCTGGGATGAAGTGCGTGGAGACCCTCACGGGCTTCAAGTACATCGGGGAGAAGCTGGGGATTTATGAGAAGCAGGCGGGGGGCAGGGGTAAGATGGGGGCAGAGGAGTGGCGAAAAAGGAGGATTGAGGCGAGTACGTTTTTTGTTTTTGGGGGCGAGGAGAGCTATGGCTACAGCGGGGGGGATTTTGTGCGGGACAAGGATGCGAACGGCGCGGTTCTGATGTTGGTCGAGGCGGCGGCCTGGGCGAGGTCCCAGGGGAGGAATCTACTGGAGGAGATGGACCGGATGTATCGGATGCATGGGCTTTATCTGGAAAAGTGGGGGACGATCGAGATGCCGGGGGCGGAAGGGGCGAAGCAAATCGTGCGGGCGGTGGAAAGTTATCAGAAAAACCCTCCCCGAGAGTGGGGGGGGAGAAGGGTGCTGGGGGTCAACGATTTTGAAAAAGGGACTCATCGGGATGTGGATGGGATGGAGATTCCGAAGGAGCGGATGTTGATGTTCGATCTGGGGGAGGGATTTCGTGTGGCGGTGCGGGCTTCGGGGACGGAGCCGAAGATGAAGTGCTACTTTTTTGGAAAGAGGAAGGTGGGGGCGAACGAGGATCTGGCGAAGGCGAAGAGAGAGCTGGCCACAGAGTTGGAACAGCTGTGGGAGTGGACCCGAACGGATGCGAGAGGGAGGGCGGGAGCGTGAATTATCCGCAAAAGTTGAAGGAGATCGTCAGCCTGTTTGAGCATTTGCCCGAGGAGGAGAAACGGGAGAGCTTGGTTTCGTACAGCCTGACCACGAAAAACTACGAACCCAAAGATGGGGAGAAGTTTGATTTGGAGGATGTGCGCAAGGATGAGGAGTGTGCCGATACCGTGGGGGTGTTTCTGCGGGTGGATGAGGAGGGGGAGAGTCATTTTCGGATGACGTTGGGGCCCCAGGTGCAGACCTTGACCAAGGCGATGACGGCGATTTTGTGCAAGGGGTTGGAGGGAACGACGCCGAAAGCGGTGATGGAGTTAGAGAGTGATTTTGTGCCTAAGATTGTGGGGGCGCAGTTGGTGCGGGTGAGGAGCCAGACCACCTACTATATTCTCTCCCGGATGAAGGGGATTTGTAAGGTGTGGCTGGATCGACAAAGGGCGAAAAGCAGCTGAGAAGTGTCGGTTAGGATTAAGGTGAAGAGCAAAAAAATTCTGAAAGCGGAAATTGAAAAAAATCCCTGTGGTCTCTGCGCTCGCATAAGGTTTGGTCCCCTCAAACCTGCCCCCGCCAACCCTTTCCTCTTGCTCCGCGAGGAGGTGTATCGCCCCTGACGTAGGGGGATTATCAAAAGCGATCTACCAGGGTTAAGTCACCAACCCTCAGCCCAAGTCGTAGGGGATGCGGATGCCGGGCTCGTCCTTGGGAAAGTGCCGGTGGTTGCGGGTGACAAGCAGGCAACCCTCGGTGCGGGCAGTGGCCCAGATTACGGCGTCGGGCAGGCGCAGGCGGAGCTTTTTTCTCAGCTGCACGGCCTCTTCGGCCACGGCGGTGGAGAGAGGGTGGACTTTCAGCGAGTCCAGAAAACGGCGGCACTCCTTTTCTTCTTCCTGACCCTCTGAGCCGCTGAGCACTTCCATCCAGGTGACGACGCTGATTTCCCAATCGGCGTAGCGACGCAGTTCCTGCTCCGCTTTGGTTTGGCCTTGGAGAAAATCGATGAGGACGTCGCTGTCGAGAATCGCCCTCAAACCGGATTCCACTCTCCGCGGATCAAGTCGACCCATTCGCGGCTTTTGATTTTTTTGCCCTTCCAGAGGCCGAAACCGCGTTGCCGTTCCGAGGCACCCTTTTCCTTGAGGAGTTCCGTGACGGCCTCCCGGATAGCTCGGGCGCGGGAGATACCTTTTTGCTCGCAGTAGCCGCTGAGGCCTTGGACCTGCTCTGCCGACAGTTCAATAATCGTCCGCATATATGATGACTACCATCGTTATCATATAAATCAAATATTTTTTCTGTTTTTTCGGGCGGGCCCAGGCACATCTCCAAAAATGTGGTAGGGGGGATTTGACTTAGAATTATTCTAATTCAGTATAGTGGTTCTCATGAGATTGCTTGGACAAGAAGATAAGGAGACGTTGGCGATGGCTTTGGATCATTCCGGCCAGCGGGCCACCCCCCAGCGGGAGACCGTTTTCGGAGTCCTATTGGACCAGCGGGATCACCCGACGGCGGATGAGGTTTACGCCCGTACGAAGTCCCGCATGCCGACGATTTCCATGGCCACGGTCTATAATTGTCTCGAAACCCTCGTCTCCAGCGGGCTGGTGAAGCAGGTGAACATCGAGCGTGAGCCCACCCGCTACTGTCCCAACCTTGCCCCGCATGCCCATTTTCACTGCCGGGATACGGGTCGGGTTTATGACGTGCCGGTGCCCGAAGGGATGATGAAGGATTTGGCGAAGGTGTTGCCGGGCGAGTATTCCGCCGACTCGGTGGAGCTGGTCTTCCGCGGGCACCTGGCGAAGGAAAAAACAAAATGAAAAGTTGCCTCGAGATCCGCGGGTTGAAGGCGGCGATCGGCGGGACCGAAATCCTGCACGGTCTGAATCTCTCCGTTCCGAAAGGGGAGGTGCATGCGATCATGGGTAAGAACGGTTCGGGCAAGAGCACGCTGGCCAAGGTGATGGCGGGGCATCCTGACTACGAGGTCACGGGGGGGGATGTTCTGTTGGACGGGAATACGATCCTGGGTCTGGAGCCGGACGTGCGGGCACGGGAGGGCCTTTTCCTCGCCTTCCAGTATCCGAGTGAGATTCCAGGGGTGACGATTGCCAACTTCATGAGGGCGGCGCTGAATGCCCGTCGTCCCGAGGGTCAGGAGATCGATGCGGTCGAGTATTACAACGAGCTCTACCAAAAGATGGATCTCTTAAAGATCGATCGGTCGTTCACTTCCCGGGCCGTGAATGACGGTTTTTCGGGAGGGGAAAAGAAGAAGAACGAGATTCTGCAGATGGCCATGTTGGAGCCCAAATATGCGGTGCTGGATGAAACCGACTCGGGTTTGGACATCGATGCACTCAAGATTGTCGCCCACGGGGTGAACAGCCTGCGCGGGCCGAAGATGGGGATTTTGGTGATCACCCACTATCAGCGTTTGCTGGATTACATCGTGCCGGACGTGGTGCATGTGATGGTGGACGGCCGGATCGTGAAGAGCGGTCCGAAAGAGCTCGCTTTGGAGATGGAAAAGAAAGGATACGACTGGGTGGAAAACCTGGTGGCGGCCTGAGGAGATCGTATGAGTGAAACCAACACGCTGGAAAAACCGGACCTGAAGATCGACCAGGATGAGGGGAACTTTTCCTACCCTGAGGATTACGCCTTTGATGCGGGGACGGGGTTGACGGAGAAGACGATCGATTACATTTGCGAAGCAAAAGAGGATCCTGATTGGGTCCGGGAGTTTCGAAAGAAAGCCCTGAAAGTTTTCAAGGACAAGCCGCTGCCGACCCACTGGGCCAGCAAGGATCTGGAAAACATTCATTTCGATGATTTCCGCTACTACCTCTCCAAGGGGGCGAAGCCGAAGAGGACCTGGGATGAGGTGCCGGACGACGTGAAACGAACCTTCGAGCGGCTGGGAATTCCCGAGAAAGAGCGGGCCTTCCTAGCGGGAGTGGAGGCGCAGTTCGACAGCGAGGCGGCCTACTCGAACATCAAAAAAGCCGTGGCGGAGCAGGGGGTGATCTTTGTGGGAAGCCGGGAAGGACTGAAGGACCATCCTGAGATCTTTCGAAAGTGGTTTGGGAAGGTGATTCCGACGGCGGACAACAAGTTCTCCGCCCTGAACAGCGCGGTGTTTTCGGGTGGATCCTTTATCTACGTGCCCAAGGGCGTGAAGGTGAAGCATCCCCTGCAGGCTTATTTCCGGATCAATGCGGAAAACTTCGGCCAGTTTGAGCGGACCTTGATCATCGTGGACGAGGGGGCGGAGCTAACCTACATGGAGGGCTGCACGGCTCCCAAGTTTGATTCGGTCACGCTGCATAGCGCGGTGGTGGAGTTGGTCGCGATGAAGGGAGCGAAGCTGCAGTACATCACCGTGCAGAACTGGAGCCCGAACGTCTTCAACCTGGTGACCAAGCGTGGATTGGCCCATGAGGAGTCGGAGATCAAGTGGATCGACTGCAACATCGGGTCCCGTCTTACGATGAAGTATCCCGGGGTCATCCTCAAAGGACGCAAAGCGCGGGGGGAGGTCCTCTCGATCGCGTTGGCCAACAGCGGCCAGCATCAGGACACCGGCGCGAAGATGATCCACGCGGCGGACGAGACGACCTCGAACATTATTTCAAAATCGATTTCGATCGGGTCGGGTCGGGCCACCTACCGGGGGCTGGTGCACATCCCGCGGCATTTGAAGGGCTGCAAGAACAACACCGAGTGCGATGCGCTGCTGATCAACACGGAGTCGCGGACCGACACGTATCCCGCCATCGTGACCCGGGGGGAGGGAAATTCGGTTCAGCATGAGGCGAGCGTGTCAAAGGTGAGTGCGGAGCAGATTTTTTACATGCAGCAGAGGGGGTTGACGGAGGGGCAGGCGATGAGTCTGAGCGTGAACGGGTTCGTCAATGACCTCGTTCGCCAGTTTCCGATGGAGTATAGTGTGGAGTTGAAACGGCTGATCGACCTCGAGATGGAGGGGTCGGTCGGTTAAAAAAAGAAACCATCGAATAGGAGAATCCTGACCATGGCCGATACCGCCAACCGCTACCCTGAAAACATCGCGGGAGCCTACTACGTTGACAACCAGTGCATTGACTGCGACCTGTGCCGCGAAACGGCGCCGGCCAGCTTCAAGCGCAACGACGACGGCGGCTACTCTTTCGTCTACAAACAACCGGAAACACCCGAGGAGCAGAAGCTTGCCAAGGAGGCGATGGAGGGGTGTCCGGTTGAGGCGATCGGCAACAACGGCGCCTGAGGTCGCAGCATGGCGGATCGATCGGGGCAGACTCCCCTGAATCCAAGCGGCTTGACCGGGCCGGCCTGGTGGGAGGAGAGGAAGGCGGCGGCTTGGAAGAAGTTCCAGGCCCTGCCGATGCCGAGGCGAAATGAGGAGGATTGGCGGTTCGCCACCATCGATGCGATCCAGCTGGGGGATTTCCGCCCGGGTCAAAAAGGCAGCACGTCCAAGGAGGCGTTGCTCAAACGCAGCTCGGCTTCCTTTTCCCATGCGGCGAAAGCGGTCTTTTCCAATGACCGGCTTCTCCACATTGAGGGAGGAGAGGAGTTGGCAAAGCAGGGTGTGGTTTTCGAATCCCTTGCCGGGGCTTTGGAGAGGCATCCCGGCCTGCTCGAGAAGCACTTCATGGCGCACCCGGTGGATCTGGGGGCGCAGAAGTTCGCCGCCCTGCACGCCGCCCATGCGTCGGCGGGGGTGTTGATTCATGTGCCGAAGGGTGTGGAGGTAAAGCACCCCCTGATCACCCATCACTGGCTGGATGGGGATGCGTCGGCCGTTTTTCCCCACACGTTGATCGTGGCGGGGGAGAATGCGAAGGTAACGGTGGTGGACCACTTGGGCTCCACGCAAGGGAACGGGCGAGGGTTGGCGTGTGGGGTCACCGACCTGCTGGTCGGTGCGGGGGCGAAGGTGGATCTGGTCTGTTTTCAAACGTGGGGGTCGGGCGTGACAAGTTTTCAGCTCAACTCCACCAGGGTGGAGAGGAACGGGGAGGCCAGAAGTTTGTTCGTCAACCTGGGAGCCGCCTACGCCAGGCAGGAGAGCCGCAGCACGATGGTCGGTGAGGGAGCGCGGAGCGAGATGCTGGGCCTGTCGGTCGGTTGTGACCGGCAGGAGTTTGACCAGAGGACGTTGCAGTGTCATGACGTGCCGAACACGTGGAGTGATCTTCTCTACAAAAACGCGCTGGATGACCGTTCGAAATCGATTTTCAAGGGGCTGATCCGGGTGGCTCCCGGGGCGGCGAAGACCGACGCGTACCAGAACAACCGGAACCTGTTGCTGAATCCGGAGGCGGAGGCGGACTCGATGCCCGGGCTGGAGATTTTGAATGATGACGTGAGGTGCACGCACGGGGCCACGACGGGACAGATCGATCGGGATCAACTTTTTTACCTGATGGCGCGGGGCATCGATCCGCGGACGGGAGCCCAACTTTTGGCCCACGGCTTTTTTGAGGAGGTGATCGCGAGGTTGCCGGACAGGGAGATCGGGGAGGCGGCACGCACACTTGTGGCGACGAAGTTTCTCTCCATGAGAACCCGCGGAGGAGAGGGAAAGCAGGCGGCCGCCGTGAAACGGTCGGGAGATCACGTTTTGCCCGAGGATGAGATCCTGGATGTGAGGGCCCTTCAGGGGTTGGGGAATTAACCTTGTCCCGAACCAAGCCTCTCCCGATTCTACCTTTCCGATCATGAATCCTTCCGCGCAGGCTTGTGTCATTCCCGCCATTCCCATGAATGAGGCGGAGCGGCAGGCTGCCCTCGATGATTTAAAGCTGATCGATTCCCCCCAAGAGGAGCGCTTCGACAGGATCGTCCAGCTGGCTCAGCTTCTGTTTCGCGTCCCGATCGCCTACATCGCCCTGGTGGACAAGGATCGGCAGTGGTTCAAGTCCAAGGTGGGGATAGAGGCGAATGAGACGTCGCGCAGCGTTTCGTTTTGTGGTCATGCAATTCTGGAGGATAAGGCGATGGTGGTGCCGGACGCCCTGCAGGATTACCGATTTGCGGCGAACCCGATGGTGTTGGGGGAGCCGTTCATCCGCTTCTATGTGGGACAACCCCTGCGGGGGCCCTCCGGGCACAAGGTCGGAACCCTCTGCCTGGCGGACCACGAGGCGAGGGAGTTCGGGGAGCATGACCTCACGATGCTGGGGCAGATTGGAAAGTTGGTGGAGCGGGAGTTCACCCTGCTGGACAAGATCCAAATGCAGATTGAGACCCTGAAAGCGAAGGAGGAGTTGGAGAAAAAAGGGCAGGCGTTGGAGAAAGCGGTGGCGGATCTTTCCGCCGAGAAACAGAACTCGGAGTTTCTCCTCACGAACATTTTTCCCGGAAACGTCGCCCACGAGTTGCGGGCGAACGGGAAGGTCAAGGCGGTGGGGCATGAGAAGGCGACGGTGATGTTCTCTGATTTCAGCGATTTCACCTCGGTGGCGGCCAGCTACAGCCCCTCCGATCTGGTGGAGGAGTTGAACCGAGCCTTTTGCCTGTTTGACGGTCTGAGCGCCCGCTCCGGGGTGGAAAAGTTAAAGACGATCGGGGACGGGTACCTGTGTGTGGCGGGGTTGCAGGGGGATCCGGTGGAGGCGGGAGTGAAAATGCTCAAGTTTGCGCAGGAGATCCTGGGGTTTGTCCAAAAGCGGAAGGCGGAGGTCGAGGCGGCGGGAAAAAAGTACTGGAACATCCGCCTTGGGATCCATACCGGCCCCCTGGTTGCCGGCGTGGTGGGCGTCAAGCGGATGGCCTACGATATTTGGGGGGACACGGTGAATGTTGCCGCGCGCGTCCAGCAGGGATCAGAGCCGGGCCGGATCAACCTTTCCAAGGAGTTCCGCGACCTCATGGGAGACAGGATCGAGGTACAGGCAAGGGGAGCCATGCCGATCAAGCACCATGGGGAAGTGGAGATGTTCTTTTTCGAAAGGATGAAGTGATCCACCTGTGAGGCCGGGAGAGCAGACACGGCTTTTGCGGGAAGTGCCGGCGACGGCGATTCCCGCCGGCTCGCCCCTGATTCTTCCGAAGGATACGGAGGTGACGTTGACCCAGTCGTTGGGGGGAAGCCACACCGTGGCGGGTTCGTTCGGTTTGGCCCGGATCGAGGAGAAGGATCAGGATGCCCTGGGCTTGGCGCCGGTGCAGGTGGCCGACGTGGCCAAGGACTCGAACGAGCCTGCGGATGAGAAAAAAGTGTGGGACAAGTTGAAGGAGGTTTTTGATCCGGAGATTCCCGTCAATGTGGTGGATCTGGGGCTGATCTACAGCCTGGAGCTCAAGCCTCTCCCGGCGGGGGGATCGAGGGCGGAGGTGAAGATGACCCTGACGGCTCCGGGCTGCGGAATGGGGCCGACCATCCAGGCGGATGCGCGGAGTAAAATCCTGTCGGTGGCGGGGGTGAAAGAGGCGGAGGTGGAGCTGGTTTGGGAGCCGGCGTGGACGCAATCGATGATCAGCGAAGAGGGAAAGATGAAGCTGGGTTGGGTCTGAAAAAAAAGTTCGTCTACGCGGTCGCAAGGAGAGTGTCGAAGTCGTTCAGGGAGTCGGGCATTTGCGGGGAGAAGTAGCGTTCAAAGTGGTTGACGACGCCGGACATCCCACAGGAGAGAAGTTCGAAGCGGCGACGGAGGGAGCGGACCACAAAGGGATTGAAGCTGTAGTAACCCGAAAAGACCTTTCGCCGGAAGTGGTCGGTCTGGTTCGCCTGTTTGCAAAAAAGGATGGCGTGGATTCCCGGGCTGTCGAAAAGCACGACCCAGTATCGGGTGAGTTCCGGGTGGAAGATGGGGACAAAGTCGATGTCGTCCGACTTGGCGGGGGGTTCCCCTTCGGCCCAGACCCGGACCGCATCGAGACGGCGGGCAAGGGTGCGGTAGCGCTCTTCCTGATGGAGAAAATTGTCAAAGTGCTGGAAGGTGGAGATCAGTTCACCGGCGGCGGTTTCATGGGCGAGATCCTCGATGGCGTGGCTGACGGCCAGCATCGCCTCATGGTTAAAGAGGTGGTTGATATCGGCGGACGGAATGGCTTGGGCTTGGTGGCACTTGGTCGTCCGGCACTTTTTCGAAACCCGCATGGTGCGGTGGTTTTTAACCTTGAGATACGGCTTCAGGCAGCACTGGAAGCGGCGGTCTGAATGTTTTTCCTCGGAAGTCCGACAAATCATATCTGATTGGGCCAGATTGCCATTCGGCCGGGGGCATGCAAGCGGTCCGGGGGAAGTATCAGAAAAACTTACACCGCGTGGGGTGGATTAGGGATGACGCGGTCGAGCAGCTTGGCGGAGGAGAGAACTCCCGGAACACCGGCCCCGGGGTGGGTGCCCGCACCGCACAGATAGAGTCCGCGGACGTCCTCCGAGACATTGTGGGGACGGAACCAGGCGCTTTGGGTCAGGATGGGTTCGAACTGGAAAGCGGAGCCGACGTGGGCATCGAGACGGGATTCGAAATCCCGAGGGGTGAAGATCAGCTTGCTGACAAGGTGTTTGCGGAGGTCGGGAACAATCGTTTTTTCCAAGGCAGCGAGGATCCGATCCGCGTATCCCTCTTTCTCCTTTTCCCAATCGATCCGATCCCCCGGGGAGCCAAGATGGGGGACGGGAGAAAGAACGTAGAAGCATTCGTGGCCTTTGGGGGCCAAGGACGGGTCGGTGCGGGTGGGAGCGTGGAGATAGAGGGAGAAGTCCTCGGCGAGGATGCGGTTTTTGAAAATGTCGTCCAGAAGGCCTTTGTACCGGGGTCCGAGCCAGATGGTGTGGTGGGCAAGGTCGGGGTAGGTGCGGTTGGTGCCGAAATAGATGAGAAAAAGGGACATGCTGTAGCGCATCGAATCCAGTTTCCGGTTGGTCCATTTGTTTCGGGAAGCTGCGGGGACTTTTTTCTGATAGAAATTCGCCACGTCTGCATTGGAGACGACCACGTTGGCGCGCAGCGTTTCGCCCGAACGGAGACGGACTCCGGCGGCCGCGCCGTTTTCCACGAGGAGCTCCTCGACGGGTGAGTTGAGCCGGAGTTTGCCGCCGAGATCCTCGAGAAGTTTGACGAGGGCTTGGACGAGGGCACCGGTCCCTCCCATGGCGAAGTGAACGCCCCACTCGCGTTCGAGATAGTGGATCATGGCGTAGATGGAGGAGGATTGGAACGGGTTGCCTCCGACGAGGAGAGGATGAAAGGAGAGGACTTCGCGGAGCCGCTGGTGCCTCACGTGGCGGGAGGCCATCTGCCAAACGGACCGGTCGGAGCGGAGGCGGATCAGATCGGGGGCCACGCGGAGCATGTCGGTGAAGGAGGAGAAGGGTTGATCGGCCAGTTCGACGAAGGCTTTTTGGAAGATGGCGTGGGTCTCCCCGACAAAGCGGCGGTAGCCCCCGAGGTCGTCGGGAAAATGTTTGCGGACCTGCTCCTCCATTTCCTCCTGGTTGCCGGTGTATTCGAAGGATTGGCCGTCGTGCCAGGCGATCCGATAGAAAGGTTTGCAGGGGACGATCCGGACGTAGTCGGAGGTTTTTTTTCCGGCCAGGGCAAAGAGTTCATCGAGAAGAAATGGGGCGGTGAGGATCGTGGGGCCGGCGTCGTAGGTGAATCCTTGCTCACGAAACACCGAGGCGCGGCCTCCGGGTTGTTCGAGAGCTTCGAGCAGCGTGACGTCGTACCCCCGGGCCTGGAGACGGCAGGCGGAGGCCAAACCGCCGAAGCCGGAGCCGATGACGAGGGCGGGGGGACGTGCGGGCGCGATCACGAAAAAGATGTCACGCCGCTCCGCCGAAGAACGCGAAGTCGTCGAGATCGAGAACATCAAACCAGGTGGTGATGTCCTCCCGCTTCGCATGGGCGGTTTTTTGGTAGCTGTTCATGCGTTCCCGCTGGTCGATCGAGGCAGGGGCGCGGCGGTTCATAAAGTCGGACCAGGCCTCGATCTCCTGCCCGCTACGACGGTGCCTTTGATTTTTTTCGATCCAGCGGAGGATTTCCCCGTCCCCCCAACCGCGCGCGACCTGTTTTTTCAGGGAGACGGGATTCACTCCCGCAAACTTCAGGAAGTACTGGTCGAGCGGACAGTTGTAGGAGTACTCCCCATTTTTTTTCGCCAGAGTGGCACGGCACTTGTCGAGCATGCGGGGGAGAAGGACATAGCCACCGAGGCGGACTCGCGGGCTGCGGGGAGCGGAGCGAGTTAGATCAGGAGCTTTCAGAACAGGCACCATCACATCATGCCTTGATAAGCGTAAGGGGCAAGGGGGCGTATCGGCAAAAGACTAGAGTGAGTGCAGTTTGCTCTGATCGATGGCCTATATTTTGTGTAAGTCATTATAAACCATAACTATTCATCATTGAACGAATAAGTTTGATTCATGTCTAAATCCTTGATGAATCCGCTAGATAAGAAAAGATCAAATATTTGCAGTGACCCCTTGATTAATCGCAATTCTAGGCTTAATTTGAGGTATATGCCAGTCATGCGATCCGTGGGCATTGGTGTTGCAACTTTCTTTGCCTGTTCGGCGTTAGGCTTGGCTGCAGCTGATTTTAAAATTCGTTACAATCAGAAGTTTCCCTGTTTGGAGGTGATGGATTCGAATGCGGTTAAGATCACCGATGTAACCGAAGGCGCAAAAGGAGAGACAGTCACCTCGGGCAAATCGAGCCTCAACATTTCCTTTATTAAGAATTCCTCCGGTCAACCTGAAGTGACCTTGCGGGATGCGAAGTCTCCGCTTTCCGAGATGGAGATCGAGGCGTTCGGTTTGTCTGTCGGGATGAAACCGGAGGGGACCGTTCTCGTGAGGTTTGGGGCGGACAACAAGCCGAAGTTTGAGATGGATCGCACGGGGGGCTCGCGGTTCCTGATGGCCGATTTGGGGAATTTGGACACGGCGGCCGGGAAGGAAGTGGCCGCAAACACGGCACCCTCAAAAAATCTGATCCGTTGTCGGGAGCGGTTGGCGGAGTGGATCGGAGGCAAGGGCGGGTGGAGCAACAAGTCTGGAAAAATTTTGGCAACCGAGGGTGGCGATATGGTCAAGGTGGGAGATCTTCCCGAGAGGGAGATTAAGGTCAGCGAGGCGTTCCAGTCCGGGGCAGCGATCACGGTGGGAGGCAAGAAGCCTTTGCTTTTTCAAAGCGGAGCGGGAGTGTTTCATCTCGCTTTGCCTGGGACCGTGTTTTCCCTGGGCAAACTTGAGGCGGGGGGTGCCGATCTCAAAGTCGAACTGACGGAGGGCACGATCCAGACCTTTGTTGCCGAGTCGCTCAAGGCTCCCCGGGCGTCCCTGATTGCCCTGGGGAACGGTGAGGTACTTCGCACCTCGGATGCCTCCTATCAGATATCAAGAGGCGGAGGCCCGGACGGGGCGATCACACTCAGTTCGATCTCCGGAACAGCGATTTTGGCGCAGGAAGCGGGTGGAAAAGAGATCGCAACGCTTTCCGGTGAGAAAACTTGGAGCGGAGCGAAGGGGGCGCAACCGGAAGCTCTTCCCGCAAACAGTCCCGAAAAATCCTCCCTTGTGGCTCTGCAGGAGTTGGCGCGGAACACGGTTTTGATCGATATTGCGCGGGACGGTGTGAAAGCCTGCCCCGAGGCGGTTGAGGAGATTGTTTCCACGGCGGTAAAGGCGAATCCCGGATTGGCTCAGACGATTGCCGAACAGTGTCTCTCGGCCAACCCGAAGCTTCTGAAGGCCATTGCCCAAGCCTCCGGGGTAACGGGATTGAAACTTTCCAAGGAGGAGCAGGCGAAGGTGGATGCGCTCGAATCCCTGGATCGGCGATTGGAACGATTGGCGATCGATGGAATCGATCTGGAGATGAAGCAGGGGCAGGTGCTGTTGGTCGAAGGGGATTGCAGGCTGGATGGGAAGAAAGAGAAGATTACGGTCGGTCAAGTTCTTGCCTTGAGTGACAAGATCACAACAGGCAAGGAAAGTCGGATTTTGGTGGGGATGGCCCCCGGGGTGGTTCTCTCGGTTGAGGCTGGGAGTGTCGCGACCCTTGAGAAGATGAGCGCTGAAATTAAGAATGGTGAATTGCAAAGCCGCGAAGCTGTTGTGAATTCGGAAAGTGGGTTGGTGGTCATGAACATTGCTCCTTGGAACAAGGAGAAGACGGATGTGCGGGTGAAAACAAAAGAGGGTGAGTCGGTAGCGCAGGGTACGGTGTTTGCCGTGAGTTTTGCGGGTGGGAAGATGATGACCACCGTCACGCGGGGCACGGTCGGGAGCCGGGACTCGTCCGGCAAGATGGTCTCGATTGCGGCGGGACAGCAGGCAGCCCCCGGAGCCACTCCTGTGGCAACTCCCGCGAGTTCGCCTGCGGTTGTGGCGGCCGGGAAAGCTGTGGAATCGACGGTTGCGGCCATGGTGGCGAATGTGGCGGCCAGCGTGGCAGCTGTGATTCCCACCGCGGCCGCGGAGGTGGCTGCGATTGCTGCCAAGGCGTCTCCTGCTGCTGCGGAGCAGATCGCCGCGGCGGTTGCAGCAAAGGCCCCCCAAGCGGCGATTGCGATCGCCCAGGCGGTCTCCAAGGTGGCTCCTGAAGCTGCCTCGAGGATTGCTGCGGCGGTGATCGCGGCAGCTCCGGGCATGGATGCAAAATCGATTTCGGCTATCACCACCGCTTCCTCGCAGGGCGCGGCGGAGGCTCCATCGGTCGACACAGCCGCGGGAACCGAAGGAGGTGGAGGGGC
>Ga0214923_10003283_pt1 | contig 20412 bp, 33 predicted proteins | sample LL1510_MetaG_FD_177993 | JGI IMG/M metagenome (GOLD analysis project Ga0214923, IMG submission 177993) | Freshwater microbial communities from Lake Lanier, Atlanta, Georgia, United States - LL-1510 | ecosystem: Environmental > Aquatic > Freshwater > Lake | place: USA: Georgia | collected...
GTTTACGCCATTCAGGATATACCCATGTTCCGCAATTGCAAGCATAATTTCGGTCATTTATTTTTAAGACCATTAGGGTGCCGATAGGAATACCTTCACGGATAAGAAAAATAATGTTTTGAATATTATCAGGATTATATATCCAATACTGCATTGCCCCATATGTTGAATAGGTATGATGTGTTCGACACATTTTGATAGCACGACGAATACCATCTGGTGTGGAAAACGAACGAACATTAAAAATTCCGATATTATTATCAAACATATGTGGCTATATGTTAGCAGTTTTTAATCACTTGTCAACGACTAAATTTCTTTGAGTTGCATATCACCTTCCAATGTCTCCACAAAACATGTAGAATTTTCCACAAAATCCCCTGTATTATAATAATTAACCTCTCCTAATTTAAAGGCAGGAGTATGGATATGTCCGCATAAGATACTGTCAACTTTATGATTTTTTGCATAATCAATCAAAGTATCTTCAAATGAATTGACATATCCTACCACTTCTTTAGTTTTACTTTTAAGAAATTTGCTAAGTGACCAGTAGCCTAATCCAAATTTATGACGAATTAAATTAAACTTGACATTGAATTTGATTAAACTTTCATACAACATGCTACCAATCCACTGCAACCATTTATTGCATTTAATAATTCCGTCAAACTGGTGTCCATGAATAAGCATCACCCGTTCACCTTTAACCGTAGTATGGATATATTTTTCCTTAATAAAAATTTCCCCAAAACTTTGATTTTCAAATGAATATAAAAATTCATCATGATTGCCAATCAAGTAAACAATATTAACCCCTCTACGGGATAGTCGAAAAATCTTTTGAACGAAAGTGTTCGCATCTTCATGCCATTCAAATTTTCGTTTTAGCTTCCATCCGTCAATAATATCCCCAACTAGAAAAATATTTTCAAACTCATTATCTCTGATAAAATTGAGCAATTTCCATAACTTTGTATGTGATAAGCCTAGATGCACATCAGAAATAAATAATGATCTATATTTCATTGGTTAAAATTGTGAGAGTTGTTTTTCTAGCTTGCTGATACTTTCTTGCGAATACCAGATTTCGTCTTTATCTTGGCTGGTATAAATTCCTTCTTTAGTTTGAACCCGTGTATGGGGAGATAGAATTAACACCTTTGGTTGGTAGATATTTTGCCCCACTTGAGAATGAGTACAGGAGACTAAAAATAGGATTAAAAATAATTTTTTCATATTATGGATGCTGTGCCTTCCAATCGTCTAGGAATAGTTTTTTCTTTTTTTGCGTTTCGATAACTTCGTTCATAACATCATCTGCTTCCTGTTGTGATTTGCTATCTGCATTTTTTCTTAAACTCTCACGTTTTTCGCTTAATTTATGTAAGGTTGTTTCAAAAGAATTAATAATATCGAAAAATAATGACTGATTTTTTAACTTATAAAATTGTATCAATAATTGTAGTAAAGCAGAAATCATTTCAATAATACCCATTACGGTATTTACTTTAAATAATTAATAAACCCATCCCATAAATCTTTAAAAATAATTTTAATAGAACCATAATCATCGAGCAACAATGCATCTTGTAAATCTTTATGTTTACACATGAACAATGATATAACTTCTGAACTGCATGTATATACCTCGTCAAAAATATCATAATCCTCTAAACGTCTAATATCGTCGCAACTATTCAGCTTAATATCCATCCATCTATCACCCTTTGACAGTGCAAGATATAATGCTAAGGAGGATGAACCGAATTTATAGACTAATCTACGGGGTCGAATGCATTCAGGGCATACTATATCCCATCCTTCCTTCTGAGATAGAAGGTTTTTAATAACATTCAATAAAGAACTATCAATTTGAGGCATACCTGACTATTTTACACTATCATAGATAGTTGTCAAAACATATCTGCAATATCTTCTTCAGAAATATCATTGTTAATAGAATTTAATTTATAACTGGTGATAGTGTGTGATTCTTGTGGCGCAACTTGTGTTCTCACTTCGTTACCTTCCCCGTCAGTACCAAAATAGGGATTGATCCATGATCCGAGAGGATTACGTTTAGTCTCAAATATTTTACGATACCCAATAGATTGTAGTCTATTGTTTGCAATCCATTCGATATAAGAATCAAGAATATCCGCATTCAATCCGATCATGTTTCCCTTGGAGAAAATATATGCAGACCAAACCTTTTCAGCCTGTACTGCTTCCCCAAATGCAGTATAAACCTTGTCTTCAAAGGAGGAATTATTAATTAAATCATAAAAACCTTCTTCTTCATTCTTTTTTAAGATTGAGAAAATATTTTGGAAGTTTGCAACGTGTAGATTTTCATCACGCGCAATCTCTTTAACAATATCCGCCGATTTAAACCCAAACTTTGAACCAAAATAGAAACTGGTTACAAAGCTCGTATAGAATAAAACACCTTCCGTGATATAATTCTGAATAACAGTATTGAGAATATCTGTTTTCTTATCAGAACTATCGTCTTCAAATAACTGATCATATGCAGTCACAATCGTTTGTGCTCTATCAGTGATATTCTTATCTTGTAAAATGGAATCAAAGAACTGTGTCATGTTCTTATCCATCAATGATTTAAGGATATGTGTGTAGGAGAACGAATGAATAGAAGTCTCACAGAATGAATGAACTGATAGAGAATCTTCTAATTCTTCATTTGTTACATTCTGTTTAAGGACATCCAAGCCTCTCATCAACAACGAGTCAATAAGAGTTTGGACGCGGAGATTTGTGTCAAAAATAAACCGCTCCGTTTCCGATAGTCCCCGATATTTAGGACGATCTTCTAAGAGACTGATTCGTTCAGGCATCCATAAGAACTGCTTCTGTTTCCGTGCCAATTCAGCAAATACAGGATATTTAGGATTATCATATCTTTGGATTCCAAGAGGATCGCCCAAAAATAGAATGTTGTTCTTCCGAGGTTCAAAATTAAATATAGTTCTTTTCATAAATTAAACGGAACAAGCCCCACTTTCACATCCACCTGAAACATCTGACAAATTATGCACATTACCGTCATCAGAATTTGTATAATAAATCGTCTTGAGTCCCCATTTATATGCATTTGCCATATCTCTTAAAATAACAGGGGAAGGAATCTGTCCCTTATCATATAGGGAATAGTTATAATTAAGGTTAGTTGATATTCCCATATCATCAAATTTCTGAACAATAGCCATCATTTTTAAATGATCTGTATTATCTGCATTCTCAAATGCATATTCATAATTCCATCTCTTATTGTTTGGAGTAATGATAGGGAAATATTTAGAATTGTTCTTCTTTGCAATGAATCGAGAACGGGGGCGTTCAAGTCCATTAGTAGAGTCCGTACATAGACTAGATGCCTCACAAGGCATGAATGCTGTCACTGTGGCATTACGCAATCCCCATTCTTTAATATCTGCCCGTAACTGCTCCCAATCCTTTAAAGGGTTATTAGGAATGAAGGTGTCAATCTCCTTGGCATATGTATCAATAGGAAGAATTCCTTGTGAATACTTTGTTTTATGGAACCATTCGCATTTACCTTTTTCCTTTGCTAAGAGATTAGATGCCGTTAATAAATAATATTGGAACTTTTCAAAGAACATGTGAGCTTCTGTTCTTGCTTCTTCAGAAGAGTATTTAAGTCCTTTCTTTGCTAACCATGCAGCGAAATTTGTAATACCAACTCCTAATGATCTGTATTTGGTGGCGAAGTTTTCCGCAGGTAAACAGAAATAATCTTGGTATGAAATCAAATTATCAAGCATACGAACCGCAATATTACAAATTCTTGATAATTCTTCATCAGTCTTGATATTAATTGGATTCACCGCACAAAGAATACAAATACCTAATTGTCCTTCAGGATCATTTAGATGCTTCATCGGCTTTGTTGGATGTAGTACTTCCTGACAGAGATTAGCCATAGAAATAGTTTCTAAGAAAGAACTATGGGTATTAGCATGGTCAATATTTAAAATATACAATCTTCCTGTCTCGATTCGGAACTTATTAAACAAGTCGAATAAATGGCGAGCATCTATTTGCTTCTTCATTTTGATACGAGGATTATTCTCTGCCTTGATATAAAGAGCATCAAATTCTGGTGTACCATAGGTGCGCTCTAATTCAGGAACTTCATGGGAATTGAAAAGAGTGATTACTCCTTTATTCTTATATCTATCATAGAAGATTTTACTAAATGCAATAGAATAATCAATTTCTCCTACACGATTTTCAGCAGGGCGCAATGCATCCTTCAATTGCACAATTTCTTCAATCTCATAGTCCCATATAGGCACAGTGACAGTTGCAGCCCCGCTGCGCGTCGAGCCTTGTAGCCATGCCTTCACAGTATCTTGAATAATACGTAAGAAACCTATTTTGCCTGTATGAATATTCTCTCCACCCCTGATTGGTGCGCCTACGGGACGCATTTTAGTCATGTTTACACCGATTCCGTATCTTTTCGCTGTAGCCTTTGCAATCACTTCATACCCTGTAGAAATCTCATCAATACTGTCTCCCATATCCAGAAGCAAACAACTTGCAAAAGATTTGAGATTGGTACGAACACCTGCAAATACCGGAGTTGGAAGAGAAATCTTGTGAGTGGAAAATGCATCATATGCATCCCGAATCATAACCTTTTCAGTATGGAATAATGTCATTGCAATAAGCATATATGCAAAATTAGGAGTTTCATATACTGTTTTATCGGTAATATTCTTAACAAGATATTTGTCCACTACTTGTGATAGTCCTGAATACTTAAATAAGAAATCACGTTCATGATTAATATATTTTCCTAAGTCATTTATTTCTTCTTTAGTGAACCAAGCAAGTAGTTCATCTGTATAGCGTTTATGCTTTACATTATTTTTAATAAATTCATAAAAATCAGGGGGTTCAATACCACCCCATACTTCTTTTCTTAATTCATAATTTAAAAGATTAGCCGCAGCAATTTGATAATTTGGAGTGCTTTCAGTGATAAGGGTAACAGTGGCTTCAATCAATCCTTTATGAATATCCCGTGTAGTAATGCCATTACGGATATTAGTATGGAAAGCTAAACCAATTTCATCTTCTCTTACGTCTCTAACTCCTTCACATGCCCATTTTATTATTTTATTTGTTTTTTCTGCATCAAATTTTTCTGTGCGTCCGTCTCTTTTTTTAACAAGTATCTCCATATTCGTGTTATGCTTTATCATGTGTGAATGTTATTTATTCACTGTACAAGAGTACAATGTAACATTTCTGCGAGGTCATTTCCAACTTTAAAGTAAACAAAAAAGGCGAGTCTTTTGGACTCGCCTTTTTCTTCAGATTTCGTTTTACGTCGCTCTACCAATTGAGCTATATCTCTATTAAGTTTTAAACAGGTAGAGATAGAAGGGATCGAACCAACAACCAACGGCTTAAAATGCGGATATTTGCAGTATGAAATCTTATTCAGAGCACTAACTTTTTGACCTTTACCAAACACTAAGTTATGAAGTGAGACGAATCGAACGCTCTCGGTTCTTGTTTACAATAAGAGTTTGTTTATATTTGCTGTGTATGCTCTACTCCTTCTATTATACGACACATTCCCATTCAATGCAAGTATTTTTTACACTTTTTGAACAGCAAAAGTAAATAAATAGTATGGATAAAGCATACATATATGGAATTAGAAACTGTATTGATAATAAAATATATATTGGATCAACAAAAAACGCTAAAGCAAGAAAATATAGTCATTTTCGCCAATTAAAATTAGGAAATCATTTTAATATTCATTTGCAGAGAGCATATGAAAAATATAAAAAGAATGCCTTTCATTTTTTTATTATAGAGGAATGTGCCCCTGAAAGTAGATACCAACAAGAAGTTTTAAATATCAAAAAATTTAATAGTTTTAATCGTTCACAAGGATATAACATCTATGAACCAAATGATAATAAATTTAAATGCTCTCAAGCAACCATTGATAAATTGATCCAAACTAATATAGATACAAAACGTTCTATAGGTGTTGATTGTTATTTTCTCGATAACTTGAAGTTTTATAAAAGTTATGATTCTATAAAACAATGTGGATTAGATTTAAACATTAAAAATAGCACCATTATTTGTAATATATTACAAAATAAAAATAACAGATTAAGTTATAAAGGTTATACCTTTTTTTATAAAGATCAGCAACCATTTCCAAGAATATCTCCTAAACAAAGGGATATGCAAAAACACCATAGATGATTTTATCTATGGTGTTTTTGTCAGAAACGTTTTTGCGTATAAAAAATAATATTTGCTGTAACGATTCTTATCCAAGATTCAGTTTGTTTTTTTAACCAAAAAAAAAATAATATTTGCTGTATGAATCTTTTCATCAGAAGTCTGCTTTTGTTCTTGTATAGGAGAATTTGTGTATTTGCTGTTAGGACTTCTTATTTTAGGGCGAAGATAAAATCATCTTCTATGTTACTACCAATTTACACTATCGAACTGCCTTTGTCAACTACTTACCGATAATTCCTTTACCAAAATCAATAACAGAATCTTTTGTTTTTCGACCTAGTAAATGAGGAATAGATTCCTTCTTTTTCAAATCTTCTTGTTTTTGAGTGATTGTGGCAGGGGAAACCTCTGTCTTTTTATAACAGGAGGAAATCCCCATTCCCACACCACCGATTACAAGAAGCATTGCAAATAGCAATGCGCAACCACCACCCATATCATTATCATTCTTCCCGTTTCCACTGCCTAATGAACTGAATACGAATAATTCGCTTATTCCACTAAGTAATTCACCCAAAAATTCCATATAGTAATATTAGTTAAAACATGGTTGATTATATCCGTCTAAATGATCCTGAAAATATAAATCTGCTGTCGGAACTAGACAGAAATCTGTATCTCCATCAAAGCTCACCATTGATTTATCTTTTACAAATCCAACTTGCTTGATTATGCCTGTTCTACCACGATAATCAAGCAAGTTTTCACTAATTTTTCTAGGCCAATATGTTATTTGCATATTATTATAGTTCCACGTATGAAAGAATCTGCTGATCCATTGCCTTTTCAAATACCTGTTCAGGTGTAAGAATTTCGCAACCAGTCACGAATGAGATAGGCGCTCCAGAATATCCAGAGAAATAATAGGCACCTGTTTCATTTGCAGTAGTTTCAAACTGCGCCGTTGGACGAGAATAGAAACCATTTGGGATATTCCAAAGAACAATCACAAACTTTTCAACAAAATCCTTAGAGAATCCTGCATTAAAGAGCTTATCCTTTGCGGCATCCACATTAGTCTTACCTGTATGAGTAGGATTAAAGTCACCATCGCTGATGCATAGGATTCCTGTAGGGAAATCACTTTCTGCAATACCTTGACGGCGAAGCTTCACAAATAAATCAATTACAGACTGGAAATTTGTGCCACCGAATGCGCTAGTGTGGTCATTGTACCATTTTTCAAGGGCATTATTACCGTTCCACTGCTTCATTTCAACAGTGTTAGCAAAGCACATATAACTATCAGCAAATGGTCCGGTTAGGAACTGGCTGAAGTATAGTGCAAGAGCTTTTGCAACATTAAAACTAGACATATTAACTCCAATTGCAGGAGACTTCATGGAAGAAGAAATATCCCGAACAACAATAAAGTTAGTGGAATTTTCCTTTTTTTCAGACTTACCCTTTTCAACAACAGTTTCAAACTGCTTATTAATAGTGTCTTGGACATGAGCTTCCACACTGGAAAGAGAATGCGGCAGATTCATGAAAAGTTCATGGACGAATCCAGTGTACTTAACCTTTGTTTCTGGCTTCTTAACCCATGCGGCATACTTATCAGAAAGTCCCTGATTCTTAAGGAACTTGGAACGAACCAAAAGGCTTAATGCCCGACCATGAATCTTATTAAATTCAATTGCAGAGAAATTCTTAGTAGAAATCAACTGTTGCCATTCATGAGCAGTACCAGATGCCTTGAGCTTACGATATTGCTTATAATTATAAGAAGATTCCTTCTTACCGAAAAGAAGTGAACAAAGCCACTTACCAATCATGGTGTTAGCCTGACTTTCCACAGTCCGACAATTAGAAATAGACTTAATTTGTGGAAGATACTTCTTAACGAGTTCAGATGTATTTTCATGAGTTAGAGCAACCATGATGATTTCCCCAAACTTATTCCAATCGAGAACACGACCTTCCCATCCATTATAGGCAAGATCATACTGGAGCATTGCGAAAATATCATGCCATGATCCAAGGGCAACGAACCAACCGATATTCTTCCAGAAAGTATCTGGACTCTTTTGCGCAAGCCAAAGCATACGCATGATAGGTTCATGCTTCAATTCTCCACCCTTTTGAGCTTCTTCGGTAGTAGTACCATCAATCAATTGAACCTTGCGGCTAATTGTACGAAGATAATGAATAAACTTAACTGCATTGAGCTTGTCAAGTCCCCAAAGGGTTTCACAATCGCGTTCAATTTGTGTAAACGAACGAGGCTTCTTATAGGTACCAATAGTACCAAACTGATCTACAAATGGATTTAAAGTGCTGGAAAGCTTCTTGGCACCATTACCGGAAACGGTTTCGACTGACTTTTTCTGTGCAGCACGAACAAATGTATTCTTAGAAGGAGCAGGAGACATAGATACGATATTAGATGCCTTTGATGCGGAAACTGCCTTCTTACGAGGGGTTACGAGGGATATTTTCTTGGTTGTAAACATAATTTATTTCTTTCGAGCTTATAACTTAACACATTAGCAAGTTGTTGTCAAATACTTTCTTAAAATTTTCCAGTTATTGTTGCTGGATAAAGTTTATTATCAAATAAACCTTCAGCAATAGCAGCGAATCCCCAAGGCGATAATTCGGTAATTATACAATGTCCAAATACAATACTATCCTCCGTAGTGAACCCCATTGCCATGCGAGTAATAGACAACATACCCCCATCACGGAAATGAGCTAAACAATGATCCCAATCCCAACTTTTATTGGCATCGGGAATTTCACATTTAACATTTTGCCAGATAATTGAATTAATAGTCATATTAGATATTTTCGGGAAGACTTCTACGATTAGCAATGAATAACTTACGAATGGAAGCAGAGGCATATTTCGCAAGGTCTGCGGCTTTCGCATACCGACGATAATTTAATGCTGTACGTTTCATAAGCTTTTCCCCACAAGTTTTAGGCTTAAATAGAACCTTGAATTTGGTTTTATTAAGTAAAGGGCCGGAATTATGGTATAGATCAAGAACCCTATCAACCCATATAATTTTTTCCTTGTCTGTAGTAGGAAGATTGATTAGGAATTCTGTGGCCTTTGCCCAAAGCTTTCCTCCATAAGAAGTATCCCAACATTTATGGGCGCTAAACATTGTATAAACATCTGCTAGGTCAATTTTCAATTTTGAAAAAATTTTAATGTCTTTATCAGAACCTACTTGATTAGATTGGAGAGCATCTACTCTTTTTTCAATAATACGAATAGCTCTTGTATATTTGTTTGAAATTTTAAAATATTCTTTATATCCACGTTTTGGATAATTAAATGCATACTCAATGTGACGAAATTCTCTAATCACTGCATAGAACAGATTATCTCGTACTTTTTTATAAAAGTCATCGTTGTGTTTGTTGCGCACATTAGTTATCCGATCCAATTTGGAACCGAAATAAATATGATCTTTTCGATGGTTAAAATCGAACATCAAATTGGTTAGATAAAAATCAAAAAATTCAGTAATCATATGTGTCGTATTATACCACTGGTGTATTATTTGTCAAGCATTCTATTGCTTGCTTAATGAATTGTTTTAGCCCATTTTCTGATAAAATAATGTATGTATCATGGTTACAGTCAATATAAAAATAGTCTGTGTCATACGGAATTTCTTCCATAGTAATCTCACATATTAGTTGAACATGGTTCTTATAATAATCTTCAACAGAATATTTGAGAAATTTCTTGGATATTTCAATATATTCATTAACATTTTCTGTTATATGTTTAATATCAATAACCGTATCACTGTTCAAGCTAGATTTGAACTTGCTATGCATAGCAATTAATTCATCAATATGCTCTTGAGCAGGTTTATCCAGATACTCCTGTTGCTGTACTTTTTCTTCTTTAAGAAGTTTTTCGACAGAATAGTTCCCGTAAGGAGCAAATTTACTATTTTGTTTTTTTATAAATTGTTTCATGGTAAATACGCTTTTACATTCTTTCCAAGGTTTGTCAATTTCCGAATAGCACCACTACTGATATGAAGATTCTCCGATTTGGAAATAAAATATGCAAACGGAACATCTGTCATATCTTTACCAAAATTAAAAAGACCACTCTCATCATGTAAATCATGATAGTTACGCAATCCTCTAACAATAGTCAAATTCCTTAACTCTTTTTTCTTCCAATCAAGGAAAGTGAAAAGGCTTCCTTCATATTTTACCCTTTCATGGTATCGCAGAACCGGAACATCGTCAAGGGAATATTTCGCATCATTCTTATCTTCATTATGCCCTTGTGAAAGAATAACTTTATCAAACACTTTTTCTGCTTGTTGCAGAACATCGTAATGCCCTCTATGAAATGGGTCAAACGATCCACAAAAAACCGCATGTTTCGGCTCCCATACATCAAGATATGCAATGATTCTATCAATCTTAGAGGCACTTACAAGAGGATGTGTTTTATAGTAATTAAGAATTTCTTGTCGTTTAGATTTATAGGTTTTATAATAATCATTCCATTGATATTCACGAAAAATCTTTTTTTCGTTTTCTGCAATAGATGGTTCACCCCGTTCAACTCTGAAACATTTCAGATCATTTTTATGGAGCCATACCATATCAAGATCATTTTTATCAAATGATTTAACATGATCTTTGGTAGATAGGATTAATTTAATAACCTGTTTAACCTTACATGGAACATCAGGCCCATTTTCTTTATACCAACTCTGAAAAAATTTTGCAGATTTCTCTACATTATCATGCGCAAATGGATCATAAATAATATCATGAAATACTGCTGCCCAAAATGCTTCATCAGAAGGGCAGTTTTCATAATCAAAAGATTCTGTATGTGCTAGATTATGATACGGAAGTTGAGGATAAGAGGTCTTTAAAACTTCTGGAATTTTGTATCTGTTGTATGATTTGCTCATTTGTTGGATAAGTTGAAGTGTCAATAAGTAAGTCTAATTTATCTTTATTATATTCTAAAGACTTTTGAGCATTAACTCGTTCGTATATTGTTTCGGGAGTATAGCCTCTTTTCTGCATTCTGTCAAGACGAACAGTATAATTAGCATCAACCCCTATGATATAATCGAAGAACTCTGTTGCCCCGCGTTCAAACATCAATGGATGCTCAATAATAATAGTATTATATATTTCCGTGTCACCTAATACGGAAATATAATCCCAAAAATCATCAGAAACTCCTGTCTCTAATATATTTTTCAGTTTCTCATGTTTAAAAAAATATGCCTTTAATGTATCTTGAACAGTTCCAACTTCGGGAATATCAAATCTTTTAAAAAGGGAGCGAACTCCTAATTCATACGTTTTAATCCAGTTTTTTGAGAAATCATCAACATTAATTAATGGAAAATTGAAATAATCTGCAATGATTTTTGAAACGGTTGATTTACCGCTTGCAATATTTCCTGTTATTCCAATAATTTTCATCAGTTGGTGAATATATATCCTCTATGGTGTATGTCAATATAAAAATCAAGCGGCTGCATCTTACGAAGATATTTCATTTCATCATCCATTTCTTTTTGAGTTGCGAACCATTTGCTATATGAACAATCATCATATTCCATATTAATTTAGACTTTGTGCCATTTTCATTGAAATGGTCTTGTTATCAACTCTACCCGCAGCAAGCTCAACTGCACATTTAATAGCTTTACCCATATCTTTCTTAGTAACTGCACCAGTATCAGCAATAGCTAATTTAATTAATTCATCAATTTCTTCTACAGTCATTTCTTGTGGAAGATACTTTTTAAGTACAGCAATTTCATTAGTTTCTTTTTCAACCAACTCTACACGCCCACCTTTAGAAAACTGCTCAATAGAATCTTCACGCTGCTTGATTTGTTTACGAATAACAACAATAACAGCATCATCTGTAAGGGGATTACTTGCATTACCTGTCGAAAGTGCTGCATTGGTGAATGCATTCTTTAATTGGCGCAACACATCTACTGAAAGCTGATCTTTAGCTCTCATTGCGGTTTTAATATCTTCGTTAATTTGTAGTTGTTTACTCATATAGCTTCAGTTTAACATCTTTAAACTTTGCTGCAACTGCTATTTTCAATTTTTCCAATATTTCTTCTTCTGTAAGAAGTGGTTTGGGTAAATTGCCCACCGACGAATATACTGCTTCGTAATAAGGTTTCCCCGTTTTGGTTTTATTTATAATAGGATTATATTTCCTTTGAATAGCATCATAACCTTTTTGTAAAGGATCATAATCCCAGCCATCAGGATAAAAATCATGGATGTCTTCATATTCTTGTAATTCTCTCTTTTTTTTCTCAATAAAATATTTTTCCCAATGGTGTCCCCAAACATCATCCTTATCATTCCTACGAGAAATCATCATTCCCTCATATATGAAATAATTATTATATTCATAATAAAAAAATTCATATATGAATAATTCGGTATCATCTATATGTTTATATATTTTAAATTTCATTTTTGGTTTTGTTTTGGAATGCGCCGGACATGCCGACAGGATAAACGGGTTTGGCAACGAATGCAAACAATTTCTTTATTGACAAATGGAAAAAATAATTTATTGTTTGTTATGCAAAAATTAATTTTTATTAATAGTGGTGGTTCAGAAATGAACTATTTTAATGAAACAATCCCATTTGAATATGAATCAAAGGAAAAAGCTGAAAATGATTTTTTCAATATGGCATATGAATGTTTTCAGAAATGTTTATTAGAGCGGAATTTTGAATTACCATTCTTTAAAGATTATATGTTATCTTGTGGGGGGTTCTTCTTTAGTAATGAGAAAACAAGAAAACTTTTCAAATATGAAAATATGAATCGTTGGGAGTATAGTCCTCCCACTATTTTAACTCTTGAAGAATGGTTTTACATGAAAAAAGAAGAAATTTATCAAAAAGTCGTTGACAGTGAAAAATAATGTGGTAAGATGTGTCATTCCACAGGGAATATTAACAAACAAACAAACAAAATATATGAGTCGTCCAAAGAATCCAGAAAATAACTATAACTTCGTTGATGCCGTCACCGGAGAAGCAATCCATACTAACCCTAAGCAGTTCAATGATCTGATGGCACGGTACGGTATCACCCGTGATGAGCTATTGGCTAGTTACGTCGGTCAGAAGGGTCGCAATCGTCTTGCGGCAGAGAAGCTGAGCATTGCCGAGGCTATCGAGAAGTATAAGTTGCATCCAAATGTGGCTAATGCACTCAAGGCATTGCGTGCGCCAGTGGTTAAAACCCCTCGCGTCAAGGCAGAAGTCGCTCCTGCTACCGAAATCGAGGTAGAAGTTCCTGCTGGTTCCGTTTCTAACGAAACCGTTACAAGTGAGGAAGTTGCAACAAGTGAGGTTGAAACAGAAGTGGTGTCCGGCGTTTTCGTCGAAGCCTAATAGCTAAAAATAACAAAGGGGTAGAAATTCTACCCCTTTATTTTATAAAAATATGATTCAGAGTATTTCAGATATTGATAATTCTATCAAAAGTCTATATGATTCTATTACCAATTTAAATAAAAAAGAAAATTGGGAACAGATTGATAAATTGCTTGAAAACCGTTGGGTTTTGATGCATCCTTGGTTAAATTAGAAAAAGACGGGAAATTACTAAATAAACATCATTATGGATTTTGATAATTATAAAACACAGTTCGAAGAATTTGCAGAAGATGCTGAACTAACAGTCAGCGAAAATACTTTAAATAAACTTGCTCGTAGAGCAATTGATCTTGAAAAAGAAGTGGATTTTTCTCTTGATGATATCAAAGAAGAAATCATTGAAGTAATTCCTAATAGATTTCAATCTGATACCGATTGGCTTGAATTAGTGGATGAAATTGCTCTTTTCATCTTTGACGAAAAAGAAAACAACGACGACACACCAGAACACGATGAATAATTTACTAGATATGATGGAATTGGTAGGCGGTCCCCTTTGTGGGGTGGCTATCGCAGTAGATACAGATAATATAGATAAAGAGGAATATGAAGTTCCTTATTATGCAGGTATTGCTCTATATCGTAAACGGTTAGATGGTAAAGCAGACTACATCGGAGAATATAAGTAATATGCTGGCGCGTTATCCTCATTATAAAAATCATTACAATCCAGAATCGTTTGAAAATAAATGTTTAGCATTAGTTCAGAAATTTATCAATGAACACTGTTAGTATGCGCTGTGTGGGAGAAGGTATTCATCCTAATGAAATACCTTGTAGTATCTCTTTATTTCATAAAGTAATTGAAAATAAGGATACATTACCGTATAATGGTATTCGTAATTGGCGTTGTAAAAAATGTTTCGATTTACATAGACAAAAAATAAATGAAAAATAAAACAGAATTAATCGGATATTATGGTTCAGATGAGATACATGCTTGTTCAGCATGGACATCCACTAATAGAGACTTATCAGAAGATAAAAAAACTCGTATCCCCAGCCTATTGAAGATGCTGGCAGATGCAGGACATCATACACCTTTCGAAAAAAGTTCTCTCCACTTTCTTGTGGATTGTGATATTGCTTCTCATATTCATTTACTTAAGCATCGCATTGGCGTTTCAATCAATGGTGAGAGTGCTCGGTATAAAGAACTGAAAGAAGACAAGTTTTATATTCCTGATGATTGGGAAGGTGTTTACCCAACTCATGATGTGGGTTCTCCTGATTGTCCGATTGTGACAACAGAAAATTCATGGTTTAATATTCTTGAAGAATATACAAGAACAGGAAATACTTTATACCATCAATGTCTCAAAGACCTTGAACCTGTTCTTGGCCGAAAACGTGCCAAAGAAAGTGCTCGCTTCTTCAAGACTTATAATAGCCAGATTCAAGCTGATGTAATGTTCAACTGGCGTTCTTTTGTTCATTTTTTACATTTAAGAAATAAAAAGGATGCACAGAAAGAGATTAGGGATATTGCCGCAGAAATGTTGGAATTTGTTAAAAATATCGACGGTAATCCATTTCGATATACTATCGAAGCGTTTAACTTATAATACCCAATTATATCCTTCATACCCCTTTTTAATTCTATATGTAATTAATCCACCCGATACATTAATTGCTTTGGCCGCAGCGGAACATGATTCATATATTACCCCATTTATAGAAATTTTTTTGCGTTGATTTCCATTATATTTTCCTCTATGAGCTTCTGAAATTCTTTTTTTAGATTCATCTGAATGTTGTTTACCATGAAAAGGATTATTTTTACCTTTTTTGGCACATATAATGCAACGGGTATGATCTTTACAAATCTGCGTTCCACATTCTATACACATTCCTTTAACCTTTGATAATCCTCCTCGCCAATTAGGGTTTTTATCACCTAACGATTTTACCCGTCTTTTCTCTTTTTCGTCTTCTGTTATATTATTGGCTCTTTTCCGCATAGTCTTTGACATTTTTTCAATGATTTGTTCTCTGCGAGGATTATTAGTCAAATTATCTCCACCACCAACCGAACCAACATTATATTCAGGCAGCAATCTATCAATCCATTCTTGTTCTTTGATAAAAATATCACTTACAGTACTTTCTTTTGGGAGAATCTCTAATATAGAAAGTTCAAAACTATCCTTACCATATTTGATCCATGCTCTTTGCAAAAAAATTGAATGATGTGTATTACCATTTAACCGTGTTTTATGGGCATTCCATCGTTTATTAATATTGTTAGAACTACCCACATATTTTTTCTGATTAATTATATTAGTTATAGCATATATTCCTTTTATTTTCTCCATGATTATATTTATGGTATTCCCTTTAATAAATCAAATATTTACTTGCAAAAGAAGCAGGATTGGAAGAAGGCATATTAACAGGCTTTCTTAGTAATGTTCATTTTTATGAAAATCAAATAAATGGGGTTGAAGAAATTCTAAAAAGAAAAAGTGAATTCGACTTGCCGAAAATTAATACTCTAAATTTCACTTCTATATTCGATTGGGAATATAAAAATTCAGTGCTTGAGAACTATCAAGCACTGAATAAGGTAGCCATGCCTATTGCGGTTTAATTATTAAATAATATTACGAGCTTTTGCTAGTCTGTCAATTTCGGCTAAGAAAGATGCCATAACTCCTGCAAAGGTGGAATCCACGGCAGCAAGCCCAAATACATCAGGGATATTCAATACCCTTGTCGAGTCTAATGTTAATGAACCATTATATGGTTTAAACATAACACTTGCACTGGTTTTACCTGTCGGTGAACCAGTGATATTGACGCTTTGAACCCAATATTGATTAAATGGGGCCGCACTGATTGGAGTAGAGGTTATTAATTGTATCATATAGTATGAACTATAAATAGTTTGTTATAAGCCAAATACATAGCCCGAAGCAAAATTAATAACATCCCATCGAAAATCAAGATGGTTATATTTTACCGTCATAATATCCATATAACCTGCACTTAAAGACCAATCCAATGATATAGATAATGGTACTCTGTAACCAGAAGTTAAATTTACAGAATCAATAGTATCCATAAAACGAATATTGACCGTAACTATTTGGGAATTATTTGGATTGGTAGGCGTATTGAATGTTGCCGATAAACCCGTTCCACTTAAAGGAACTATGAATTCGTTTGTGATAGAAGCATCGAAATCAATGCTAGTAGAAGCTACAAATGTATTGTACACCAAAGAGGTATCTTGTAGCCAGTTTGCACTATTATCTCTCACAGTAGTAAATAAATTCGATAAATTGTTTAAATTATATGCATTTGCAACTAGTGCTATTACCGCACTTGCAGGGGTACTCATTGTAGAACCCTGCGCCCCTTGAGTAGTTGTTCCTTTATCAAGAATAAGAAATCTTGTATTGCCAGTAACTAATACATTTTTACTTGATAATTCGGAAGTTTTGATTATGGTATCATACATATATGATTATTATTTACTTTAATTTGACATGATCAAATAACTATGCTATAATATGTTATGGAAAACGCAGAAATTTCATTTGATGGATATATAGAAAATGAAGTAGATATTTTTGACAATTTTTATAAATTTAAACAAGAGGAAACTAGAGTCCTTTATCCATTTGTTAAAATTCGTCATGGAGGAACAGATGAATTCCCCCAATATTATTACCAAATGTTTAAAAAATTAATCAATTAGAGGTAATAATGCCGCTAATACATTAGAAGGAATAGGATTTCGATCTAAGAATAATTCTTGTTCAGTTAAACGATTAAGTGATATATCAGATTCCTTCAATAAAATTTGATTCATATGTTGATCAATTTTATCTGCTTGCTCTTGTGTTTCTATAATTCCTTTTTCAGGGCAAGTCTCTTTAACAATTTCTCTATGAGTATTTTGTATAAAATTATCAAGAGATATGAGCGCATTAATGTTTTTAGCAATTTTCATCCGTGTATTTCCATTAAATTGATATGGAAGAGATACCACTCTACCATCTATTTCTTTCTGAAAGATAGAAAGAGCTTCTAATGCGGATTTAAAAGATAATAATTGAATGTTGTTCATATACCAGTGTATTTATACACCAGTAATCAGTACATATAGTATCCAACTACAGTTCCCGCAGAAAGTTTTATACTTGTAAAATCCGCATAAAATTGTAATCCTTGAGGGAGAGCTACCGCAGATAATAATGGACTTCCAGAATAACCAGGATAATAAGTCGCACTTGCCACTGTTGCAGTAGTAGTGAGAGGAATTATTTTATAATAATTTCCCGTATGAGTAGTTGTATCATTAATAATATCAAACCCCATTCCACCTACTTGCATTTCGGTGAAAATTGCGGTATTTCTTTCGTTTTGCTGAACTGTATCAGTAGATAAGCGTCTCATATCTTAACTATTTATAAATAGTTAAGCTTTTCTTCTTTATTAATTTAGGTATCAAATCTAATGATTTGGTGAACCCTGCCCATAACCACGGAGTATTCTTAGGAGAACGGGCTTCATCAGGAAATTGATCAAACCCATACATATCTTTCCGAACACCCTTATTATCAATATGAGTAACATCAGGGCGATTTAAATAATATTTTTTCCAAACATTTTCTGCTCTATCAGAGGTTGACCCCGTGCTATTTCCATATGTAGAAACAGTCACACCATTTCGATAATTAGTAATAAATTCTAAGGCAATATCATATAATAATGGGCCGAATCCCGAACCTTGTATCTCTTTACGCATACCTGCATGGATATTCCATGTGGTTCTACCATGTGTTTTTATTAACTCTAATGCAGCCATAGGCTGTCTATTAATAAACAACCTAAGCTCATACCCCTGTTCTTCTTTATTATTTGTATAATGTTTAGATTTTTTAATTTCGAATTTTATAGTATTATCTAACTCTTCAATAGTTTGTATTGATCGTTCTTTTAATAGAAAAAATTCTGTAAATCTCATTACATTATTTACGATTAAATAAGCAATTCTTTAATAGGTTCTGATTTGTTACCTGTGGTAAACGGTCTGTTAGCAGGACTCATCCATACATGATCATGTTTGATACCCAGTAAATGACCTACGGTGGCATTTAGTTCTCCAATGGTTACAGGGCGTTCCAATATCTTTTCAGCATTGTCATCGGTTTTACCGATTACCCGCCCACCAATATCCATACCACCTAAAACACAACTAAATGCAGCAGGGAAATGATCCTTACCCTCATTCACATTGATTTTAGGAGTACGACCAAATTCAGTAGCAATAACAATTAAAGTATCATTAATAAGTCCTTCTGATTTTAGATCAGTGAATAGCGCATCAAGTGCAGTATCTACCTCTGCGGCTTTGCGAGTCATATTGGTATTAATGTCATTATGCATGTCCCAACCACCTGTATCAACTTCAACATAACGCACATTATTCTTAATAAGGCGTTTTGCTAATAATAATCCTTGTCCAAGCTGATTCATTCCGTAACGATTACGGGTTGCTTTTTCTTCTTTATTAAGATCGAAAAGATTCAAATCTTGACTTTTCATCAATTTTAAGGTTTCATCGTAAAATGTATTATAAGAATTGACATCAGGAGTATTGAACTTCTGTTTGAACCCACGATTTAACTCATCTAATACTGCAAGACGATTTCCCATAATTGTATCAGATACAGATGTTCTGCTAAACCGTAATCCTTCATTTGGGTTGACAATACTGATTGGATAATATTTCTTATCCAAGTATCCACCTTTACTATGATCAGGATCGCCTGAAATTAGAATATTATCAGGAATGGTGCCATGTTGTTTACCGAGTAACCAATATGATAATGCACCCATTGCAGGATGAATAGTGAGACTATTCTTTGCATAGGATGTACGCATGAGATACTGTCCTTGGCTATGTGCGCCTGTTTTTGAGGTCATTCCACGAATTACAGAGAAGTTTTTACCGTGTTGTGCCAATTTAGGATAATATCCTGCAATTTGATAATCTCCAGTGGTTGTAATAGGGTCAACTCCTGTATTGATTTCAGGAAGTTTCTTAGGATCGAATGTATCTGTATGAGAGGCACCCCCATTAAGATATAGATATATTACCCGTTTTGCTTTACCAAATTTATTAAGTCCGGTAGGAGCAGCAAAAAGATCATTATTAAGTATAGAAACTCCAAGAGTTCCATATGCAAGTCTCTCAACAAAGGTACGACGAGAGATGTCGTTGTTTATATTCAATGTGTTCATAAAATTAACTTCTAAAAATAAATTCTCTTGTGTTCATTAATGCCCATATCAAGTCATTAATATTTGTCTTTTCAATAATTGCTTTTTCTTGAATAGAAGGTAATCTTGCCAACAATGAAATAAAAATAATTTCTTTGTTCTTATTTGCTCCTTCATATGCTGCCATTAATTGACTTTCCTTAGAATTAATCAAATCAATCAATGGAGAATTCATCAATACTAAAATCTGTGATACACTTCCATCATTATTTGCAGTGTCTATAAGAAGACGATCAGATGATCCAAATTCCTTTAAAAATAATCCAGTGAAATTATTCTTATTGAGTAGATAGGCAGAACGAACCAACTCGATTCCTTTATATTTGAGAAAATTCTTAGACAA
>Ga0214923_10003284_pt1 | contig 20407 bp, 19 predicted proteins | sample LL1510_MetaG_FD_177993 | JGI IMG/M metagenome (GOLD analysis project Ga0214923, IMG submission 177993) | Freshwater microbial communities from Lake Lanier, Atlanta, Georgia, United States - LL-1510 | ecosystem: Environmental > Aquatic > Freshwater > Lake | place: USA: Georgia | collected...
TTAAATAAACTAACACAGAACTATATGGAAAAAATAACATCCCCTAAACAGGACCAACTGCAACAGAACCTTCTTCAGAGTCTTGTGAATGAAGTAATTGATAATTCAAATGTAGTTGTATCAAATGTTTCAACTGAAATCACGCCTTCACTTTTACCCACGACTCTTGATCCCTCTGACTTTTTACCCACTACTGTTGATATTTCTGACAATAAATTAACATCAAACATGTTGGTCAACCATAAAGAGACTTTGAGTGAAGTTAAAAGTTACAATGAAGAAGATGAGAACATGTTATGCAATAAGAACATTTTAGGTAAAAATACGTTGATGTATAATGAAGTCGTGGCTGATAGTAAAGTCAAGGCTGACAACACACCTCCCAATACAAAGGTAGACAAGTTGTCATCAGTTTCAAATGGCAAAGAGACGTTATTTAAGGACTTTGATAACTTGTTGGAAAAATTTAAGAAATTTAAGGAAGCAAATCCGATGATTAAAACTGAGGATGACCCCAGTAGACCAAATTTAAAACTAAGACAAGTTACACACACTAATAATGTAAAACCTTTTAATGATGTGCAACCTTTCGGTTATATCTTTGCAGACAATCTAAGCGATTCTAGAAATGAATTAATGCACCCTTTTAATAAAATTAAAGTTCACAAGACATATGATGAAAATCGCACATATCTAGTATTTAATGATGGATTTCGTTCAAACCTCCAAATATGTGTTTTTAAAACGAAATATGGAAAACATGTTTATGTTAATGATATAGTCGTTCCACTCAGTGTTTTCCTATCAATTAGTCATTGCTCTGTAGATAAATTACCAAAAGGAACAACTGAAAATCTGGAACATTTAGATTTTACTACTGATCTTAATAGAATTAAGTGTGAGACATATTCTGGCGAGACTTTTGTAATTAAAAATACAACAGTTCCTCATATTATGGCAGCTTTACAGGATCTAAATGAATTAGAAAAATATGAAAGCTCTAATTATTTTTTCAATATGCTTCCTACAAATATTAGAATGTGGAGCGTAATTGGTTATTTGTATTTAGTCGCGATGTTTTCTAGGTTATGTCCAACACGTAGTCCAACACGTAGATAGATTTTTTTATCTATATATTAGATAATGCCGCGAACAGTATCACAGATTGTAATTCCAATTATAATACTTTTTCTATTGGGGGTTCTCTTTTATCATAATATAGAAGGTTTTGGTATGTCACCAGGAACTTTAGTTCAACTCTCATCTACACATGTTCCATCATCACCCTATGAAGTCAGACAGGAAATATTGGAGGAGCGAGAGCGTGTCAGAAGAGACTTAATTGATATGACTGGGTATTAAACCACTGCTAATTTTATTTTAGTGGAGTTTTAAATAAATTCTATTGAACTACCAGGGAGATTTGAGCGAATGTTAATTCATCAAATCTGGATAGGAAATAATGCACCGCCTCAAGAATGGATGAATTCTGTAGTAGAATTTTGTGGTAAATATGGGCATACTTATAAATTCTGGGGAAATAAAGAAATTAAAGAAATACAAAAAGATATTCCAAAATATCCTGGCTTGAAAGAATTAGAGGATGAATATATGAACAGAGATTTCAACGACAAATGGAAAAACAATTACAGATGGGCTGGGTTGTCTGATATTTATCGGCTTATAATCCTCTACAATTACGGTGGAATGTTCGTAGATGCCGACAGTGTAGTAATTAATCCTGGTAGATTTGATAGTTTTCTACGTGAAAATTCTGATAAAATTTTGGCGGCCTGGGAGAAACCGGGTGTGCTGGTGGCTAATGGTGTAATAAGTTCGCCAGCTGGCCATCCTTTTTTCAAAAAGTGTTTAATGAAACTTGGGGAATATGCGGAAAAGAAAAAAACAAGTAATGTCTGGGAACGCACGGGCCCATATTTTATTACTGATATGATGAAATCATCGTCAAGTCTAGATATAAAAATAGTCCCTAAACACTTCTTCTATCCAGTGCATTGGGACGGAATAAAAGATTTTGAATTACACAAAAAACAGAAATTTCATCCAGATTCGATGTTATTTCAATACGGATATTCTACAAACGGTCTCTGGAGTAAAATGGGACAGATGAATTACTGGAATATTTTAATTAAAATTATGATTTTCGCATGCATTTTAGTGTTTATTACAATTTTTTATGTAGTTTTTTATAAAATAGGTATACGAAAATTATATAAAATTTTAATACAAAAAATACAGAGCATACAAAAATAATTGTGTTCAATTTAAAAAATTATTTCATGAATTTTATATAAAATGGAACATATTGATGTTATATTTTACATAAATTTAGCACACAGAAAAGATCGTCTGGAGCACATTCAGAAAGAAATAGGAAAACTGTGTCAAGATTCTGAAAAGGTCCATAGAATAGAGGCATTTTATACCCCTGAAAATGGAGCTCTGGGATGTGCAATGAGTCATGTTTATGCTCTTGAAAAATTCAGAGATAATCCTTCATGGAACACATGTTTGATTTTTGAGGACGATTTTAAATTCCGAGCTACTGATTTATCAGAAAATAATGAAAAGATAAGGAATATAATAAATTCTTTTCCAGACTGGAATGCAATATCACTGGCCTATAATCCTGAAAATATTCAATATACTGATACGGAAATATCAGTCATAAAAAAAGTTGTAGCTCATCAAATTGCTTGTGGGTATATTTTAAGAAAAGGTCCTTTATGTGATTTATTAATACCATTATTTAAAAAATGTGTTTTTAATCTAAAAAAAACAGGAAATGTATGTATATTTAATATTGATCAAGCTTGGAAAAGGTTGCAGACAAAATTTGCATGGTATACAACATATCCTTCAATAGGAGTTGTTATCGATGGATATTCAGATATTGCAAATATGAATGTTGTCTATGATTGGTAATTTTTTAATATAAGAATTTATAAAATTATTTTTTTCTAATCTAATATTTTTAATATCTCTTAAATATTGTCTTGTTATATTATTACCATTAAACCAATGTATTCCAATACATAATTCAGATATATCAATATAATTTTCAAAAAAAATTTTTTCTGGTTCATGCCATAAAAAAGGATAAATTACTTGTTGTTTATGAATTTCATAATCATTTGAAAGATTTAATATTTTTCTCCAAAGAGGGGCACCTAATATTTGATAATCAACGGGAACTTTTTCATATAAAATCTGTTCAGCATCCATTAATATTTTTTTTATTAATGAATTATTTTTATTACACCACACAAATCCAATAGGTATAATATCATAATGATTATATTTTATTACATTTAATTTATCTGACATTAAATAATTATTTGGAATATTTTTTATAAATAGGATATCAAAATCAAACCAAAACCCACCGTGTTCATATAATTTTAATAATCGTAAATAGTCGGATCTATGAACAGATGTTAAATCATAATTAATTCCGACTATTTTCTCAATATTAATTTCAACAAACTCAACATTTGAATATTTTTTAAGATTTTCTAAACTTCCTGTTTTAGGAATTTGTAATTTTTGTTCATTAGTATCCCAGCATTTATGATTAGATGATTTCTTTTCAGGAATATATATAATTACTTTAAAATCAGGATTAAAATATATAAATGTATGTACTGTTAATTCATTTAAAAAAGAAAATTCGTCACCTTCCCAATATGTAAATGCTATTTTAGGAATCATACTATATGAGTTTTATATTTGTTTAGACTCTTGTTTACTATAATCTGTCGGTCTAAAGATTCAAGGGTCTAAAAAATATATAGATACATAGATTATGGACTATAAAAAAATATATGAAAACACATTTAACCTAGACTGGTACTCAGTAGAACATCATATTCAATATGACTATATTATAAACGCAGTTAAGAATCTTAATTTAGATAATAATAATATTATTGATATTGGTAGTGGACGAGGACACCTATTAAAACAACTTTTAGAAAATAATATACACAACTTAGAAATTACTTCTGTTGATTTAAAAAAATTTCATAATCATAATAATATTAAGTTTATAGAATGTGACCTTTCCAAATCATCTGACAGGAATAAACTACTTGAAAATGAATATGATATTTTAATTTGTTCTGATGTATTTGAACACTTAGATAAAAGTTTTATAGAAGATGTGATCATTATGTGCTCCAAACTTTCAAAAACATGTATATTTAGTATTGCTAATCATTCAGATATTATTAATGGGGTAGAATTACATACAATTCAAGAAAAGGACTCTTGGTGGGAAAATATTATAACAAAATATTTTCAGATTAATAAGAAGGATATTTATTATAACGGAATTCTATACATGTATATATGCACATCTATAAACTAAATTATGGATAGAATATAATAATGTATAATTTTTTAATAAATAATTATATTAAATTTAAATTTTGTAAGTATGTAATAAGTTTAATTTTTGTTAATGGATTAATCTTACTATTATAATTTCTAACATTATCATTAATATGTAAATTCTTATATGGCGGCTTAATATACATATATCCATCGGGTCCATTTACTAAACGCATAGATTGTGTTTCACTAATAAGTGATTCAAGCATTTTCTCACCAGGACGCAATCCAGTAATTTTGATAGGTTTATTATATTTTTCTGAGAAAATTTCCATCAAATCAATTAATTTCATTGAAATTAATTCAGGAATAACTGTATCGCCTGATTCAGCATACAGTATAGCATGTTCTATTAATGCTACACTTTGCTCTAATGTCATGACAAAGCGTGTCATGTTAGGATGAGTTAATATGAACTCTTTAACATTTTGATCATTACCTTTTTCATGTAAAATTGGAATAATACTTCCTCTTGAATTTAAAACATTTCCATAACGAATATTTACAAACTTAAATTTCTTAATATATAATGATTTTTCAACAATAGCACATTCAGCCATGGCTTTTGCCATACCATATGCATTAGTTGGTTCACATGCCTTATCAGAACTTACAAATATAACTGATTCTAATAAATTTAATCTATCTATATTAGCTTCAATCGCATTTAATACATTTAGAGGTCCATTAAAGTTAGTTTTTATACATTCTTCAATCGCATATTCACATCTATCAATATGTTTTAATGCTGCCATAATTATGATAATATTAGGTTGCTCTCTAAGAATAGATGTTTCAACTCTATTATAATCGCGGATATCTCCAATAATATAAGACAATTTATCAGTTTTATATTTTAGGCTCATTTGCCAATGTTTACATTCGTCCCGCGAATAATTAACTATTAAGTTAGTGCTGATATACTTTTCAATTAATTTATTTCCGAGGGATCCTGAACCGCCAAAGATAAATATTTTTTTATTTGATATCATTATTGTTTTACAATAGTCAAACATGTTTAGATTGTTATTTTAGATCGATGACTATTTGGAATTGTTGGTTGTTCTAAGACACTCATATTCAACGTAAATCAATGATTCATAAGATTTATTATTTTATTTCATATGTAACTCGATACACGAATATAAACACTTATTATATAGATAGAATATAAAGATGTCCGAAAAAAAACCCTGTATAGTCACTATTACTGGAATAAGACCTGATTTTATAAGAATGTCTTTTATTTTTAAAAAATTAGATAAATATTTTAATCATATTTTAATACATACTGGACAGCATTTTGATACAAATTTATCAAATGTTTTTTTTACAGAATTAAATATACGTGCTCCAGACTTTTTATTAAATACTGGGAAAGAATCAAGTAATCATTTTGAACAATTATCCTATTTGTCAAAAGCTATACCTGAATTATTAAAAAAAAAAAATATAACACCTGATTTAATATTATTTCTAGGAGACTCAAACTCTGCAGGTATATCTTATCCTTTAAAGAAGGAAGGTTATAAAATAGGACATATTGAAGCAGGCATGAGATCTTATGATAAAAGAATGCTTGAAGAAATTAATAGAACAGTATGTGATCACTGCAGTGATATTCTTTTTGTATATCACGAGGATTATGTTAAACAGTTAGAAAAAGAAAATATTCGTGAAAATGTATTTATGGTTGGTAATACCATTGTTGAGCCGCTAAATACTTTCAGACAAAACTTAATAAAAATACCAAAACTTAATAATATGATTTTGGTTGATATTCATAGGCCTGAAAATTTTAATTATGAAAACCGACTAAAAAATATAATACTTGCTGCAAATAATCTTGGAAAATATTATAAATTACCAGTAAAATTATTATATTTTAAGCGTTTAGTTGATAGCATACAAAAATGGAAAATTAATTTGGAAAATATAACTGTAATTGATTTAATGCCATATTCAGAATATTTACAAACAATTTATAATTGTAAATTTATAATTAGTGATAGCGGAACAGGACAAGAAGAACCCGCATTGTTAAATGTCCCAGTATTAGTTCCGCGAGACTTTACAGAAAGGCCACAAAGCTATGAGGGAAATTGTAGTATGATGTTAGATGTTAACAATCAAATAAATTATAATAATATTCATAATTGGCTAGAAAATTTAGAAAATGGAACAATTACAATGGATACATCATGGCTTGGTAATGGAAGAACAAGTGATTTAATTATTAGTCACTTAATTTATTATTTCAATAAGACTAATCTTACATCAACTAACTTACTTAATTTTGTAAACCCAGCTTCATACAATTCAAAACAACCATTTCCCTATACATATATTGATAATTATCTTAATAATGAATATGCTCTAAATATTCAAAAAGAAATACTCGAAATAGACGCCTGTAAATGGGATAGATATCAAAATCCATTTGAAAGCAAGTGGACTTTGCGTGATAAATATTCATTTCCTCCGTATTTAGAATCTTTATTTAGATATTTTGAAAGCCGTGACTTTATTACTCAATTAAGCTCACTTGTGGGTGTTGAACTATTATTAGATTCTTCACGTAATTTTTGGGGAGTTCATAAATATGATAAGGGCGATAAATTAGATATTCATGTTGATGCCGGTATACATCCTCTTACAAAGTTAAAAAAGAAAGTTACAGTTGGCCTGTATTTAAGTAAAAACTGGGAAAATAGTTTTGGATGTCAGTTAGAAATATGGAAAGGAACAAATGCCAGTTCTGAAAATCCTGTTCTTGAAAGTAAGATGGATAGTATATTGCCAAAATTTAATCGTTTAATAATATTTACATGTAATGATTATGCCTGGCACGGTAATCCTGAACCTGCTACTTTTCCTGATACTATTGATGCAAAAAGAATTTTTGTGACAATTTCCTATCTGTGTAGTGAAAATACAGATCTAAATAAAAAACAAAAAGCATTATTTATAGCACGTCCTGGAGATCCAATTGATTTAGAAAAGGATACACTTAGACTACTAAGAGCTGACCCAGATAAGTATAAAGAAATCTATAGAGTTTAGAACCAAAACTATTAATTTACAAAAAATTGTCCAGAGTTTTGAAACAGTCATCCATATTATTATGAAAAAAATTGTTTTATAAATTTAATTTTATCATTTTTACTTTCATATTTATTCATTTCATCAGAAATTTCCACATATTTTTCTTTCCTAACCAAGTATTCTTTTTTTTGAAAAAGAATCTTATTTATATTTTCTGATAAAATAGGATTTTCCCAACTTTCTTGAGAAGATCTATGAAATAAATGAATTCCTGCCACTGGAATTAATTGACTATTTATAGGCACAATTTGAATACCGCTGAATTTTATTTTTAATACCAAATCATCGTCATCATAAGAACCCGCCAAAAAATAATCCAAACTAAATCCACCAATCTTATCAAGATTTTTCTTTGAAATTGCCGATAGAAAATGATAAGACTTTGGTGAAATTATAGAATTCTGATACCAACCATCTTTAACATTTTTTCTATATACTGGTAATTTTTGAAGAGCAAAGTATAATGATTCATCATCAAAGTAAGAATTATATACCATCTCATTTCCCTCAAAATTATCAACGGCACGGACATCAAATACTAAATAATTACTATCTGTCATATTTTTTTTTACAAATTCACATACATCGCCGACATGACATACTTCAGAATTTTGAATAATTACATTCGAACCTTCTACAAATGAAAAACCAATATTATAATTGACACATGGATTTACCCAAAATTTATTTTTATTATTTATTGAGATAATTGTTATCCAAAAAGGAAAATTATGTAATTCTCCAATATCAACAGGATCATCAGTAGAATCATCCACTAGAATAACTTGTATATTTTTATTTTTCGAATTTGCAATAGTTTTTAGTGTAAAATATACTTGTTTTGATCTATTATGAGCAGTCATGACAATTGATAGCATGTCCTTATTATCTTTTATATTTATGTGTTTATAAGTAAAGTAGTTGGTATCTTTATTATTAATAATATTTTTTACACATTCTAAATTGTCCACATTTTTCATAAAAATATCCATTTTATTATAAACTATACTCTGCTAGTTCTTTAATTTGTTTTTCTAAATTAGAGACTACAAATATAGATTCATAAACACTATTTAGTGTTTTATCAATTTTTCCAGGCCCAATTACCCTATTTATTTTAAGATTTAAATCATATGTTTTATTTATTATATGAGCTAATTCATATTTTGATTTGGGGACAGGTGATTTAATATGACGAATACCAATCCAAAAATTATTACTATCAATTAAATATTGTATTAGTTTACAATATTCTAAACATGTTATTCCATTCCATATATGGTGATCATATCCGTCAATTTCTTCATTTTTTTTGGAAATTAACCATTCAAGTAAAGATACTCTGTTGTGAATTTCTCTACCTATTATTGATGTGCGAATGACAGTACATTCCAAATTATCGCCGAGTGACTTGCTCATTCCATAATCATCTATTTCATCAGGCACATCATACTCATTGTAATTACTTTTCATACCAGAATATACGCAATCAGTTGTAGGATGAATCATTTTGCATTTATACTTTTTACATAAATTCCACAAGTTGTGGGGAAAAATAGAATTAATTGCATAATATTCTCTTTTTTGGCTTAATTTATCTTGTTCTCTGCATCTCTGTGGTATTTTTCCTATACAGTTAATAACGAGTGTTTTAGTGTTTAATTCATATTTTAACATATTCTCTAGAAATCCGATGCTATTTTTTAAAACATCAAATTCATTGCGAGTTATGGGTATTACTTTATAGGATTCTTTTTTTGAAAAAAAAGTGTAAATATATCTTCCCAACATACCATTGGCGCCTAGAATAATAATTGTATTTATTGATTCCATTTTATTAATAGGCTTAATATAGATAATAGATAATTCATTTTTAGGCCTGTGGATTTTGCCCTTGGGCAGTTTATACTTTTATGCCTATTTGAATAGAATGAGCACATTATTAATAAATAATGCCGTCCCTGTGGCAATAAGTCCTGTGTATATTGTATTTGAATGATTTATAATCGTTAAAATGCCTTGACAAATAGGGCTCGCCGTTGTAATTATACTCTGTAGGAATCCGATAAATCCTTCTGGGATACATAAATACACGTATAATTGTGGAAGATACCAGTTTAGAGCCGCAACCAGGAAAATAGATAAAAGGAGTGGTGTAGACTTTTGTAATATTTCCATTTATTGAGTGGAAAAGCCAGATAAAATTGATTAAGTATCGGATAATATTCAAAATCAGATATACAGTATTTGAATCATAAATGGACCCATCAACCATTTTCAATTTTCCACTAGATCCTTTTCAACAAACCGCCTGCGACGCGATTCGCAGAGGTCACAATGTTCTCGTCTGCGCCAAAACTGGCTCAGGCAAGACACTAGTTGGAGAATACCAAATTCACAAATCTCTAGCGGAGGGCAAGCGTGTATTCTATACTACGCCTATTAAGTCTCTCAGCAATCAGAAATTCCATGATCTTAAGACCCAATTTTCCGAGACGCGCGTAGGCATCTTAACGGGGGATATTAAATTTTGCCCTGATGCACAGATTGTTGTTATGACAACGGAAATTCTACGTAATCTTCTCTATAAGGTCGGCACAGCAACTGAAAATCTAGGTTTGACTGCGAACCTAAGTCTTGATGGACTGGCCGCGGTTGTCTTTGATGAATGCCATTATATGAATGATCCTGACCGAGGACATGTCTGGGAAGAAACCATGATTCTTCTTCCTGACCACGTCCAGATGGTTCTTCTTTCTGCGACGTTGAATCATCCTGAATATCTAGCGAACTGGTTGACAGAAATTAAAAGGCCTGAACATCCCACCCACCTTATTCAGGCAGATTATCGCGTTGTTCCGCTGAATCACTGTGTTCTCTTTCCTTCCGATAAAGAGGCTGATTTTGGATTTCGTATTAAGACTCTCATGCGGAGTGCAACAGGAGTTTCGGAGACGTTCTGTGATAAAACGTATGATTCTTGGCTGAAAATGCTACAAAATGCCCCCCAACAAAATGCCGACGCTAAGGCCAGTCGCCAGGCAATGGTGGCGGGATTAGCTGAACGAGGAACCCATAATCAGAGTCTCCGCCCACAGAGTTTCCAGCATCATATGAACCAAGTTTTGGAATTTCTGAAAATGCGTAATCTACTGCCAGCACTATTCTTTGTGCTCAGTCGCAATAATTGCGAACGTTATGCCAGGCTAGTCCAGGCCGATTTTCTCGACACTGCCGAGATTTCGTCAGTTCGCTCCATAGTCGGCTTTCATCTGAGTCGACACATGGATATCCTAGAAAAAATGCCGCAGTGGAATACCATCTATACACTTCTACAAAGAGGAATAGCATTCCATCACAGCGGCATCATACCGCAAATTAAAGAAATCGTCGAACTTCTATTTAGTCGTGGTCTAGTGCGCCTCCTGTTTTGCACTGAAACATTTGCCGTGGGCCTAAATATGCCAACGAAAACTACATTGTTCGCTGGATTCCAAAAATATGATGACATGCGTGAACAAATGCGTATTCTTCGCACAGATGAATATTTACAAATGGCGGGGCGGGCTGGCAGACGTGGCAAGGACAAGGAGGGCTGGGCTATTTATTTACCTGACAGAGAGCCGTTGTCAACCATAGAGATACGGCGAATGATGACAGGAAGTTGCCAGGCACTTGTTAGCCGAATGGAACTAGGATTTGAACTGATTCTCAAGACGATGCTCTGTAGGAAGAAAGATGCTGCTCTCGATATTTTGCGGAAATCCTATTGGCATAGACTTCAACTTGCCAGAATTGAGAAGAATAAGGAAGAAATTACAGATTTGGAAAAGAAAATACATTCTATGGGAATCGATGAGCATACTGAAAAGGAATTGACGGAACGGAAGGAGGCGGAGGAGGCGATTCGCATGACAACGAATGCTGCGCGCAAAGATGCCCAACGGCGCCTGGAAATGTGGAAAAATCGTCACGCAGGGCCGCGCTGGGAGAAGGCCTGGAAGGGCTGGGCGGAAGTGCGGAAATGGAAGGCGAGCATTGAAGAGTTGTTTGTGGAAAATCAGGAGCTGGTCAACATAGGAAATATTCTACTTCAGAGGGTCACCTGGCTGGCGCGAGAGGGTTATATTGAAAATTTTGCCGAAGATAATGAACGTCTTTCAAAGAAGGGTATGTTGGCCACAGAATGTAATGAATCATCCCCGCTCATTTTACCTGATTTCTATCTGAATCTGTCAGCAGAGGATAAACATCAATTAATTACAAATACGAACTATCTAGTGATCCTTCTATCGATGTTTCTGGAGCCGATTCAAAAGGAAAACTCGGATGATTTACGTCATACTATGGCGTGTATTCGTCAGAGCAAAATCCCAGATCTGGTAAAAAGGTCGGCTGAATCTCTATGTAGATTGGCGGGGCGTCTACATTATTTGGACGGCATATCTGTGAAGTCAGCAAGACTATCTGGAGATTGGATGGAACTTCTCTGGGCCTGGCTGGAGGAGGAGAAGGAACCGAGTCTTCTATGCGCAGAGTATGAACTATTTGAGGGGAATTTTGTAAGGGGCGTGATGAAACTGGGAAATATTCTGGAGGAATGGTTGAGTCTGGCGACTCTGTGTGGAGATACCGAGCAAATCGAAGCTGTGGCTGGTCTACGACCCAAATTGGGTAGGGATTTTATTATCCAGGATAGTCTTTATCTGCGTGTAAAATAGAATATCGAAATGGCGAGTGTTCCGAAAATAGAAACGAGTGAATATTTTTTTAGAATTGGACGAAACGCCGCGAAAAATATGGTGAATACGAAAAGAAGTCCTATTATTCGTCCTTCTTCAGTGCCTGGCAAATATGCGGTTTCCTATTACAATATAGATGGTAAATTGATTCATAGTTTATTTGATGTGCGTGTTTCTCCCAGGAATGGATTAGAAAAAATTACAATTGGAGATGGTATAGAACAAATGGAATTTTCTTCTCCAAGGGACTTTATAGAGTATACTCGAAGATTCAATCCCAGTGCATATGAAGAGGATCCGGTGATTATTGAGAACAATCAGGTTCGGGGAGGCCTACGAAGACGCCGCCGTGCCAGCCGCCGTGCCAGCCGCCGTGCCAGCCGCCGTGCCAGCCGCCGTGCCAGCCGCACACGCAACAATCTCTAAAACAAATCTCTCTCTCCATACTCCAGACGCCAAATTTACTCCGCAACGAATACGACAACTACTGCCAGGCTCGGGCCTCATTTTATCAGCCATCTGTCGCACTATAGCAATCTCTTTCCACTCAGCAATCCAAAAACGCCCCTTCCAAAAACCAGAGCTCCCCTCCCGCCACTCTAAACAGACACCTTCGAACTCCCGTCTGCCACTCTCAATTGTCGCCAAAATCGCCAATTCTCTACTAAATCGTTTCGCCGCCTTGGAGCGCTCATTGACCCTCTCTATTAAGTTGTCTATTGCTAAATCCCTCTGTCCTGAATTTTCCAAGACTTCATGTAAAAGCCACTGATTCCATAAATCGGAAAACCGCCGAATAGGAGAGCTGGAATGTGTATAAAATTGTAAATTCAGTCCCGCATGTCCGCCCGTTCCCAGGGTATACTTTGCGGCACTCGCGCCTAGCCAGGCGAGTTCATCGCCAAAGCCATGGATCCGTCCCAATTCTTTCCACCGATTTACTCGCTCTGCACAAGGAGAATCCTGTGAACGATATATTGTCTTGACACCCAGTCTATGATTGGCAAGTGTAGTCCCAACCCATTCATTATAAAATAACATACATGTTTCAATGAAATTATGTGTATTCCAGTCAAATCCTGGTCGATTTAAATAGTTTTCTATGGCCTCATATATTTCTTCCGAATATTTCATAAATTCCCTATTTGGCAATCTGTTTACTGTAAAATTATCATATGTAAATGTATTTATAGATGATGATTTTATTTTTGATAGTAGTAGTGCTGGACTCAAAGTGGAGCTATTCGTAATAATGTGTGGTTTATTTTCACTATCAATACCTATGTAAATTCTGAGACTAATACCCAGTTTCCAAGAATCCGAGTCATTTCTCTGATTTTTTAAAGACAATACGCCTTCGCTCAATATATTTGCCAGCATAGAACGAAGAACGACCCCTTTTTCACTGTAAAATGTTTGGCTAATCTGGGACGCGGTCTGAGCAATTCTGCTGTTACTCTCTATCCACGCTCCTACATCCGAGATCGTTATAATGGCGGCAAAATAATCTTCTTTTTCTTTTTTCGGACAGATTGTAATGATGTCATCCACATCTTTACAGCCTTCTGGATCAATATGAAATGTATAACCGATTGCGTCAGATATTTCAAAACGTTCTTGTAATTGTTTAGAGTTACGCTGACAATTCTCCCAGAAAGTTTTGTCAACTGCGCCTGGCTTCCAAGGACACCATCTCATCAATAAGGCAGAACGCTCGGCTTGCCAGTCTCCTACTTGGCCAAAATAATCGATAATTTCTCCCTTAGGGAACGTTGTCACATCGGGTTTCCAATTGTCTTTGTAGTGGATTGAGCAGAGCATATTCTTCTCTAGATTTTTCTGACTTGATGCAACTATAAATGGAGGATACGAAGCATCGAACGGTCTGAATAGGAATATAGGGTGACCACGACTTGTAAGCCCATAGCGAGTCTTGGAAGTTAGCTGAAGAATTCCGACAATGGGCTGATGATTGGAGACTGAGACTAGTTGGAGACACTGGTGCTCGGTGTCCCATTGGACCTCGTCGCCTGGGAGACAGCCTCGGGCCTTTTGGGCACCCTGGAACTGGAGAATTTCTAGGCCATTTGAGACAATTGAAAACTCAATATAATTTTTGGTGAACAGTTTACCTTGGATTGGTTGGGACTGGGACGGATCAGACATTTTTGATTTTCGTTATCAATACATAGTTCATCAATTTTTGTGTCCGTCGGTGAATATTTCTATGGAGTTACTAAATAGAAATGAGTGGTTGTGGAACATTTAAATGTGCCAAACGTCTCTATGAAGGTCACGGAACATCTTCGTATCGTCCAAGTAATCCAGAAGTAGCTGCTGAGAACCAGGCAAGACTTGCCAGGATCCAGGCGGAACGTGATGCCCAGGATAGGATGTGGGGTGGCGGCAGTGGCGGCGAAAGTTTCCAACAGAGCCAACCAACACCTGAAAGAAAAATGCCGACGATTGTAGAACCTCAGGAAAAATTTACCAAATCTGACACCTATGTGGCAAAACCTGTATGGCCTAGAGCCAAATAAATTTGAACTAAAATCATACTCGGTTTATGATTTTAGTAAAATGAATAATCTCCAGACTCTCATACTAAAATTAGCTAATTTCAGTATGAAAGAAAGTCGTAAATTTCTCGGACGTTGGACGATTGATTACTGTGAAAAGCGTATTGAAAATAAAGTCAATTGGTCCAATGAAGACCATTGTGGAACATGCAGTCGTTTTCAAATTACCCAACATTCATCAAAGGAAATGAATAAAGATTTTCTCAACCATAAAAAATAAATATAAGACTTATAACCAAATATTAATTTTAATTATAAAATATTTTTTTATCATTTGCTACATTTGCTACATTTCCTATATAGCCATCTAATCATTTCCCACTAGAACCAAAACCACCCTCGCCTCGAGGTGTTTCAGGTAGACTATCAACAATGCGAACTTCTGTAATCCAACCCATATCAGGAGCGACAATCTGGAAATATCGCTCCCCGCATTCAATATTGTATTCTGGGCCGATTGAACGAACAGGAGCCATGAGCTCACCCCTATATGTCTTATCAATTACTCCCACAGAATTCGCCATAATCATTGGTGTTTTATAAATACTAGAGCGAGGTAGCAGCCAATAGTGAGAATCACTTTCTACAGGTCCAAGTTTCACAAGCCGCGCCTTCAAACCTAGCGGAATGAGAGTTCCTTTGCCATTAGCCATTGCTACATTAGGAATAGTCATGAATCTACGACAATATAGATCATATCCAGCATTGTCAGAATTTAGTGAGCGAATGGATTTATAAGGACATCCCTCCTCAGTTGATTCCCAGTCAACAGGTAGAATTTCAAGACGATACTGATTTGATGCCATTTCTGAAAGTGTATAGTAGGGGAGGACGGGAATCAATTTTTCCGTATGGTGCGGTTTCGACGGGTGCGGGTGCGACGGGTGCGATTGCGACCTACGCGGGCACGGCTACGATTGCGACGGCGGTTGCGGCGACGACCTCCATAATTTCCATTATTATTAGTGCCATATTCAATTCTGTCCTGATCAAGTATTTCATAAATTTCATCATTCAAATAATTTCTCATTAATAATGGATTGTTGTCAAAAATTGGTAATATTATATTATTAAAATAATACATAAATGAATGTGAAAATTCATCCAATCTAGATCCACGATAATAACATTTATAAAGTAATTTTATAATTTCACTTATTTTTCCTTTTTTACTTTCCTCTTGAATTCTATCACTATTCTTAATTATATATATAAGTTCTAATGATTTTATAAACATCTGCTTTTTTAGATTTTCGTTATTGAAAAGAATACTGTTTTTTTCATAAAAGTTTAGAATATTAATATACGCATAGTATTTTTGTTCTTGCCCCTGAGTCTCTTCTACAGTGCGTAATAATCTAGAAAATTCTTGAATAATTTCTCTTGTTGCCGAAGACATTCTAAATAGAAAATAGAAAATATAAACATTCTCTTTTCTAAGAATTTTATTTAATTATTCTCAAGACTTAGAAATTACGCAAGAATATTTAGTAAATGCTTCTGTATATGCCAGATCCATAATTTCATCCAATTAATATTTACGCGAACGCATAGAGCGTCTGTTTTTACGGCTTATGTTGCGTCTTTGTGTTTGTCTGCGTCTACGCCCGAGTCTGCGTCTGCCACCCATGGCGTTAGGCATCTGCATTAACTCACGTAGTTCAGCTGTAACTTCTTCATAACTCATAAATCTATTCGCATCTGCTCGAGGAAGTCCTATTTGTTGAATAATCCGCTGTGCCATATAATATCCATTTTCTTCTTCCGCATGATCAAATGTCAATTCTATTCTATTTTTTTTGGCCACAATTTTATTAGGATACATATTATTCTCAAAATTTTGCTCTAATAAGCCAATATTTATAGGTTCAAGGTTATCCAAATTTTCACCAGCTTTTAATTCAAAGGGCATTTATATACTTAATATTTATAAAATTTTTCAATTGTAGATTTTGGTCCAACTCCAAAAATTGATCGAGCATCGCTTCCTCGCCAGAACTTAGAGACTACAAAATAAACCTTAAGTAGAATGCCCGCAGGATTTCAAGTTCCTTCTTCGGACCTTGAATCTATCGTCGGAGTCCAGTTTTCAATCTTCTCGCCAGATGAGATTGAGAGACGATCTGTGGTTGAAGTCGTATCAAAGGACACCTATGTAGGAAATGACCCAAAGATTGGCGGCTTGTTTGATCCTCGCATGGGTGTCCTTGATAATGGCAAAGTCTGTCGAAGTTGCGGACAAACGAATCATGGTTGTCCCGGCCATTTCGGTCATTATAGACTAGCACGACCAGTGTATTTCTTCCAATTTCTTCAAATGATTATGAATGTGCTAAGATGCTGCTGTATCAGCTGCGGTAAACTCCTGATCGACAAGGAACTTCATAAGGATTTGTTGAAAAAACAGGGCGAGGCACGATGGAAAGAGGTGCTAAATTTATGCACGAACATTTCACGTTGTGGTCAGGAGACAGCAGATGGCTGTGGTGCTCCCCAGCCGCGAAAATTCGTCCGAGAGGGAATTGCACGAATCGTGGCACATTTCTCAGAGGGTGTGCTGGCACCTCAGCAAAATGTGGCGTCCGAGGGTGAGACAGGACCATCGGAGATTCCTCGGCCAAAATCCACTATGGAGTTGGAGGTGGAATTTGTCCATCGGCTCTTTCGGCGTATTACAGATGAGGACGTCGATTTCATGGGACTCTCAAGGCATTGGTGTCGTCCAGACTGGATGATCTGCTCAGTAATGCCGATTCCTCCTCCTCAGGTTCGTCCAAGTGTCGTCCAGGATAATAATCAGCGCTCAGAGGATGACCTGACGCATAAACTCCATGACATTATCAAAAATGACCAGATTCTAGCACAAAAGATTGCCGCGGGTGCTAAAAAGGAGGTCATTGATGAATTGACGTCGGTAGTCCAATATCACGTTGCCACTCTCGTTGACAATCAGATTCCTGGTGTCAATTTGGCCGCCCAGCGCTCGGGACGTCCACTGAAATCCGTTCAGCAGCGTATTGGGGCAAAGGAGGGTCGTATTCGCTACAATATTCAGGGCAAGCGTGTGGAATTCTCGGCGCGTTCCGTGATTACCGGAGACCCGAATCTGTCGATTGCCGAGTTGGGTGTGCCGATGGAAATCGCGACGAATCTGACGGTGCCTGAGCGAGTGACTCAATACAATCGCGACCGACTCTATAAGCTCGTCCAGAATGGCCCCACAAAGTGGCCTGGTGCCAAGACGATTATGCGATCAGACGGGCGCATGATTTCACTGAAGCATATCAACACCGCCGAGATTGTTCTATACAATGGCGATGTGGTTAATCGGCACTTGATGGATAATGACCCTGTCTTGTTCAATCGTCAGCCGACGCTACATAAGATGTCCATGATGTGTCACAGGGCGAAGATTCTGCCCTATAAGACCTTCCGTCTAAACGTGCAGGTTGTGAAGCCTTACAATGCGGATTAACTGCGGGAATAAAGTCTAAAGCCTTAGTAGAAAGGCAATTCAGGATGTCAGGATCAATTTACGTAATCAAGTGTATTCCGACAGGGCTAAAATATATTGGGCAGACATGTGATAAGAAACAAAAAAAAGGCAGACTTTACAATTATGGTCCCATAGGACGATGGTCAGACCATGTTAGTAACGCTACCAAATCAGAAACCCCCCTATCCAAATCAATTAGACAATTTGGAAAAGATAACTTCACTGTGGAGGTGCTTGAAAGAGGATTGTTAGAGCATCTGGATGAATTGGAAGCCAAATGGATTCAGCAACTAAATACAATTACTCCAAATGGGCTGAATGTTGCTCGACAATCTAGAAACAAGCATCATACAAATACTACGCTTCAAAACCATTTTCGTGAAAATACAGAGTCTGCGGTAATCAGACCTATTAAGCGAAATGGTGAATTTGCACTTATATATCTTGTTTTAAAATTAAAAGATGGAACATCACGCAGAATTACATTTGGCCAGGATAAACATGATGACTATGACAAAGCAAGAGCAAGTGCTATTGACTTTGTTCAGAATCTGAATTGTCCCTGGACAGAAGAAATCTATACTAGTTCCAATCTTAACGAGAAATATGCAACGAAGCTTAAGCAAATTGATAATAAGATTCTGACTAAAATTAGAATTACAACAGCATCAGAACTTATTGCACTATACATATCCACAGTTGAAACAAAAAATTATAAAGAACAGATACGAATTTGCTTTGGGGGAAAAAATATATCACATGAAGAAGCCTATTTAACTGCCCTTGATTTTATAAATGAATTGAATCCGAATCCTGAAATAATTGAAGACAGTATAACTCGAAGTCCGCAACAGGTGGCTGCTGAGTAGGTTGTAACACAAACCTATTCAGGAAAACAGTGTAAGTGTTACAGTAGGTCCAGTTTATCATTTCGCTGGTAATCTACTATATAACCATCTAGTGCCCAGATACTATGACGGGTATCTGGGTGCAAGACCCTCAAATTCAGGGGAACCCCTAAAGCTCAGACGTACTAACCTGACCCGAAAGGGAGCAGGGGCCTCGGTTAATAGCCGAATAGGATATAGTGAAAATCGTCTGAGATGCGAGCTCGGCGGCTCTTGACGCACCGAGTAAGAAATGGGCAATCCTGAGCCAAGTCCTAAACCTGTGCACAAAGTGCAGGCATGGATGCAGTGCAACGAGTAAACGTGGGTCGGTCGATATGGGGGGATACATACCCTATAAAGTCGGCATAAGATATACTCTACCCCCATTTGAAAAAATGGGTAAATTCTACCGTTCGATGGTGATGAAATGAACGCACATCTTGCCCAATCCGAGGCAACCGCAACAGAATTGGAGGAAATCGCAGCGGTGCCTTTTCAGATTGTCACTCCGCGTCACGGCAAGCCCGTGATTGGAGTCGTTCAGGATGCTCTTGCAGGTTCCTATCGTCTCACCCGCCCAGGAATCACATTCAATCGCCGTGAGTTTATGAATCTCATGATGTATAACAAGCGATTCGACGGCACTCTACCAACACCTAAAGCAGAGCTTGCACGCTACACTGGACAGCAAGTGATGAGCCAGCTTCTGCCGCCCATTAATATGTCCATGGGCAACAAGTCCTATGATGACAAGGATACACAGGAGAGTCCGAATTATGTCAAGATTCGCCAGGGCGAGATACTACAGGGAATTCTAGACGACGACATTTTCGGTAAGGCTGGAAAGGGTATTATACATACTACATATAACGACTATGGACCCAAGCAGACAGTGGAACTTCTGGACGCTATTCAATCCACTGTGGAGTCCTTTCTCGTTCTCAATGGTTTCAGCGTCGGTATTAGTGACTTGGTTGCAGATGACACGACGAAGGCCGAGGTCGAGAAAATCATTGCGCAAAAGAAAAAGGAAGTCGAGCAGATTATGCTCCAAGTCCATTTGGGTCTATTTGATAACAATACTGGTAAAACGAACCAGCAGGAGTTTGAGGACCAGATTTTCAAGATTCTCAATGAGGCCACAAATTCGGCAGGCGGCATGGCAACCAAATCCCTATCAAG
>Ga0214923_10003287_pt1 | contig 20391 bp, 32 predicted proteins | sample LL1510_MetaG_FD_177993 | JGI IMG/M metagenome (GOLD analysis project Ga0214923, IMG submission 177993) | Freshwater microbial communities from Lake Lanier, Atlanta, Georgia, United States - LL-1510 | ecosystem: Environmental > Aquatic > Freshwater > Lake | place: USA: Georgia | collected...
GGGGGAGGGGGCGGGGGCGGAGTGACCCTGGGCCGCCGCGGCCCGTCGAATGCGGCCGCAGCGCTGCACCTGCAGTTGATCACATTCCCAGCGCTGGCCCCCAGCGACGAATCGCCGGGGAACTTCAGTCGCTGGCCCGAGACGACGAACGGGTCCTCCAAGGGCACGGTCTGCGAGGCGTTGTAGTGGTCGTACTTCGACCTGCGCTTCGGATCGTACCCGCGGGTCCGGCTGTCGATCGTCCGGATCCACTCGTGCCAGGGGATTTCGGCGTCGACCATCGCCGCATGCGCGCCGTTGTTCATCGCCCCGGTCGCCTCTGTTCTTGCGACCCGCCGGGCCTGCACGTCATCGTACTGAGTGAGGCGTGATTTGACTGATGCTGTCAGCTCCCGTATCGACAGCCCCTCCGCCAGCCCCTCGCTGACGGCCCGGGCGAGCTGGACCTGCACCCCCTCGCTGATCTGTCTCCAGATCCCTACCTCCCGCGCCGAGGTCCAAGCGTCGACCGCCGCCCGCATTTCGGGCGAGAAATCGATGTAGATGTCGCGGGGGTCGACAGAGCTCCCAACCGGGGCAATCTGCATGATCGACATGAACCGGTCAATCCAAGCTCCCAGCCCCTGCCTCGCTGTGCGATTGTCTGCCCCGGTCGAAGTCTGAATGAACTGCTGCTCGAGCGCCGCCCCGGCAAGTTGCATCCGGGCCACGTCGCGACGGATGATCCTGCGGAATGACGCCTCATCCTCCCGGGTGGGAGTCCAGATCAGGGCCCCAACAGGCTGGCTGTTTGGGTAATCCCGGAGCGCCGCGACAATCCGGTCGATGACGGGAGCCCGCCATTTCCGGATGTCCAAGTAGGTCCGACGCTCCTGCCTCGCGTGGTCGCGCAGGAACGCCGCGTGCCTCGCCTGGGAGGCGGCAGCCGTGCGGCGCTGGCGAATCGAACGCAGGGCGGTCATTCGTCTTCAGGATCCTCCGCCGGGGGATCTTCCGGGTCCACCGGGGCCCCATCGTCGCCGACCTCTTCGCCGGTATCGGCCCCCGGTTCCGGCGATGGGGGCTCCGGAATCGCCTCTGGATCCAGAGGGACCATGCCGCTCGGCATGTACCCTGTCTCGGCCGTTGGGATCCCCCACGGCTCGCGGCCGCGTTGAATCCGCCGTTCGTCGGGCGACATCGCACCAGACGACAGGTCGATCTTGACCTCTTCCCGCTCGTCAGCGCTGTCGGTCGGGACCGCATCAGAGAACCACAGACACAGCCCCTGACCGAAACGGGGCGCAATTCTCTCCGTGAAGAACCCCGCGATGAATGCCGCCCGAGGATTCAGGTTCTGGCCGAAGATGATGTTGGCCCCCTCGATGCTGGCCCGGTTCACGTCCTCGGTGATCCCGAACAGCACCTTGGGTGTCCCCCGCAGGGCCAGCACCTGGTCGCGGGCCTGGTTGGCGGACGTTCCGTAGTCCATCTCCCGGGGGGAAGTCGACCACTTTTCGTACTTGATACCGGGTGGGGCAATCAGCGGCTCCCCGTGCCGCCGCAGCCCGCTGGCCCGCTGCATCACGGCCTCCTTGATCCGCACGATCAGGTCGGGGTTGGGCTTGTCGTGCACGTCCGAATCGAGCGTCACCAGCAGGTCTGGATTGCCCCCGTTCCGGAACTGCATGGTGCGAGAAACCTCGATCGACTCGGCGTTTTCGATCCACCTCGATCCGCCGGTCATGGGCGAAAATCCGTCCCACTTGCTGATCGGCGACTTGTACCGGCAGTACTCAACCCACTCCAGGGGGAAGAACTCCCGCCGCGTGGTGTCTCCCTCCGGCGTGATCACCCACCCCGTCTGGCTGGCTGAACTGTCCGCGAAGTACGGCTCAATCCACGTCGCCGGGATGATGTGCAGCTCGGCCGCCTGGTTTCCTACCCCGTTCGCGGCTCGCAGATTGTTCGGCAGCAACCAGACATAGCAGCGGCCGAACGTCTCCAGAGACGTCAGGAACTCGTACGCAAACGCCTGCCACCAGTCGGCTGAGTTCACACTGCCGATCAGCCGCGCGAACGGGTGCGACTTGTCCAGCGGCTCGATTTCTTGGTGCCCGGCCGACTGCAGAATCCGAGGGTAGTTCCGCTGCAGGTTCTGCGCTTGTGCGTAGCTCAGCCTCTGTCGAGTGTTGGGCCGCGCCGTCGACGATCCGGATACGCTCCCGGTGTACGGGCAGAGCTGCGAGAATCGCCACGCCAGAGCCGAGATGCTGACGTAATTCCACTCGGTGTAATGGCTGACTTGCTCTCTGGATGTACGGATCGTACCCCGGTTGTAGCGCTGAGCCGGATCAAGGCTCACAAGCTGCGGGATGACGGGCCCGGCCATCGCCTGAGATTGCGTGGGGAACGTCGCGGGTTCGAACGTATCGAGCAAGCTGGGCATTGACTTCGCTCCGAGTGTGGTCAGTCCAGCCTACTGATTTTGCTGGGCAAGTCGAGTGCGAGATGGAATGACAGGGCCACTCATCGCGGCTGTCGCCGCAGCGACTCAAACACGGCCTTCGCCTCCGCGCCCTCCGCCGCGTGGTGCCAGGCCTGGGAGTCAGTGCGGTTTTCCAGCAGCGTGACGACCCGCTTCAGTGCCTCGATTTCGAGCTCCTTCATTCGCAGGAGGTGGTCACGCAGGGCCAGTTCCTGGGCCATCCGCTCGCGCGACATGAACCATGTCCAGATCCTCTTACGCAGGATTCGCAAGGGTTGCTCCGATCGATTCCCCGAGAATTTCGGCGGTGCGGTACACCGCCGCCAGAGTGGTTTCGTCGTACCGCCGGTCCAGCACCAGCCCGCAGAACGCGATTATTTCCTCCCCGTGCGCCGTGGTCCCGACGACCGAGTCCTGCCACGTCAGCACATTGATCACCCCGATCAGGGGGCCGTGGATCACTCGCCGGCCGACGTTTTCGCACTTGGCGTTTTGGCACCGCGACCACGATTCCGCCATCGGGGCCATCACCAGATTGCACTTCGGGCAAGGTTTGGGCCCCACCCGGTGCGGCTGGAAGATCTCCGGCTGAAACGCCTCCCCCTCGCCCCGCTCCAGTTGGTGTCGCTGCAGGTGGATCCGCAGGAACTCACTGACCTTCCAGCGCGGGACCGCCTCGCGGAAGGTAAGCAGTACGACGTGTTGCCGCTGGTTCTCCGGCAGCTTGTGCTGCCCCCGCAGCAGCTCGTGTGGCTTTCTGGTGGCTGCAATCATCCCGTGATCCCGAGTGGCCCCCGATGTCCGTTGACAACCAGCTTGGCCGCCAGGTTCCGCAGCGACTCATCTCGGCTCAGGCCGGTGGCGCGGTCCCCTGTCTCCAGGCACTCCGCGGAGTAGCAGTCCCCCGCCACCGCCGCGTGGCAGATCTGCGTTCCGACGCAGATGTGCACAACTTGGCCTTGGAACGCGTCAACGACTCGGACTCGCTGCATCCTGATTCCTTTCACTTCAACCAAACGCCCCGGCCGCCAACCACCCAGCCAGGTCACCGCGACCGGCTCCGGCGATTGCCTCCAGGCAGTACACTGCCGAATCGCCCTTGTCTGGCGACCGGCCGATTTTCGACTGGACCGTGGGGCCCTCGTGCGCTGATCCAGGCACCTTCCGCTTGGGTGTCACCGCAAATCGGAACCCGTCGCTCCCCTGATAGACCTTCTCGACCGCGCACAGCTCCTGCCCCAGCTCGGGATCCTCCGGGAGCCAGAACACCGATGTTCCCTTGGGGCCGTCCGGGTTGAGCCGATCGCCCATGTCCGCGTATCGCTCGGCGCGACGATTGGCGAACCGCTTCGGGTCGCTGGGCGCGTCATTCCCGCGGCATTCGATCACCCGCACCCCCTGCTCCCGAAGTCGATCGCCGACACCCTTGCCCAGCCCGTCGACGTCGACAGCCACCGCGACCTCTCCCTTCCTCAGGTCGATGCCGTGCTCGGCCTGGGCCACTCGCAGCAGCCAGCCAATCGTGTCCATCGTCGATGCGTACTGGGCGACATGCTGTGCCAGGATTCCCCGGTTCGCGCCTGCAGTGAGAACGGTCTTGTCCCCGTGCGAGCTCGCCGCCACGTCGAGACCGAACGCCGTCACCGGGATCAGTCTCCGCAACAGTCGCGTGGCGGCCTTCGAGCCCTGCGCCCGACGCCGCGTCCGCTCGTATCGCTGCCAGCCCGCATAGGCCCGCTTCAGCCAGCCGGACAGCACCAGTTGGGTGTCGGGATTCTCTTCTGGAAAGCGTCCGTGCGCGAACACCTGCACCCACCGAGGATCCCCGTCGGCACACAGGCTCAGGTAATCGTCGTAGCAGATCTGCCCCGGGATGATCGGCCGGAAATGCGCCCGGTACACGTCTGCGGGGATTGGATCTCCGTGCTCGTACCGCACTCCGTCGGCTTCAACTCCGCCGGGGGGCCCCGCGGGGGAGCTCAGTCGGCGGAACCGCACGTTCATGCACTCTGCGCCGTCGATTGTGATGCAGCGGGTCTTCCCTTCCGGTGTCAGGCGGGTCGTGTTGTCGTTGGGGCAATCGACCGGGAAGGCGTGGCGGAAGGCCCCCGACATCGTTCGCGGGTTCGCCTGAGCGAGGAACTTGGTCGCCTGGGTTTTGGCCATCTTGAACCGCCCGTCGGCTACTGCTGTCGCTTCGTCAAACACAAACAGCACGTGTTCCCCGTGGCGGCCAGAAAACGACTCATCGTCTCCGGGATTCACGACCTGAACGTATCGCTCTCCCTTGGGGTCGCCAATGCACTCGGAGTACTGCTCGTCACCTGGTCCAATCCGCATGGCCTTGTACCACTGAGACACCTCGCCAAACAGCACCTGCACGCAATGGTCGAACGTGCTGCTGGTCAGCACGACCTTGGCATCTGGCCAGATCGCAAAGTAAACGCAGACGCCGAGGCCAGCGACGGCCGACTTGCCACAGCCGGTATTCCCCTTCATGAAAACACGCCTGATTGTCGGGTCAAACAGAGACCTGAGCGCCTCCTTTTGAAACTCGTCCAGCAGCGTCCCCGGCCACTGGAACTCGATGTATGGCAGCGGGTCCCCGCCGCGAGCCAGCAGTGTGACGTAGGCCAGCTTGCCAGCGGTGAGCTGCTGGGCAAACCGATCGCTGTTGGAGGGGAGCGACACCATTACACGGCCCCCTGCTGACCCGAGAGATTCTGCAGGGTATCGAACGCAGCAGCGATCTTGGCCAGATCCTCTGCCGGGGCCTGCTGCAACCGCGCAGCCTCAATTCGGATCGTCGCCGGCCCGTTTCCGGTGGTGTCCGTCATCGCGACCTTGCGGGGCTTCGCGAGGCCCATCAGCGAGTCAAGTTGTTCCTGCGCCTTCAACTTCTGCCAGACTGTCGCGGTTGGATCGGCGCGAACACCCTCGTAAAAGGCCATCGATTCGGCCCGCAGATCGCCCTCCGTGCGGCCGATTGCCTCCGAGATTTCAGTCCGCGCGCGAGACAGATATCTGTCACACGTTCGCGTCGTCACCCCGTACTGCCCCTTGAGCCACTGGCGGATCTGCCCGATGGTCTGCCCCTGCCGCATGCGCAGGATCACCCCGTCGATTCGCTCGCGTTTCTGGGCGGCAGTGGGGACTTCACCCGGCATCGTCAGTTGCCCCCCTCAGGCCTGCGGAATACACTGATCCCAACACCGGTGTATGATTCTCGACCACAGGACCCGACTCGACAATGCCCCGCAAGCAGGCCCGCACAGGCCGCAACCGCTTCCACCCGCCCTCGCCCGAGGCTCTCGCCTCCGGCCGCGCTCTGCCAGGCCCGATCCTGGGCCCCATCGGCCAGGCGATCTGCAGGGCTGTCGATCCAGCAACAGGCACCGAGTCGCTGATGTCGCTCGCCGCAGCCGCAGGGACGACGCAGCCGACCCTGACCCGCATCCTCGCGGGCAAGGTCGATCCGAAGGCGTCTGTGTTGAGCAAGCTGGCTGATCATTTCGGACTGGTTCTTCAACGGGCCAGAAAGCCACGCGTCAACGCAGGCAGTCGCGGCACAGTGGCACCCCCCTCTGAAGGAAAGACTCCTGAATCTGACCGCAGCGCTGGCAGATCCCGGCGACACTGATCGGGTCCTGGTACACGCGTTCGAGGACCATTTCCGGGTTTGCTTTCAGGGCTGCGCTCGCCGCCAGTGTCCAGCACGCACATTCACTCTCGTAGTATTGGCGATGCTTCCCGCCGGCAGCGGGCCGCAAAACCACTACAAAGAGCGAAGGCATTGGCACTGGTCAGGTCCCCAAGTTCTCCAGTATTCTCTGCTTCAACTGCACGTTGTCGTCATCAGCCCAATACGGCAGTGGGGCCCCAATCTTCACCAGCGCGAGCTGGTTTTTGCGGGCGGAGGCTGCCCAGTCAATCAGTCTTCGGGCACCGAATGCCGCGAGCGACCTGAGCGACGCAGCCCCCAGAGAGCATCCCCGGAGGTCCGCAACGCTGCGGTCGGCGATACGATCGATGCCTGTTTTTCTGCTGTTGCCGGGGTTGTCGCAGAACAGATTCCAGCCATGCGCTAGCGCGTATCTTGCCCCGTGGGCTGCGACAGCATTGGCGATGCGAGTCAGATCGTCTCCGCAATCGCGACCAAACTCGTTATCGGCGCGGATCGACATCTCAACAATTGCGGAGAGTCCAGTCAGTGTGTCGGGGGGCTGCAGCTCGGTCATCTGATCTGTGTTTCGCGGTGGTATCCGTGCGAATGCGGGACTAAGTACCTCCGGGGCATCCATTCCCCGGAGGTCTCCAACGGCGTCTTCCGTGACGCTTAGGGCTGGTTGCTGATGTCGACGCTGGGTGACCGGCCGTTGGCCTCCATGTCGAGGTCATGGTCGGCGACTTTCATCGCGTCAATGGCTTCGTTCTGAATTCGCTCCGACAGGTAGGTCAGCAGGAACAGCAGGTTGTCAATTTGCAGTCCAGTGTCCCGCAGGAAAGCCTCGTGAGGCTCAATCTCGGAGAGCAGAGGGCGAGCACTCTCCAGCTTTTGGTCCACTTCCCGCAGAAGCTCTGCGAGTCGGTCGTTCGCGAGGCGGCTTGGGTTGCTATTGTTGTTGCTTGGCATTCAATTTCTGGCCACAGGGTTGACTGGGTTTCAGACTTCGTCGCAAACCTCGACGAAGCACTTTTTGTTCTCGATTCGGACGACGATTTTCCCCTGCCTGCCGGTCGATCCGCGGCCGAAGAACTCGCCTCCGTCTCCGATCCAATCAGGCAGCACGATTGCCGAGATCTCCCCCGGGTCGCGGGAGTATCCCTGCGAGTCAGTCCAGCCTGTTTCGTCGGGCGTGAGCACATCTCCGGCGATGGCATTGTGCTCAGCCCGGTGTTCGACTCGCCTCACTGACCACCTCCCTTCTGCTTCTCGGAACTGCCGGATGCCGCGTGATCTCTCGCTCGGACTTGCAGGACCAGTTCTCGCACCAGCGAGTCCAGCAACTGGTTGCTGTGCTGCATCTCGTGCACAATCTGGTCCATGTGCTCGCGGTGCTGACGCTCCGTCTGCTGCTTGTCCTCCATGTGCTTGTCCCACAGCTCCTTGTAGCCCTGCTTGATCGACGCAAGGTGAGCTGGGATCGCTGTGTTGACGACGTACTGCCCGCCGAACCACATGCACGCCCCGAGGCTGATCAGCACCGCCCAGAGCGTTAGGTAAGCGGGGTGTTGCCGAGACAGAAAACCTAACGCTTCCCGCACCATCGTGATCTTCGGGTCGGCAGGTTGCGCAGGCTGAACGCCAGCCGCCGGCGTCTGCGGGACCAACTGGGACGCCAACTGCTTCGCGGCCCGCTCGGTCATGGCGCGGCCTGCTGACTTCCGGCGACAACGATCACCACTTGCCCGCCCGCCAGCCTGCCTGCCAGGTCCAGCGCGGCCATCGCTTCTTGTTCGGTCGGTGGCACCGGAGGCTGCATTTGGGGGCCGTTGACGCTGCCGTACAGCACCCAATTCAAAAGGGCTTTCGCGGCAAGCTGGGCTGCGTTGTACCCTGCCGGGGGCAGTGCGGGGGAAACCAGCGTACCTGCCAGCGACTGGGGCGCTGAGGCGATTGGAGCCCCGGCAGCCTGTGCCAGCGGGGTCAGTTCTTTCTTTCGGCCATCCATCGTTCGATTTTCCCCAGTCTGACCGAAATCCAGCACGCGAACGCCAGGTTCAGTGCCAATCCAAACGCCATGCCGATCGCGAAAACAACCACCAGCATCCTGCCCAGAGTCTCCTCTGGTCCCTGTGACACCTGCACGCGGCTGAAGTATTCGGCGAACACCGCTGCAGTCCACTCAAGCTGTGCGCTTGTGTATTGATCGCTGGGCTGGATTCAGGCAATCGAGTCGGACGGAATGGCCAGAATCATGCGCGAGTACGTGCAGTTTTGCAACACCTGTTTCACTGCTGATGCGACACTTGAACCATTTCTTCGCGCGATTCTCGCCAGTTCGGGACCTCTTTTTTCCAACGGAAGGCCAGACTGGCCAGCTCGATCCAGGCCGCCGCCTCGGGCACTGGGATGCCACGCGCCTTCGCCAGTCGCTGGGGCCCGGTGGAGTTTATCTCGCGGATCATGGCGTCGGTCATGGTCACGCTCCGAGGATTGCCTGCGTGATTGCTGCGGCAACCGGTGGGCTCACCGAGTTGCCGATCTGGCGGGTCACGTCGGCCTTTGACCCGCAGAACACGTAGTCCGGCCTGAACCCTTGGGCGGCCGACAACTCGTGATTCTGGAGCATGCGAAAGCCTACGTCGACAACCTGCAGCTCGCGGCAGGTCTGCACGAGACTGGCCATCGCCAGCCCGTGGCGGTCGCGGGTCGTGATTGTGTCGACCGGCTCTCCGACCGGTGAGACGTCGGACGTGCCGTAGTAGTGCAGCAAGAACGGCATCACCAGACACGAATCAGCTTTCGTTGTGATCGTCGCAACCGGCGTCGAAACGGATCTCTCTGGAGACTGACCAGCGCGACCGCCGCAGCCTGCGATGAAAGGCATCGCCAGCCCCCTTCCGTTGTGCGTGCTGACGGTCCCGATCGGCTCGCGAAGGTCGCAGGTTCTGCTGTCGGCACCGCCGTGATTTACCTCGACTGTGAACGGCAGGGCCAAGCCGTGATGCTGGCCGCCTGCCGTAATCGTCCCCACCGGCTTGGCCATTTCTTCCGCGTCGCAATTGTTCCGCAACTGAACTTGGAACGGCCCCACGAACCGCCGCAACCCGGCTTCGATCCGGGCGATCGTCTTTGGGGCCAGCGGCCGCTTCCGGTTGAAGATCGACGGGCACGGGAGCGACCAGTCAACCACTTCGGCGGCCGCTCTCCATCGCGGCAGCCCCAGACCGGGCAGCTCACCGCCGGCATATCGCGTATGTGTCGGCTCAGGAAATAGCGGCATCCTATTGCCCTTCCGGGCCACCACGAACAGCCGATTGCGGGACGTCGCAGCGCCGAAGTCGGCCGCGTTCAATTGCCGCCAATCGACGCGATATCCGGCCGCTTCGATTGCAGCAATCCACGCACGGAAAAACGCCCCACGCTTGCTGACCAGCGGTCGGCCGTCGTCTCCGATCGGCCCCCATTGCTCGAACTCGACGACATTCTCGACCACGACCCAAGACGGCCGATGGTGCTCGATCCAGCGCATCACGTCCCACGCCCCCGACCGTTGCTGGTCCGATGTCGGCCGGCCTCCGCGGGCTCGCGAATGGTGCGTGCACTCCGGCGAGGCGAACAGCAGGTCGATGCGCTCGCACTCGCCTGGGTTCACCTGGTCCAGTCGGCTGTTGACGTGGCGGGCGTCCGGGAAGTTGGCAGCGTGGGTTTGTACGGCCACCGACCAATGGTTGACCGCGAACCGAACCCTGGCGGCCCCCGTCGACTCGGCTCCGGCGGACGTCCCGCCAGCGCCACAGAAAAGATCACAGCAGTTGAGTTGCTTCACTGGTATTTTTCTCACTTGAACATCCTATTCGGATCGGGGACCGCGCAAACAATCTTCGCGCCCGGGAAGAGGATTCGACTGGCACCAATCCTCCGAAGACACACATTCCCACCAGCCGCCACGCCCCCAGCACACATCACAGTCTAGGGTCTCATCCACGTCCGAGAACTCATCGTCGCAGCACCCTGTGCCACCGCAGTGGTCGCACTTGTGCCAGCCGCAAGCACAACCGCAACGGGCGCAGAGGATCGAATCATCGTCCATCGAACATCCCCCCACCGGCGCGCGAGGGCCCGTTGACAATCAACACCTCTGGCTTGGCTTGGTTGGTTTGCGTCCGGCCTTCGACCGGGATCCAGGTCCATCGGACGCCATCCGGATACAGCTCGCGGATCAGCGGGTGGTCGCCGAATCGGATCACGACCCGCGCCCGCGAGAACTCCGCCAGGCACGCTGCCAGTCGCCGATGGTCGGCTTCGGTGAAACCGTGGCGGTATTTGGCCCCATCGTCTGGCCAGGGGGCGTCGATGTAGATGCCAGTTTCCCGTGTGTCTGGGCAGTTTTGGAGGAACTCGAACGCGTCCATGGAGGTGAAGGAACACCGGCGCATAATCCGGCCCCACTCCACCAGACCTCGCACGGCTGAGCGGTAACGGGTGTTGGAGTCGCCGCCATTCGCGTTCCAACGGGTGGACAGGCTGCCGCTGAATTCATCGCGGCAGCCGGCCTTGTGCGAGCGTCCCATCCAGCAGCACACGAAGTAGTGGTAAGCGGCGAGCGGGTCTCCGTGGTCCATGCACGCGGGAGCGTTGTCTCTGCACCAGCCCTGTGATTCTGACAGAATCTCCGGATGAAACGGCACTCTGGTCAGTCGCTTGAGCAGCTCGCGGCGCATCGCACCATCAGCGACCACACGAGCCAGGTTGATCACGTGGCGGTGCAGATCGTTGACCGCGATCGACCGGGCGTCGATCGCCGCCACTTCGCTCATTCCGCCGGCAAACGGCACGCCGACCCATTTGCAGCCGGCGAGCTCTTCGGCGACCAGCGGGGCAATCGTCCGGCCAGCGCCGAACCACGGGGCCAGGGCACGCACTGGCATTGAGTCTTTGTCGTCAGGCATTCCGCACCTCCGGGAACTGCCTCACACGCAGGCCTACGGGCCACTCGGTCGGGTCGCCACCCTTGCGGTCTGTCAGCCCAAGAACGCTGAAGTTGCCGAATCCGTCACCGCAGAACTGGACCGGAGAGACAGGCCCAGTGTGCCCCGGCCACCGCTCTCCGTCTGGCAGCCTTGTCGATTGGCGGCTACCGAGCTGCTTCACGAACGCAGGCACACAGGCCGTTTTGCACTGAGAGACGAGATCCCGGATCCACTCCACGTCGCAGCATCTCGCATCCGGCCCGCTCTCGCCGCCGATGATCACCCAGTCCAAGACGCTGTCTAGGCACATGTCGCAGTACTGGCATTCCGATATCGATTCGCTGCACCGGCACTTGATCGCTTCGCCGAGGTCGACAGGCCCCAGCAGCGGCTCAGCAGACACGCCCAGCACGGGGCAGAGATCGCGGCACTTCAACAGCTCGGGAACCATAGCGTCGGCCGTCTTTTGGTCGCTGATCGACGTGAGCAGCCACACGTTCGGGAAATGCCTGTGCTTGCCAAGAGTTCCCGGAACGCCGGCGTCTGGGAATCCGTTTTTGGGCCACATCCGCCGCACGTTCTCGGGCCGCTTGGTGACATAGATCCAGTCTAGGTTCGGCGTTGCGTCGATCAGCCAGAACAGGCGGACGCGAACGTCGTCCAGAGTCAGCAATCGAACCATTCCTGGCTCAATGTTGTCGCGTTCAATCTCCAGCAACGCCCCTGGTCCATCCGCCGACATCGCGACGTATCTGTCTGGTTCCGGACTTGGCTGGCAATCGTGCACGTACAGTGTGCGCCCAGCCGAGTCCACCATTGGTCCCCGCCAGTCCTCGAACACGTCGGCCAGTGACGCACAGAACACCCGCCGCCGAACGCCATCCGCCGCCGCCTCCCGGTCCCACTTCAGCGGCTGCCGCCACTGGGCCTCGCTCGCAACGACTCGTGTGCCGTTTGGCCCCCAGACGCCAAGCACCGCCGGATTGCGTCGGGCCAGCGTTCTGGCGTAGCAGTTGTCACAGCCAGTGTGCACTTCCTGACAGCCGCGCCACGGGTTGAACGTGTGGTCGGTCCATTCGATCTTCGAATTTTTACCCACAGGAATCACCTCCATTCAGTGCCCCAGAGTCCAACAAGTCCCCAAACGGCTTTCCGCGCGGATCGCCACTCGCCCACAGCAGCGCAGTCGCGACCATCGCAAAATCTTGCGACTTCATTTGTCGGGCGAACTCCAGAACCACTTCAGCGGCCTGCAGCACGCGTTTCGTGTCGGGATTGTGTTTCTTGCTCATGCTTCTTCTTCCACCTTGTAAACTTCGACCTTCACTCCTTGTCGTTCGGCGTAGCTCTTCTTGATCACGTGGATCACGATTCGGCTGTCGTCTCGGTAGACGATCCCGGTCATCGCGTCCTCAACCCCCCGCAGAACCTTGCTGCTGTCGGGCTTGACCGTGCAGTGCTTTGGAGCGCTGGGCAGCAACCCCCGCTTTCCAAAATGGCCCTTCGGCCGCAGCACTTCAATGGTCAGCACCAGTGCGACGGGCCCCTCGAACATCGGCGATGTCCCCATCGCCGCAAACGCCGCGGCCGACACCTGGTTCATCCAGTGCTTCGACTGCGGGTTGTCGTCGACTGTCGCCGTCAGGATGGACCCGTTCTGTCGCAGCACAGGCTGCCCGGTCGACCTGTTCCGGATGGCGATGGACCGCTTTGAGCCGCGCGGCTGCGGCTTTCCGTGAACGTAGAATGCGGTGATCAGATCTTCAATCTGCATCACAGCCCCCTGTTCTGGGCGAGCCACTGTCGCTCTGCAGCAATCGCCTCGCACCGCAACTGGTACGGCCCGAGCACCGGCCCTCCAGACGGCCCCATGTCGGCGATCCACTCCCCGTCAGGCGTCGGTTCGACGTGCGACGCACGCACGATCTCCGCCGACCCGAGCTCTCGCAGGAATGCCATCTGGTCGTCCCAGACGAACTGCACTTTGCCGCCTGGTGTGATAGTGCAGGTCATAATCGCCCCATGGTGTTGTTGAGAAGATGCAGCACCTCAGTGGTCAAGATCCTGACCGCTGCGATGTGGTCGTTGATGGTAATTGGTGGCTTCCCGCGGCTCTCAGCGGACAACACATCCAGCGTGGTCCTCGCGATTGCGTCGGCCAGCTTGCGTATTGCTGTATCTCGGTCGACATGCTCGGTCGGCATGCCCATGCAGTCCAGTCCCAGCGGCTCATTGTGGCTCATGATCTTCCGACTCAATTGTCTCCAGCCTGCAGTGCAGGACCTCCACCATCCGCAGCAGCAGATGGCACTGGATCCACAAAACAGCTACCGCCGACACCAGTGCCGCCAGCAGGAACCACTGGAAAAACAGCAGTTCAGGACTCACTGTGCACCCGCCTTCGCCTGCGCCCCGAGCCCGGCGGCATGGTGGTACTCCGGCTTGCGGATGTTGTCTGTCGTGGTCCCGACAGCGGCCTCAATGGCCTTCGACAGGGCCTCGCAGCCCGATCCGACCACTCCCTTGGTCTCGACCCTCACGGCCCCGTCCGGTCCGATCGTGACTTCGACTGTCTTCATCTGCTCAGCCTTTCTGAAACACGAGCCGAATGGAACCGTCCGCAAGCCGCTGCTCTTGGACCTGAAAGCCTTGCTGCTGGCCCGCTCGAATCGCGGCCACCCGGGCGTAGGACTGGGTCAGCTTCTGCCCTGCGTCGCCGACAAACTGCACCAGCGACGTCCGGCTCTTGTTGCCTGTCCAGTCAGTACGCCCCTCATCGGCGTCTAGACCGGTCGTGTAGTTGCATCGTCCGGAGTTCCAGTTGTCCCACAGTAGGACAAATCCGGGCTTCCCGTCGCGCCGACCGCAGACTCCGATCTCATAACAGCGATCGGCCCCATCCACCGACAGAGGGACTCGGATCGCGTGATCGCACGTCCCGAGTTCATCAGCCGCGAATCCCTGCGGCACGGGGTAGTCACCGACCGATCGGCCGTACCAGCGATACGTTCGCTGGCCCCGGACGAGCTCCAGGCCAATCGATTTGGCCGCTGCCTCCAAGTCGTCCAGCGACTTGATTTCGACATTGATTGTCGCGACATGACTCACTGCAGTTCCTCCCGGGCACGAGATTGCAATCATACACTTGTGTATCACATGCGTCAAAACTGACAGCACATGATTCTCGTCACTCAGTCGTCCTCGAATGTGATCTTGCGGGTGGGTCGCTCCACGATCAGAGACTCCAACCGCGACTGCACTTCGGCCAGGCCGGTCGCCAGCTCAGCCCGGACATCGCCGGACTTGCGGACGTCGTTCGGGTCCTTCCCGGCCAGCAGCCCCATCGCTTGCGTGATCACGGCATCAAGCTGCTCCGAGCTGCCCACACTTACCTTGCGGAACCGCTCAAAAAACTCCCCAAAGTTCTCGATTGCCGAATCCCTGAACGTCTTCGGCTTCCCGTCATCGTCCCCACTGAGCCGCTCCGACAGGTGCGACACCAACCGCTGCAGTTCTTCGGCGAATGCGGCCTCCATCGCAACCGCCGCCTGTTCGAACTGCGCCGCCACTTGGGCCTGCTGCCGCGCCCAGATGTCCGGGTGCAGTTCCTTCAGCATGTCGGGCGGCTCGATGGCTGGGTAATCCCAACTGAAGCCGAACTCCTGCGAGATCGTGGCGGGGTAGTCCTCCAGGTTCCAGAGCTCTCCCAGCGACTGCCGGGCATCGTCGCACAGCACCTGGTAGGCGTTGTCGAGCTCCTGCAATGCGACTCGCAGTTGCTCCCGGTAGTCACCCATCTGCGCCTCGAACTCTTCGATCCGCGACTTGCGGATCAGCCGCACCCCCCGCACGGGGTACTCGACAGATGCCAGATTCCAGTATTGCCGGACCTTGCTGAGGATGCTGGTCACAGCCCGGTAGAGCTTGTGGTTCGTGTCCAGCAGCCTCTTCGACGCCTTGACCATCGTGGCTTCGGCGTCGAATTCCTCGGCGGCCCTCCGGGTGTGCTCCGACGTGAGCCTCTTGCTCGCGCCGAACCGGCGAATCGTCACCCGCACGCCGGCGGTGTTGGCCCGGAGTTCAGCCCCGAGGGAGTCCCCGGAGATGCTCCGGATCGGCCGCCAGGGCATCGCGCCGGAGGCGTATGGCGTGTAAGGCTCTTCAGTTGCTGCTGAGATCATGCTGTTCCTTTGATTGAACTGGAGAGCCTTTCGATTTCGGTGTACACCCGAAAAAACGCCTCATCGTCGTAGGCTTCGGAATGTCCTTGGCTCCTTCGGGATTCGTTCTTGACCTTCATCATTTCGATCAGTGCGTTTTGCGCACAGATCAGCCCCCAGACCTTCAGGTTGTGTGGCGACATCACTCCACCTCGATCTTTCTGCCGCTCACAGCGGCTGGTTTGCGTTCCCTCTCGTACACGCCAGGGTAGCTGGCCGACAGGAACTTCCCGCTGGCCGCCTCCCGCAACCGGGCGAGCCGATCAGCAGCCGATCGCGAGACCGGCACAACGAACTCCGCAGCCTCACTGACGGGGCAGCCCAGGCGGTAGGCGATCTCGCAGCACTGGCGGATCTCAGCCCCGGTCCACCCATCGTCGTTTGGCAGCAATTCCGCAAGCTCTGGCGTCAGGTCGCATGCGTAGATTCCGTATCGTTGCAGCCAGATCTCCCAGATTTTGACTCGCTCTTTTTCGTTCGGCAGATCGAAGAAGAACGTCCCGAGCGTGAACCGTCGACGCAGTTCGGGGGGGAGCTCCGCGATGCTGTTGCAGGTCGCAATCCACAGCGACCGGGAGTTGCTCACGGCGGTCACCACCTTCAGGGCCTGCCGGAGTTGCTGCTCCGACTGCCCGACCAGCGAGCCTTTCGCGGCTCCCAGGTCGAGCTGGATCGTGGGGATCCGGCCCTCAGCCCCAGCGGCTTTCGCGACCGCGGATTTGGCGGCCCCGGGGGGCCCCACGAAGATCATGCCGGCGGCCTCTTTGTCCTGCATGTACGAGAGCAGGCAACCGAGCTGATCCTGCGAGACGCCCGAGGTGTCACCGCTCCCGCCCAGGGCCTTTTCGATCTCGTCCACGAAGACGACTGCGTTTGGGCGAGATTGGCCGTGCATGATTCTGGACAGGAAGCTCTTGACGACTTCACACCCGCCGATCTGGCGAAAGTCGTCCCCGCCCTGCCAGACCTTAAGACCGGGGGTCTGCTCCACCTGCTGGCGCTTCCGCTGCCAGAGCCCCGTCAGGTCGACACCCTCTCGCGTCAGGCACATCGCCGTAACCTGTTCCGCCGCAAACGCCGACAGCCCTCGGAGCGCATCAATTGCCTGGTCGACGACTTCTTCGTCCGGCTCGACGCCGGCGTTCGCGTACTGCTGCAAGATGATCTTGGCGATCTCCTGCGTCGACGGGAGCGGCTCATCGAAGACAACGACGTCTTCGGACAACTCAGCCGGCAGCGTGATCGACGGCCCCAGCATGACCAGCATCCGGCCGTCGGCCTTGAAGGCGTCCCGCAGGTTCCAGACGCCTTGCACAAGCGTCGGGTCGCCGATCCACCGGCCGGCGAGGTGCATCAGCACCACAGCCCCGCCAGGGGCCTTGAGACCCACCCCGCACAGGTTCAGCGGGTTGCCAACCGTGGGGTCGTAATCCCCACGGTTGGCGTTCCACCAATCCTCGCTTGTTTTGCCGTGCGGGCGTATCCCCCGCACAATGTCCCACTCCAGCTTGACAGCCGTCCCGTTGATTCCGGCGCACAGGCCGGCGACCGTGGCCCCTGCGTCGCTGGTGTTGATCGCCACCAGCGGCACGCCCGCACGGCGGGCGTTCTTGACTTGCTTGACGATCTCCGACATGCGCAGTGAACCTTCAGGGGCGGGCGGGGGAGGCTCGGGGCAACGCGAGGGACAGCTACTGGCGGGTCAGGTTTGGTTGTCGGCGTTGTAGGTTCGGTGTGTGCTCGCGAGACACTTCCGTTACCGCAGTCCGACGCAACCGACGTTCTGTTTTCGCTGTCGCTCGCGTTGCCCCGTGATGACTGAATCATACACTCGCGTATGAGGCCAGTCAAGCACAAATGGCACACTTGTGCAAAAAATGTCGAAATGGCCCCGGCGACTACCTCACCAGCCTGCGGTCGGGAGACTCGATTCGGAACCCGGCCCCCTCCCGAAGGCGGCTGTTGATGCGGTGTCCGACCATGTCCGGGAGCTGCAGGGCGGTGCAGTTCGTCGTGACGATCAGGGGCTTGCCGTGCCGCAGATTGACGATCCGCAGCAATGCCTCGCTCTGCGGTTCTGTCAGCGCCCGAACGCCCACGTCGTCCAGCACCAGCAGCGACATCTGATCGATCCACCGCAGGATCTGACTCTCGGTGCGGTCGACCGAACCGCCGTCCAGCAGCGGCATCGAGGTCGCCCCGGAGGGGCTGGTGCGGGCCTCCATCACGTGGCCCAGCAGCGTGGAACAGTCGAGCATTCGAGCACTGCGGTCCGGGACCAGCGAAAGCAGCAGGGCAGCCAGGCACGACTTCCCGGCCCCGACATCGCCGGCAATCACGAGCGGCCAGGCCCCGTCGCTGATCGCCTGCAGCGATTGAACAACGATCTTGGCGTCTGCCTGCTCCCATGTCGCGCGGGCCACGCCCGGAGGCCAAGGGCGGTCAGAACGGGACTTCGGCGTCTGGGTCGACCGGCCTCCCGCCGATGGCGAGGTGCGGCGGAAGCGGCTGGCCAGCTCGGCGACCACCGGTCCCAGTTGCTGCGGTTCGGACTGAGGGTTCAAAGTCATGCTTTCCTCCGAGAATCTCGTCAATCGTGGTCGGGACAAGAAACTGCCGGAGGGAGACCACCGTCCCGTTCCGCAGGGGGAATTTTGCCATCGCCTTGCGCGCTCGCTCCAACCAACCGGGCGTCTGCCACGCCGTCCGGAATGGCTCAGCCAGGTTGTACGGCATCGCGTTGAAACTGAGCTCGCACGCGCCGCGCCCGGCATGCGTGTTCCATTCGCGGATGAACTCGGACTCGATGACCAGCCAGTCCGGAGTCGGGTCGTAGCCAGGCGTCTGCGCGAGAATCTTTGGGTGTTCTTCGTGGGCCGTTCCTGGTTCGGTACGCGCATCTCCTGCGGAGATGTAGAAGCTAGAAGCTAGAGCGTTGCTTTGTGGTTTGCTTTCGCCTCCAGCTTTCGGGTTGCTTTCCGTTTGCTTTCGTTTTGCTTTCGTTTTGCTTTCCGTTTGCTTTCCGGATGGCCTCCCGCCCTTTTTTCCAGCCTCCGAACGCACGTTCGACACCTCGCCCTCACGCACCATCCGGCGGTTGAAGATGGCCCCGTTTTCGTCTCTGGAGAACACCTTCCGCTCCTCCAGTTCTGACAGCAGAACGCGTGCGGTCGATACTTCGATTCCTGTCAAAATAGCGATTTCCTCCACTGCCAGGGGCCGCCCAGCGACCACCAGATACCCTCTCGGAGTGCAGTCGTGCATCCTGCAGAGCAGGTCGATCCAGAGCCCCCGGGCCGCCAGCGAAACCAGCCTCAAATCAGTACCGTGCAGCCAGTCGGCAGGGAAGAACTTTATCCACGGGGCGCGCATGTGAGCCCCTCCGCGTCTGCGCCGCACTTCGTGGACATCGACGACTCCAAGAAAAACGCCACCAGACCAGCCCGGTAGTAGACGGGCCGATCTGGTGGCGGATGAAAAGCAATTGTCGTCGCGCGGCAGCTACTACCCTGCAGCGCTGACCGGAACGATACACTTCGGTATCAGTTGTCACAACTCTGCTGGAGCTCACGGAGGAGCTCCGGGCTCAAAACGATCTTGAGATCGGTAGTCTCGACCAGAGCTGCCAGCCTCTCGCGTGTCGCCGCGCAGGCTTCGACCGGCCATGTCACAACTCGCCTGCGTCGCAGCTCGCGAGGTCGTGAGTAGCGTTCGGCGTCGTGGTAGGCCGCGAGCTGATCCGGGCTGGCCGTCACTGCTGAGGGCTGCAATGGGCCGTATGGCATTGGTCAGAGCACCTCCACCGACATCTCGCACGCGTCTGCCTCTGCGGTAACAGCAGTCGCAGACACCTCGCGGCAGTGCTGGGCGATCTGCTCGCGAGCGATCGGGTCCAGTCCCTCCCAGGCTTCCTGCGGGATGACGATCAGGCCTTCCGCACCGACCGATGTCACACAGACGTCGATGGCGATGCGCCACCGCTCGCCGTGCGACAGATCCGCGTAGAGCTCGTCCGGTCCGCGGTCGGTCGCAAGCCGCAACCGCCCGCCGTCGAACCGCAGGCCGGTACCGCACGTGTCGATCAGCGACGACAGCACGTGGTCGCATTTCGCAGCGGCATCTCGGGCGTCCCTCGCCGCCAGACCGGCTGTGCTGGACCGCACCTTGGCCTCTCGGCACCGCTGGATTTGAGCTTCGTGCTGACGCTTCAGTTGGGCCTTGCGGATGTTGTCCGTCGCTGCTGTCACCGCCTCTGCAGCCTCCGTGATCGCCGCCGTGTCAACAGGAACGATTCCAGACGCCTTGTTGACCTCCGCCTCCAGTTCCAGAATCGTCCTTCCTGCAGACTCGAGGCTCTCGACGTTCGCGGCAGCCTGCTCTGTCCTTTTCTCTGCGTCATCGCGGCGCACGAGAGCATCAGCGAGCTGCTGCTTCAGATCGGCCACGATTCGCTCGTGATTGTCCCACTCTGCCTGCGCTGCGTCTCGCTGCTCAGTCGCCAGTCGCAGCTTGGTATCGTGCCCGTGGCTGAGCACCCGCACCCGGGCAAGAGCCTCGTTGGCCCGAACTGTGGCAGCCTCATTTGCTCTCGCCGCGGCCTCCAGCTCCATCTTGCGCCGCGTGGCGGCCTCAAGTTGCGACTGCAGCACCTGCGGGTCAGTCGGCCCGTCGTACCTGTATCCCTCCGGGTCAGATTCGAGGGCCGCGGCTTCCCGTCTCGCCAGCTCCGCCTCCTGCTCTGAGTCGCGGGCACGAGCCTGGTACGCCCGCTTGGCGATCGCAGCCAGCTTGACAGGGTCGGTCTCGTCCCCGAGTGGAAGCTCCACGCCAGGCATCAGGCCGTTGAACTGCTCTGGTCGCGCCTCAGCACGTGCCAGCGTCAGCAGTGCCTTCACCCGCTGGGCGTCGGCCTTCTCCGGGTCTTGGATCCCGGGGTCGACCAGCGTCGACGGGTCGACGCCCCCCTCGATCGCCGTCACTTCCAGCTCGCCAGACCGTGCGGCCCGCTTGCCGACGCGGAGTGTGACACCCAGCCCCTCGACGCTCGCGGGCCGCACGGTCTGGCGA
>Ga0214923_10003288_pt1 | contig 20390 bp, 21 predicted proteins | sample LL1510_MetaG_FD_177993 | JGI IMG/M metagenome (GOLD analysis project Ga0214923, IMG submission 177993) | Freshwater microbial communities from Lake Lanier, Atlanta, Georgia, United States - LL-1510 | ecosystem: Environmental > Aquatic > Freshwater > Lake | place: USA: Georgia | collected...
AGCCCGAGTCGGGGATGGATTCCCGCCTGTGCGGGAATGACAATGTCTCTTAACTTAATGGCAGTGGGGCTGAGGAAGGGCGCTAGCCCTGTCTCGAAGCCTTGTTGCATAAGCTTCGAGACGGCGTAAACGCCTCCTCTGCTCGAACGGATCCCGGTTAGGTATTAAAAACTGTGGAATCCAGTTTACATGCATCAAAGAGTAGCAGAAATATCTGCCTGATTGAAGAGTATTTCCTAACTCATTGAGTTTCATATAAAATGCGGGATACTTTTTTAACAACGAGACGCATTTGAATAGTCTAGATTTGTTTGGTTCGCTTTTTTCATTGCTTTCCACGTATTTTTTTATTCGGATAGATATCAAAGCCTGGCCTATCGGCTTAATTGCCACTGGCATTAATTCTTGGCTGTATTGGACGAAAGGCATTTATGCCGACATGTGGCTTGAAGCCTTCTATTTTTCAAGCTTATGCTATGGGTGGTTCCGATGGTCTAAACAACAAAAGAAACCTCGAGCAACCATCAAATACCTCACTACAAAACAATGGGTTCAGCTCACTGTTTGCATTCTTGGCCTGTATGGTATGATTTTATATCTACTGACCGAATTCTCCGACTCCACCGTTGCCAAGCTTGATGCCCTTACCACAGCAATCAGTATTACCGCTCAATTCTTAACATGCTACAAGGTCATTACCAGCTGGGTTCTCTGGCTTTTTGCTGATCTACTTTACTTACTAATGTATCATAACAAAGCACTACCTTTTCATGTGGTGACCATGTTCATATACACATCCTTCGCCGTCATTGGATATATTTATTGGTCCAGGCAGGCCGTTCCGCAGGCCCCCTTACTGATCCAAGCCAAGACTTAGGGAGACATTTCTAGCCTATTTCTTTTATTCCAGAAATCGCACGAATCCATGGTTTAAATTGACCAATGTCCTTTGGTAATTTAGCGACAGCCTTTTGTGCCTGTTGGCGCTCTTGAAAAGCCCCTATCGTTAGAATGTACCAATCCTTGCCTTCTACACGAGTTTTGTAGATAAAAGAGGGCGTCTTTATTTGATGAACGTGCACAAAATACTGCAGATCCTTCTTTCTATGACTTGCCAGTAATTGGATGGTATAACCAGGATCTTTTTTCACGGCTGACTTCACAGGCCCCTTTTTTTTTGCTGTTGTTGGCCATGCTATGGAAGGCAGATTATTTTTCAGTATTTTTGGAGCAACAACGACCTTATCAACCACCGCGACCGTCTCACTCAAGGCAAGTTCTTCTGCTGTCAGATTTTCATTCGTTACTGATTTAAGCGAGGTGACTATTGGCACCTGTCTAACCGCCGCAACATGATAAGCGGGAATAGCACTTGTCAATTTCTCCTCCACCACCTGTTGAATAGGAGCCGGCGGTATTTCCACTGTCGCATAAGAATGCTCCGTCACTGGTGTTTTAAATACATAGCCTACGCCCACAACCGCGACTAATATACTGGTTATGGCGGCCAATTGACGAGTCTGTCTATCCATTTTAAAGAAAAAATTGACCTTTTGTGATTTTGGATCAAGCCCGCTAAAAAAGGTTGGTAATTGGCGGTTAATATGAACAAAATGACCACCGGTTTTTTGGTAAAATGACTTGATCAATTGATCCGTGATTTTATTCGATGAATACCCCTTTGCCGTTAATGATTGAGTCAGGTATGCGGCCGTTTCAGGTTCAGTTAAGGGCCCCATTTCAATGCTGTGAATCATGTCTTTAAAGGCAGATTTAGCGAATTTATTAAGCGTAGGAACCAATGAGAAATCTGAAATAAGACAAACATGAACATAACCTTCGGGGCCTTGCTTTTTTAATGCGGCTAATAGTTCATCAATAAAACATTCAGACAGGCTTTGAGCGTCATCTACGATGACTAGTATGCTCGATTTCTGGGAATTAATTTTTTCAAACAGTCGAGCAATAGATTCCTCTCCTTCCATGTCTAAAAGCACAGCCAGTTCTCGGATAAAAATTGATTTGTCAAAGGCCGAGCTCGCTGCAATCATATAGCCTTTCATTTTAGAAGGAAGAGAGATGCGTAACATCGTTCCAAACGTCGTTTTACCACTTTTTTCCTCTCCTAAAATGGAGACTAGCATGTTGTTTTCTGTGACCAAACGCTTAATAAAATCAATCTTTTTACGCCAAGACAATGGTTTAAAGTCCTTGAACTCGTCTTCTTTTTGCGGGAAAACGTTAACTAGTTCATCATTCATTGAATTCTCCTTTTACGGCACTGTGAAGCGCATGTTTCACACTATCCATGGTCATATGACTATCCAGAAATGAATCTCCTGGAGCCTTTAATAACACAAATCGCAAGGCACCCCTGTGAATTTTTTTATCATGCCACATAAATGCTTGCAGCTTATCTAAATCGATATCTTTAGGTATTTTATGGGGTAGCCCTGCATTATTGAGCAATAATTCAACCAAATCCAGCGATTCTCTATTTAAATAGTGACATTGGTAAGATAACAATGCCGCACAATAAAGACCAATAGCGACAGCCTCTCCGTGAAGCCATCGTGCATACTGAGTGACAGCTTCTAAGGCATGAGCGAACGTGTGGCCAAGATTTAATAATGCACGACATCCTTGCTCCTTTTCATCCCTTTGAATAAAATTGGCTTTGATTTGGCAACAGCTAGAAACCAATGCTGCAAAATCAGAGCCAACGATATCCATCGTTTTTTTTGAAAGGTGCTCTGTCAATTGATGTAAAAACTCACCACCTTGCAATAAACCATATTTAATCACTTCAGCCAATCCCGAGACAAATTCGCGATTTTTTAATGTCTTTAAAGTGGATAAATCAATGATAACCGCCGTTGGTTGGTAAAAACTACCAATCATGTTTTTACCAAGACGATGATTAATTGCTGTTTTACCACCTACCGAAGAATCTACTTGAGACAATAAGGTGGTTGGTATTTGAATGTAATTAACCCCACGTTGGTAGGTGGACGCTGCAAACCCAGCCATGTCTCCCACCACGCCTCCTCCTAAAGCCACGATGGTTGTATCACGCTGATGATGATGCTCGATTAACGCATCATAAATAGTGAATAAACCATGTTCGTTCTTATGTTGTTCACCATCTTTTAAAATCACTACATTGCATTGTTTGGATGAATAGGCATTTTCGAGCAGATTTAAATACAACGGCGCTATCGTCTCATTAGTCACAACCAAGACCTGAGCGCCCAAAATGGGTCGACACAATAAAATAGGATCAGATAAAAGATCATGGCCTATGTATATGGGATACGTCTTTGAGGGACAAACGACCTGCAATTGTGCATACAGATTATGCTTCGCCATAAATATACTTAATAATGTTATTGGCAACCGCTTTGACGGTTAATTTATCAGTTTCAAAACTAATGTCTGCTAACTCCTCATAAAAGGGCTCACGTTCATCACGAAGGACTTCTAATCGGTTTTCCAAATCATCAGTTTGCAATAAGGGTCGCTTGGTATCACGTTTTGTGCGCTCAAACTGCTGTTGCAAGGAGGTACGAAGATAAATCACTGTCCCACGCCCGGCAAGTGCGTTGCGGTTTTCTGAGGTCATGACCACTCCACCGCCCGTGGCTAGGACAATATTGCTCTTTTGAGTCAATTCATCAATCACCTTTTGCTCTCGACGACGAAAGCCCTCCTCACCCTCTACATCGAATATCCAGGCTATATTAGCGCCGGCACGTTCCTCAATGACCTCGTCAGAATCGAAAAATTCAAGTTTTAGCTCCTTAGCCAAAGCACGACCAATCGTGCTTTTCCCAGCCCCCATAGGCCCTATCAAAAAAATATTGTGTACTTTAACGATACTCATTTTTAATTACTTACCTCTTGCTAAACTTAGAAACTCAATATGAAATTCCTATCAAACGAAACCACATGCGCAAGACTGATTGTCTATGCACCCAAATCTAAAACACCCATTATACTAGTTCTTAAATTGAACAGGTATAACTACAGGCTTGCCAAATTTATCTAATTCGACACCTTTTGCAAAATGCTGGCGCTTGCCTTGAATCGCAGTAATCGACAAATTGTTGGTAATTATCCTAGGAGTAATGAAAATGAGCAACTCCTGATTTCTCATTGTTGTCTGTTGTCTACTAAATAAATACCTTACAACAGGGAGTGATCCAAAAAAAGGAACACGAGTTATCGTATTATTCTTGTTTTGCTGATAAATTCCCCCAAGAACAATGGTCTGTCCATTATTTACAAGGACATTCGTTTGAATGGATTTTGTTAAAATAATAGGTACTCCATTTACTAACTGCCCTGAGTTCGCATCTTGATTGATGAATAAATCCATCAATAGCTTACCATCAGGCGTAATTTGAGGGGTCACCTTCAAGCTTAACACAGCCTTCTTAAAAGCAACGGCAGTAGCACCACTTGAAGTCGCTTCTTGATAGGGAATATCCTCACCAGAAGAGATAGTAGCTGATTGTTGATTGGTAGTCATTAGTCGTGGGCTTGCAATGATTTCTGCTTTTCCCACACTTTCTAATGCTGATAATTCCATATCAAGCAAAATACCGTCACCTAATTTAGCCAGGGCCAAGCCAATTGATGCTGGTGGCGGTAAGGCTGCAACAGGAGCTGCTGCTAAAAAAACGTTCAAACGATCGGTCAGTGGGGTTACGTCTGCCGGAGCCACACCTTGAGCCATTTGATTGGCGCCAGCAAGTGTACCACTGAGATGCGTCGGTTTAGATATACCCCAATCTACACCGAGATCTTGCTCACATTGCTTCGTCACATCAACTATCCGTGCTTCTATCAACACTTGCTTGACCGGAACATCTAATTTTTTTACAAGCGATCTTACTTCCTCAATTTGAGCATCAGTATCTTGTAACCAGATCGTATTGGTTCTAGTATCTACGCTGACAGTGCCCCTGTCTGATAATAGCGAATTCGTTTTGTCTTTTAGCATCACCGCAATATCCACAGCCTTTGCATAATTAATTTGCATTAACTCGGAATGCACAGGGGCTATTTTTTTTGCAGCCTGTTGTTCTTTCATTTGAGATGTTTCACGCGCCGTCAGGACGGCCGCCTTGTCAACTAAAATAATATTTCCCACCTGCCTTTTATCTAAGTTTTGAGTGGTCAGAATAATATCCAAGGCTTGATCCCAAGGGACATCATTGAGCCTAAGGGTAATATTGCCAGTCACCGCGTCCCCGACCACAATATTAAGTCCCGTAAAATCAGCTAAAATCTGCAATACCGAACGAACCGGTATATCCTGGAAATTCAATGAAATCCTCTTGCCTACAAAAACTTTCTTTTGCAATTTAGTTTCTTGCAGTTCTTCTGCGGACAATGGATACACTTGCACGATAAAACGCTTATTGACTTGATAAGCAAAATATCCATAACCACCCTTGTTATGAATGACCAGCCGAGCATTTTTGCCCTTTTGCTCTGCGCGTATTGATTGGGCAGGGGTTTGAAAATCACTCACATCATATTGCTTCATCAAATCGGATGCCAAACGAGTACTCATAAAATTCAAAACAATATTGTCACCCTCTTGGACAACATCAATAGGGATGGCCGGATCGGAAAGATTAATCACCGTTTTACCACTCTCCTTTTCACCACCTCGAAAACGAATCTTATTTATTTTATAATGAGCATTAATGTGATGATTGGTTATAAACACTTCTTTTCTATGGGAGATCAATTGCTCACCTTTACCAGTCAGAATCAAGGTATATACATGCCCTGATACATCGCCTGAATAAGAAATACTACCTGTTAAATCGAGAATGGCCCTGACGCGATGACCCAATGAAACAATTTTGTAATTGGTTAAAGGACCCACTTCAACCTTTTTTTCTACGATTGCTTTATCAATGGAATTACTAGTATCTATAAAATCAAGGACCAAACGAGCCGGGTCTTCAGTAATAAAACTCGCGGGGATCTGCGCCAACGCCTCTTTAAATTGGAAATCTAAGCGAATACGATTATCGGGCATCGGCATTATTTTAAGTCCACATAAGGTATTGTCTTTTGCTTGTCCTGCAATACAATATGAAAAAATAAAAAAACAGATAAACAATATTTTTCGCAACGTACTCTCCCTTGCATGTCACATCATAAGACCAATTTAATGCGGTACCCGAAGATCTATTTTTATTTTTCTTTTTATCCATTTCCCTTCGCTTTGGACTGTTTCTTCAATATCCAACGACTTTTCATTAATGCTCATTACTTGACCATAGTCTTTTCCCAAGTAATCACCCACTTTAATTCGAGAAACCAAATGGCTGGGTTGACTAATCAAAGCCCATAGCGTACCGCCATCTTTAAATGTACCAACAAATTTGAGTGAATCCAATGCAAACGCTTCTAAGGGCTGTTTAGGTCTATTAGTATTTGGCGCATATCGATCGGGTTGCGCCTGAATTTTTGGCTTAAATGGACTACGCCGACCATCATTTTCAGGAAAAATAAATTTGTTCATCGCAATGATGCTTGGAATTGGCTCTATCGGTTTTGGTGGTCTTGATTCTATACGGTAAATGTATTTATCAAGATCCTCCTCCTCGCTTGATCCACAAGCAATCAACGACAATGCTAATATGATTAATATGATGATTTTCATTGCAAAAAACCTCTTTTCTCAATGATCATTGCGTTCGGTATCGATAAATTTTAGCAGTGAGCTTCATGGTTAATTTATCACCAGGAATTTCCTTTTCCTTGTCACTGGGTGTTTTGTCGGATGTTGGTCTATCAATCTCCAAGTCATGTAACGTAACAATTCGACTCATTTGTACAATACGACTTAAAAAAATAGCAAACTGATGGTAATTCCCGACCACAGCAATTTTAATCGGTAATTCAATGTAAAAATCATGGACAACTTCGGGCATAGGAGCAAATAAATTAAAAATCAACCCACTGGCAACACCAGTCTTGGATATGTCTTCCAATATCCCAGGCATTTCATTTTTAGTGGGTAATTGTTTGAGCATTTTACCAAAACGCTCTTGCATTAAGACCAATTGGTATTTGTAATCCATCAAATTAGAAGCCTGAAATTGCTTTAACTCGAAATCGCTTCTTAATCCCAATTCTTGATTTTTTAAACGGGCATACTCATCAAAATTGGGTTTCACCATCAACCAATAGCCCAAACCCGTGAGCATCAAAAAAACCACACCAACCAAACCAAGCTTAACAGGGTATGGCCATAATCCAATGTTATCTAATGTTAAGTCACTTAAATTAATATTCATGGTGTTACACCAAACATGGTTTTAGGTTTAAGGATAAAACTTAAATTGAACTCGTTTTTATCTTGCTCTTTCAGTTGAGACGCATCCTTTGACCCATCTTCCGATTTTTTTATCTCCGTTAATTGCGGGTGTTGAATCCAAGAACTTGCTTCAATTTTTCGCATCATCTCCGAAATATTGGTATTGGACTCTGCAAACCCCTTCACGGTTATCTTATCTTTCACTCTATCTATGTGGGTTAGATAAGCGCCATCTGGCATTATTTTTATAACCTCATCAAACAAACGAACGGTTAATGTACGGGTCACTTGCAAATTTTGCACAACCATCATTCGGGAAACCAATGCTTGCCTCAATTTTTTAAGGCCACTAATTTCTTTAATTCGATTTTCATATATCGTAATTTTATCTTTGAGACGTTGATTGCGAGCCGTTTGCTCCAAAATAAGCTCTGTCGAATAGTAATAAATACCAAATGTGACCAGGCATGCCATAGCAACTCCTAACATCAGAAGAATAATAAAGCCCCTTTTTTTTTCTTCTCGTCTTTTTTCACGCCAAGGAAGTAGGTTAATGTCAGTCATTTAGTCACTCTTTCAGTCTAAGAGCTAAACCGCATACCACTAATAATTTTGAGGCATCGCGAGAGATGGTTTCCGCATTTATCGATTTAGCAATAGTCATATGGGCTAAGGGATTAACGATAGTTGTGGGGATATTAATTTGATCTTGTATTGATTTATCAATACCTGCGAGTTTAGCAACGCCACCCGCGAGAAATAAATGATCGATGACAACCTGGTTACTGCTTGAGAAAAAAAACTGCAACGCCCGTCTCACTTGCAACAAGATCAACTCACTGAAAGAAACAAATACGGTTTCCTCCGCATCCTTAGGCAAGGTGTTTTTCTCTATCGCTAACATCGCCTCCTGTCGTTCCATTTTATATTGTTGCATCACGGCCTCAACCAGTTGCATACCACCAAATTCTTCATCACGAGTAAAAATTATTTTCATGTTATTTAAAACATAAAGGTGCGTATTAAGTGCCCCAATATCTAAGATGGCGATATTTCTATTGACGCCATTTGCAGGTAAATCATTAACTAATAATTGGGCTGCTCGCTCCACAGCATAAGACTCTACATCCACCACCATGGCCTCCAATCCCGCACCTTTAATAGCCTCAACACGATTGGTTATATTTTCTGATTTTGAGGCCACAATTAAAACATCTAACATGGCTGAATTTTTTTTAGCAGCGCCCAACACATTAAAATCAATGTTGATGTCATCAATGGGGTAGGGAATATAATTATCAGCCTCTGAAAGGACAATTTCTTCAATGTCTTGCTCATTTAACCCATCATTGATTTGAATAATTTTACTAATGGCTACCGAGTCAGGCACTGCAATCGCAACGGCTTTGGTAGAAAAATGATTGGACTTTAGTAATTGCAAGATGAGATCCGCGACTTTTTGCGTTTCTTTGATGCGATGACCTTCCATATAGGATTCGGGAATAATGGTACTAGCATAGGCTAAAACAGAATAGTGATTGCTACTGCCAGAGAGTTCAATAATCCGCACGGATGTAGAACTGATGTCTATACCGAGTATGGATTGATGCTTAGATTTAAACCAGGTGGGCACGTGCTTCCTCTCCCTTTAACGGCACTAGCAACTAATTTCCATGTAACAGGGATCATATTATCGCAACCGTTAATAAATTGGAATTTATAATCTGGGTAAACGCAGGAGTAAACCTAAGAGACTTCGAAATTGTTCCATTATGAAACCGAGGATGATTTTGCCGACTATTCAAAATCATCCCAATTGAATTCATTTTCATCGAACAAATCATCCTCTAGATCTTTTCTAAGACGCTTTTCATCTAATTTTTTTTCTATCATCCGCCGAACTTCTTTTTTTCGATGGATATCTCCAACGTCTTCATCTAAATAATCCGATGATAGAAATTGCTTTTCATCATAATTTTCATAAGATCCCATGATAACCCTCTTTTTAATCGGTCTTTATGAATAAGTATAGTGCAATAAAAATAATTTTGTTGCAGCTAGCAAGGCATGGTTATACCCATTTTACCTGAAGATACTGGAGTTTGGACAAACTCCAGATGGGTATATACTATAAGTTTACGCAAATGGCTTAACAAGAGGTATGTAGCCTTTTGTCTATAGAGGGTCACCAATGCTAAGTTACCAACATGGCTATCATGCGGGCGGTTTTGCCGACGTTATTAAACACGTCACTTTAACGAGATTATTGAATTATTTAATCTTGAAAGATAAGCCATTGTTTTATTTGGAAACTCATGCTGGACGTGGGCTGTATGACCTAAAAGACAAGCAAGCATTAAAAACAGGGGAGGCGTTGGATGGGATACAAGTGGCGTGGAGTCATCGACGGGCTCTGCCAGCGGTATTTTCAAGTTATATGGAACTAATTAGTCAATTAAATCAAGCAGATACCTTAAGATACTATCCAGGATCCCCTATCATCGCATCAACGCTTTTGCGTGCAAAAGATAGGCAATTTTACTGTGAATTGCATCCTCAAGAATTTGAACACCTAAAGCGTATCCCAAAGGGTGGTAAACGCGTCCACGTGAGTCAAACTGATGGCATCAAGGAGCTATCTGCCCTGGTTCCCCCACCTGAACGCCGTGGTTTGATTTTTTTAGACCCCTCCTACGAAGTAAAGTCAGAATACAGCACCATCCCAGAGGCTTTAAAAGTAGCTTATCGACGATTTTTAACCGGGGTTTACTGCTTATGGTATCCACTGATTGACGACCGGTTGCATTCCACGTTACTCAGACGTCTTAATGTCATCGGTGCCAAAAATCATTTACGCCTAGAATTTTATTTAAATAATAAGATAGGACAAGGGATGACAGGAACGGGTTTATGGATCATCAATCCACCCTACCTGCTTTCTGCAGAAATAAAAATGGCTCTGGAATCCATGTGCCAACTCTATAATCCAGGGGTTTCTTCGTTTCTAATAGAAGACTAGAATGGCAATAACTAGGGAGATCAGAGGAATCAATGAGCATTCTACCCGTGAAGGCGTTTACGGATAACTATATCTGGGTCATCAATGATGAAAAAAACCACCAATTTTACTGCGTAGATCCTGGAGAAGCTGCTCCTATCCTCGCCTATGCAAAGCAAAATCACTTAGTACTTAGCCATATTTTCCTGACTCATCACCACCTTGACCACATTAATGGAGTCCCATGCCTTGTTGCCGCATTTCCAAATGCCGTCGTTTATGGTCCAAAAGATCAAAGAATAACGACCCCACACCAAATCGTCTATGACGAAGATATAATTCACATTGGAGATCTAGCCTTTCGAGTCTTGACGACCCCTGGGCATACCAGCAGCCATATTTGTTATCAAGAACTGACAAATTCATGGCTATTTTCTGGGGATACGTTATTTTCAGCAGGCTGTGGTCGAGTTTTTGATGGAACGATTGAAGATCTGCACGATTCCATTCAACTAATAAAGCAGTTGCCAAACAATACGGCTATTTTTTGCGGGCATGAATATACTCAACAAAACCTCCGTTTTGCCTTAAGCGTCGAACCTCAAAATCAAATGATCCTCTCGTATTTACATCATTTGCAGGATGAGAGAAGCTCTTGCTCATTACCGTCCACCATCAAACTTGAAAAACAAATCAATCCATTTATGCGGACGAATGAACCCGCAGTCAAAGCGTTTGCAGAACAGCTGGGTGTGAGTTCATTGAGTTCTCTCGCAGTCTTTAAATGCCTGCGAGAAGCTAAAAATAAGTTCATTGATTAACAGGTGGGTTTATTGCACCCTATTTTTTTAGTAAACTCTTTAATCGATGATAAAAACAGGTTGATACTTTGAAGTACAACTCACTACTGCTATCAGCAATTGCTTTTCTCACCATCACCTTAACCCCAACTGTTTTCTCAGCCCCGGATGTTTGGGATGTGTTACGCAAAGAATTTACGCTAGACCATGAGGTTACAAGAGCAGAAGTACAAACGCAGTTGCGTTGGCTTATCGCACATCCAAGCTATATCCAAAAATTAGCAAGGCAATCAGAACCATACATCTACCATATACTGACTGAAATTAAAAAACGCAAACTGCCTGGCGAATTGGCCCTGATTCCAATGATCGAAAGCTCATACGATCCGTTTGCCTATTCAGGGGCGGGGGCTGCTGGCTTATGGCAACTGATGCCAGGAACCGGGACAGACCTTGGTTTAAAGCAAGATTGGTGGTTTGATGGCCGGCGTAGTATTCGACCATCAACCAATGCGGCACTCAATTACTTGAGCTATCTTTATAATTTTTTCAATGGCAACTGGATACTGGCCTTTGCTGCCTATGATGCGGGTGAAGGTGCTGTCGGACGAGTCATTAAAAATAGTGGACAATCCAGTCGAAAAATTGATTTTTGGTCGCTTCAAGTACCGGCAGAAACGAGAGCCTATGTGCCTCGTTTACTGGCTATAGCAGAAGTCATACAAAATCCGCTTCGCTATCATGTCCAACTTCCAGCCATACCCGTTACGCCCTTTTTTGAAGAAGTAAACATTGGCAGCCAAATAGATTTAAATCATGCCGCAAAACTGGCAGGGATTTCATATAAAGATTTAATCAAATTAAATCCGGGCTTTAATCGATGGGCAACCGCACCTTATCGCCCTTATAAATTACTCATCCCCGCAAGCAAAGCGGTTGATTTTATTAGAAAATTATCGTTGATTCCAGAGGAGGAGCGCGTGAGTTTAACCAGGCATCTTGTTCAGAGCGGTGAAAATTTAATGTTAATTGCACAACGCTACCACACCACTATTCATTTAATAATGGAATTAAATCAACTTAAATCCGATGCCGTAAAAAAAGGCCAATATGTGCTGATCCCGAGAAACAAGCAACCCATGAATACCCCAACACCCCAGATAAATCCGGTATCCACGAGCCCACATTATTTAACAACCAAACAATATAAAGTGATTCATATCGTTCAAAAAGACGACTCATACACTCAAATCCAAGCCAAATACAACGTTAGTGCCTCTGATATTGCCCATTGGAACCACTTGAAAGTGGAAGATGGCTTGCAGCCAGGACAAGCCTTGACCATCTGGAAACAAACCACGCCAAGCGATACTTACATCGTGAAAGCAGGGGATAGTTTGAATCAAATTGCACAACGAAATCATACGAGCGTCGATGTGTTGTTCAAGTTAAATCCCGCTCTTGCGAAACATCGCCTTCATTCTGGTCAACAGATCCGATTGGGTTAAAAGGAGTATATAAAATTAACCTATGTTATACTTAACAACATCTTCCACTACCCGAATTTTCAATAATGAAACTATTATTCGATTTTTTCCCAATATTACTATTTTTTGTATGCTACAAATTTCTAGGCATTTACTTCGCGACTGGCGTTGCAATGGCAGCCTCGCTTTTACAGGTTATCTTTCATCGACTAATACACCTTAAATACGAAAAACTACACTTAATCAGTCTTGCACTCATTATGATTCTTGGCGGCGCAACTCTTTTTTTTCACAATCCTTGGTTTATTAAATGGAAACCAACGGGTATTTACTGGTTATCCTCCCTTGCGCTCTTTGGCTCTGCCTTTATTGGCAAAAAGAACATCATTCAAAAAATGATGGAAGAAAATATCAAATTACCAAAAAAAATATGGAATCGTTTAAATGCAGCCTGGGGCTTCTTTTTTGTTGTTATGGGTGCACTAAACTTATATGTAGCCTATAATTATGATACGGATAGTTGGGTTAACTTTAAATTGTTTGGTGGGGCTGGATTTACCCTGCTTTTTGTGTTTTTTCAAGCCATTTACTTAACAAGACATGTTGTAGAAAAAGACTTTGCAAACCCAACTTCATGACATTAACACGTACAAGGGGCAAAGATGCGTTTGTTACTTGTTGAAGATGATGAATTACTAGGAGATGCTGTTAAAGCTGGTCTAAATCAAGCAGGTTATATTGTCGACTGGTTAAAAGATGGCGAATCAGCTCGCGCTGCATTAAAGACGGAGAGTTTTGAGCTTATTATCTTGGATTTAGGCCTACCAAAACTATCGGGCATGGCCCTACTTCAATCCATCAGGCATGATGGCAATGTCACACCGGTCATTATTTTAACGGCAAGAGAATCGATTGAAAGCCGAGTTAAGGGCTTGGATGCTGGTGCCGATGACTATATCATCAAACCCTTTGATTTAAATGAGCTAACCGCTAGAGTAAGAGCCTTGGTCAGACGTTCCCAAGGACGCGCTGATACCTCCATTCAATATAAAAATGTCATTTTAGACCCTGCTGCTCATTCTGTTATGGTTGATGGAGAAATTATCAATGTTCCACGTCGTGAATTTTCATTATTGCAAAAGCTATTAGAAAACAGTGGCCATGTTTTATCTCGAGAACAACTCATGCAGAGTATTTATGGCTGGGATGAAGACGTGGACTCCAATGCTCTAGAAGTGCATATTCATAATTTAAGAAAAAAATTAAACGCTAATTATATTCGGACCATTCGCGGTGTGGGTTATATGGCTGAAAAAAATGAATAATGGGCTGTAAGAACCGTGAAATCCTCGATACGAAAGTTCTTATTAATTAATTTGTTATTGGCGATCACCATCACCACCACACTGACGGCCATTGGTAACTACTATCTGGATCAGAAAGATATTCAAGAACATCTGGATACTTTAATGGCCATTTCTGCATTATCATACCAAGCATTGCTGGGTGATGATTTAAACCAAAGACCCTTACTCAAAATTCAAGATTCGCTCGAAGACATTCCACAAAAAGTAGAAACTTATTATAAACAACCACTATTAGATGAACCATCTCCAGAACACTACTTGGATAAATTTAACTTCCAAGTCTGGAGCAATGGCGGAAGGATGCTGCTTCATTCTGCAAAAGCACCTAAAATCCCACTCACTTCAGAAAAAGACGGCTTTAGCGATAAAATGATAGGTGACCAAAAATGGCGAGTGTTCACCACCTATAACGATAAAGCGGGCGTCCGGACTGCTTTAGCTGAACGGTATGATACTCGGAATGAATTGGGTCATCGCATTGCTCAAGATGATCTGTACATCATGCTATTAACGTTCCCATTCTCAGGATTACTCATCTGGATTATCATTGGTAGAGGATTAGATAGTCTTGATAGAGTCGCAAAAGAAGTTGCAAACAGGGCCCCAACGCATTTAGAGCCCGTGAATATTAAAAATGTTCCTGAGGAAATTAAGCCCGTTTTGGATGAATTAAATAAACTCTTTTTTCGTCTGAAAGAAGGATTCGAACGGGAAAAACGTTTTGCGGCCGATGCCGCTCACGAATTACGCACACCCCTTGCTGCATTAAAAGCGCAAGCTCAAGTTGCCTTAAATACCACTAATGTTGAGGAAAAAGATATCGCCCTGCATAAACTCATCGCCAGCGTCAATCGAAGCACCCATATTGTGCAACAGCTATTGACGATGAGTAAATTAGTTCCTGAGGCAGCCAGTATTAATGATCTTGATGACGTTGATTTTACTAAAGTAACACGTGAAGTATTAGCGATGGTTGCTCCCACCGCCATCGAGAGGAACATTGAACTTGAATTTGAGCCTGCCAAAAACGTTCCACATTTTTCTGGAAATGCGACAGCCCTTGGTATTTTAATACGCAACTTGGTTGATAATGCAATTCGATATTGCAAAAAGAATGGTTTAGTCACCGTGAAAGTTTATTCTGAAAACAATGAAGTCATACTCGAAGTTCAAGACAATGGCCCTGGTATTCCATCTGAATTACAATCACGGGTGTTTGAGCGATTTTTCCGTGTATTAGGAAATAAAAGCCCCGGTAGCGGCCTTGGTTTAGCAATCGTTGAACAAATTTCTACATTGCACAACGGAAGAGTTGAATTGGCAAACCCCCAAAAGGGAACAGGGCTGATTGTAAAAGTATACTTCCCCATCAATGTTCATGTCCAGGCACAAAGGAATTAGGTTGCAAGCAACTGAAGTGCCTGCCTTATTAATTGCTCACATGACTTTGTTCCATCATCAATTTTCTTGATCACTTTCATTGCTTCCTGTGGTCTATAACCCAACGATTCCAGTGCTTTAATGGCTTCATCCTGTAGACGCAAAATATCCGAAGGATAATGTTTCGTGCTCGCCGTAGATTGTGCGATTTGTTGGACAGTATCTTTCATTTCTATCACCAAGCGTTGTGCCGTTTTATTCCCAATGCCGGGCAATTTCGTAAGTAACTGGGTATTTTGTTGATGGATGCATTGAATAAATTCTTGTGGGCTGATACTCGACAAAATAGCTACCGCCATTTTTGGGCCAACGCCATTGACCTTAATTAATGCCCTAAATAAAGCCCGTTCTTCTTTTTCAAGAAAACCGTATAACAACAGCGCATCCTCACGAACAATCGTATGAATATGCAAGCCTACGTTGCCAGTCATTGATTCTACCTGAAAGAACGTAGGCAGAGAGGTCTCAACATCATAACCCACACCATTGGTATCAATCACCAGTTTACCTGGATTGCATTTATCAATCACCTGTCCACTTATCCAACCAATCATCGCGCACGCCTCCTTGCAAGTAGTCCATTACGGGTGTGGCTATGGCATATTGCTATCGCCAAGGCATCTGACGCATCATTTTGTGGTGCCCGACTTAAGTTCAAAAGTTGAACCACCATATGCTTAACTTGGCTTTTCAAGGCAGCACCATAGCCAGCCACCCCAAGCTTTACTTCTCTTGCTGAATATTCAGCAAGAGGAACACGGTGAGAAGCACAAGCAACCATCGCTACCCCCCGCGCATGACCTAATTTAAGTGCTGAACTGGCATTTTGATGCATAAACACTTCTTCAATCGCTACTTCATCAGGGGAAAAGGCATCCATTAACTCGCAAATACCATTATAAATGTCAAGCAAGCGAGTAGACAAAGTCCCATCGGATGTTTTGATGCACCCACTATCAAGGTACTCCAATTGACACTTGGTCTCACGAATAAGGCCATAGCCTGTAATTCGCGAACCTGGATCTATCCCTAGAATGATGGTCATTAATTTGCTGATTCAGTCAGTTGTTCTGGATATTCTGCATTACTATAGACGGCTTGTACATCATCTAAGTCTTCTAATGCTTCAATTAAGAGATCCAAACTCTCAGCCCCTGCCTTATCAAGTTGCACCGTCGTTTGAGGATGCATGGTTAAATGTGCATGTTCGACATTGAAATGCGCTGCTTGCAGTTGGGATATGACGGCATGATAGGCTTCTACTGGAGTAATTATTTCAATCTGACCATCAAAAACATCAACATCTGTCGCTCCGGCCTCGATCGCCAAATCCATGGCTTCATCTTCTTTTTCAGTAGAATTTAATAAAATTTCACCTTGTTCGGTGAATAAATAAGCCACCGAACCATCTGTTCCCAGATTCCCACCATGTTTGGTAAACGCGTGCCTAACTTCTGAGACCGTGCGATTTTTATTATCAGACAAACATTTGACTAAGATAGCAACACCACTTGGACCATAACCTTCGTAACGCATTTCTACCATATGCGCACCTTCGTTATCGCCTACGCCACGCTTAATGGCATTATCGATGGTATCTCGTTTCATATTGGCTTTAAGAGCCTTCATGACTGCGTCACGAAGCCTAGGGTTTGTAGCCTCTTCTGGACCACCAAGCCGAGCAGAAACAGAAATTTCTCGAATTAATTTCGTAAATATTTTTCCGCGCTTGGCATCTTGCACGCCTTTACGAAATTTAATGTTAGCCCATTTACTATGACCTGCCATCTTAACACCTCATCTTTGTTACATTTTAAAAGATTATACCTTGCCATTCGCTTAAAAAGAACGGGCTCTCTTCGCACATTTTCTTAAATTAAGGTACTATTAATTTATTTAAGTGGAGAACATCGGTGTATTTAAAAGGATTTGGAAATCATCATGAAACGGAGGCCGTTCCTGGTGCCCTACCAAAAAATCAAAATTCCCCCCAACAATGCAGCCTTGGACTTTATGCCGAACAATTAAGTGGTAGTGCCTTCACCAGACCAAGGCATAGTAACTTTCATAGTTGGTTATATCGCACTTTGCCATCAGTAGTGCATGAAGATTACCGCCCGTATACCCACCCCATCAATCAGGCCCTAGACGCCATTCATTCACCAAATCCGATGCGCTGGTCCCCTTTTTCAGACACAGATATTAAACAAGATTTTATAGATGGGTTATTTCATGTTGCTGGAAATAGCTTTTTAAACGCCTACATTTATCAATGCAATCAATCAATGACGACCCGCTATTTTAGTGATAGTGATGGTGAATTGTTGTTTGTTCCTTATCAAGGAAAGTTATGCCTCAAAACAGAGTTTGGAAAAATGGATTTGGCCCCTGGTATGATTGCGGTGATTCCGCGGGGAGTAACATTCAAAGTTGAAATTCTTGAATCCAAGGCTGCTGGCTATTTATGTGAAAATAGTGGTCTGCCACTCACTCTTCCAGAGCTGGGGTTGATGGGTGCCAATGGCTTGGCAAACCCACGGCATTTTTTATACCCTGTCGCTGATGTTGAAGAATCTCAGGGCAAAGTTAGTCTTATTTGTAAATATCAACAACAGTTATGGTCAGCGCTTAGTGATCATACCCCATTAAACGTCGTTGCCTGGCATGGTAATTACGCCCCCTATTGTTATGATTTATCACTCTTCAACACCATCAATTCCGTCAGTTTTGATCATCCCGATCCATCAATTTTTACAGTACTAAGCGCTGAGAGCGGGTTACAAGGGGTAGCCAATTTAGACTTTGTTATTTTCCCTTCGCGGTGGGTAGTGGCCGAGCATACCTTTAGGCCGCCGTATTTTCATCGTAATTTAATGAGTGAATTCATGGGATTAGTCACCGGGACCTATGATGCGAAAGACAATGGATTTCGCGTTGGCGGTTTTAGTATACATAATACGATGTCAGCCCACGGACCTGATTTAAAAAGTTATCAAGAAGCAACCGCCTCAGAATTAAAACCGCAGTACTACGATAATACATTGGCCTTTATGTTTGAAACCCGAGAACCATGGAAAATTTCAGAAGCAGCGTTTAAACATCCGATGAGACAACAAGATTATACAAACTGTTGGAAGGGTTTTACCGCGAAATTTAAATCGAAATAGTCTATACCCATTCAACCTGAAGATACTCGATTTTCGCTATCGCTTTTTTTGCTAAGCAAAAAATCAAGTTGCAAAAAAACCAGTATCTTCAGGTTGAATGGGCATATCTTCTCACCGAGGGAAAAAAGGGCACTGTATTAAATCAAGAGACCTTGTCATTCCCGCGTAGGCGGGAATCCATCCTCGACTTGGGCTAGGCGCCATAAGGAAATGGATCCCCGCCTGCGCGGGGATGACAGTCTTAATGGCAGTGAGGGAAAATGGGGGCAAGTATTGAAACCTTGAAAACGCAGTTGAATCTACTATGAGAGTCTACTGCGTTTTCAAGGTTTAGAGCAAATCTTCGTGCGACAGACCAAAGCCCTCCAGATTCGTTCTTAAAATTTTTAAAGCCTCTACCTGAATCTGCCGAACACGCTCACGGGTTAAATCAATTTCTTTACCCACCTCTTCCAGTGTGGCCCTTTCAAAACCTCGTAACCCAAAACGTCTCGCAATGACTTGTTGTTGATTGTCAGTTAACCCATCTAATAAGGACTCAATATGGTCACGAAGGTTTTGATCGGTCAGAAATTCTGCGGGGTTGATGCTGTTTTCATCGGCCAATGTATCTAGCAAGGATTTGCTTTCATCATAACCAATCGGGGTATCGACAGAGGCTACTTTGTCGTTCAATCCTAAAAGTTTTCGCACATCCTCCAACGGCTTATCAACCATTTCGGCAATTTCTTCGGGAGAAGGTTCATGGTCTAATTTTTGTGTTAATTGTCTGGCCGCTCGCAAATAAATATTGAGCTCTTTCACGACATGTATAGGCAATCGAATGGTGCGAGTTTGGTTCATGATCGCACGTTCAATGGTTTGTCGAATCCACCACGTCGCATAGGTTGAAAAACGAAACCCCCTGGTTGGATCAAACTTTTCCACGCCCTTCATCAAACCTAAATTGCCTTCCTCGATTAAATCCAGCAAAGGCAAACCTCGGTTAAGATATCGACGAGCTATTTTGACGACCAAACGCAAATTTGATTCGATCATTTTTTTTCTAGCAGCAACATCGCCTTTTAAGGAAAGCGTCGAATAATGCACCTCTTCTTCCGCAGTTAATAGCGGAGAAAAGCCAATTTCGCTTAAGTAGATTTGTGTAGCATCCATCACTTTGGCAATATTTTTGCCATTTTGATGATAGGAAGGAAAAGCGACTTCGTCTTGATAATCCGTTTCTACAGGGGCTATATCAACCACCTCAGCCAAGTCCTTGATATCGAGTTCTATATCGTCGGATTCATTTCCTATAAACTCAACATCGTCATCGTCTTTGTCGATAAAATCTTCTTCTAGCTCGATTTTATCCTCTGTGTTTTCTTCTGACTTTTGATGCTTGGCCATTTTTATCACCTATTGAATGTATCTACAGAGTAATTTAATAGCAACAATACTTTAAAAATTATCGTTTTAACCCAAGTTTGTCATACGCGTACAAAAGCCTAACGTATCTATTGTTTTAATAACAATTTGGCTATCTGTCAAGTTTTTTGTAAATAATTGTCGTAGCAAAATGAAAAAGTCACATGACATGGTACCCTGTACCGGTTTCCATTTAATCAGTTACGGGGAGGGTAATTGTCATGGGAGTGCTGCTAATGAATAAGGAAGAGCGGATGCGTAAAGCCTTCTTTGAGATGGTGAAGCAAAAGCAATTGACGCTAGTTCAAACGTCAATTCAATGTGAATTGAGCTATAGACAAACTCTGCGAGTTTATGTGGATTATCTATCAAAAGGTGA
>Ga0214923_10003290_pt1 | contig 20359 bp, 19 predicted proteins | sample LL1510_MetaG_FD_177993 | JGI IMG/M metagenome (GOLD analysis project Ga0214923, IMG submission 177993) | Freshwater microbial communities from Lake Lanier, Atlanta, Georgia, United States - LL-1510 | ecosystem: Environmental > Aquatic > Freshwater > Lake | place: USA: Georgia | collected...
TGATGGTAATGTTTTAATATTTACATCTGGTATACCTGATAATGATATTGATGGTAATGTTTTAATATTTACATCTGGTATTTCTGATATTGTAACAGAAGATCCTGATAATGTTATATATTGATTTTCTGATAAATTTACATTTAATGATCCATTATTACTATTAATATAATTTCCATATGAATCATATAATGTCGTTTTCAATATACCATTATCATTAGTTGGTAATTGTATATTAATATTATCTAAAGTTATATTAGAAATTATAGGGTTAACGGGTGATATAAAAGTAAATAATTTACATAAATTTTGATTATTATTAGAATTTTGAAATCTTATTCTAAAATATTTAGCCCTTATTTCTGAATTAATTATTTGTTTATTATTTTTGGTGATAGAATATTGTTCAATAAATGTATATGTTGATGTATTTAAAATATTATCATAATCGACATACAAATATCCATCTGTATCAGATAATATAGATATTACTAAACCTAGACCATTTTCAATAAGTTGTGGTCTTGAAATAAATGTTTGATTTGCAGATAATCCGCCTTTTACACTATTTATTTCTTTTATAAATTCTTGACTATCATAATTACTATATAATGATTGCATATATAGTAATTATTATTAAAAAAAATAATTTATTTTAATTTACTTTAATATAATTTATGATATAATATTTTTTATTATAGGTAAAATATAATCTTCTAATTCTTTTTGTTTATTTATATAATTATCTTTTGTTATATTATTTATAATTTCACTTTCTTCAAGCCAATCTTCATATTCCATTAATTTTACAAAAACTTCTTGATATGTATCACCTAATTTAACTTTATATTCTGTATTATCAATCGTTCTTTTTAATGATGATATATATGTATCAAGACTGTTTTTAGCTTCTATTTTTTCTTTAGATTGTTTATCTAAATCTGCATATTTTGTGGCATCATTAATCATACGTTCTATATCTTGATTATTTAATCGATCTTTTCTATTTTCTATAATAATTTTGTTTTGTTTACCAGTTGATTCTTCTATAGCTGAAACACTCATAATACCATTTTGGTCAACAGAAAATATAACTTTTATTCTTGGACCACCTTTTGGAAGAGGTGGTATACCTGATAATTCAAATTTACCTAGTAAATTATTATCTTTTGTTAATTCACGTTCACCTTCGAAAACTTTTATAGTTACACCTGGTTGATTATCACTAAATGTTGAAAAAGTTTCTTCAACGGAACAAGGAATTGTTTGATTTCTTTTTATCATTTTAGACATTACTCCACCGGCAGTTTCTATACCGAGACTAAGAGGTGTTACATCTATTAATACGAGTTCACCATCAGAACATTTTTTATTAGATAAAATTGCACCTTGAATAACTGCACCATATGCAACTGCTTCATCGGGATTAATATTTGATCTTATTTTATTTGGAAATTTTTGTTCTAATAATTCACGTATTGCAGGAATTCTAGTAGAACCTCCAATTAAAACTACATCATCAATATCTCTTTCTGAAAATTTAGAATCAAGTAATGCTCTTTTAACTGGAATTAAAGTTTTTTCAAATTGTTCTTTACAAATACTTTCAAAAATATTTTTAGTAATAGATATATTTAAATCCATACCGTCATAAAAATTATCAACATTAATGGATGCAACGTTTGTATTTGATAGAGTTTTTTTAGCTGATTCACATGATGATAATAATTTTCTCATAGATTTTGCATTTTTTTTTAATTCATAGAATTTTTTGAGATTTTCAATATATTTTATCATATTTTTAGTAAATAATGAATCGGATATTTTAATTTTTTCTTCACATGAATTATATAATTTTAATTCTTCGATATTATTAACACCATATAAAATACATAAATTTTTTTTATCATCATCTGTTAATGTTTTAGTTTTTAAAATATTTTTTTCACCAAATGTTAAAAATATATATTCTTTTAATGTAAAATCAAAATCTTCTCCTCCTAAATGTGTATCACCTGCAGTTGATTTTACCTCAAAAATACCATTATCGATAGTTAATATAGTAACATCGAATGTACCACCACCTAAATCATAAACTAAAATATTTTTTGTTTTAGTTTCATTTAATCCATAAGCAAGAGCTGCAGCAGTTGGTTCATTAATAATACGTAATACTTCTAAACCAGCAATCTTTCCTGCATCTTTTGTTGCGGATCTTTGTGCATCATTAAAATATGCAGGTACTGTAATTACTGCTTTATTTATTTCTCTTCCAACATATTTTTCAGCTAAATTTTTTATTTTTTGTAAAATCATTGCAGATACTTCTTCTGGATAAAATGTTTTTTCTTCATCTAAATATTCTACTTTAATTAAGGGTCTATCGTTGTCACCTTTAATAACATCAAATGAATAATGTTCTAAATCTTTTTGAAGATATGGATCAGAAAATTTTCTTCCAATTAAACGTTTAGCATCATATACAGTATTTTTTGAATTTTGACCAGATAATAATTTAGCAGTTTCACCAATATATCTTTCTTCATCTGTAAAAGAAACATAACTTGGTAAGGTTCTATTTCCTTGTTCATTACAAATAATTTCAACCTTATCATTTATAAATACACCAAAACAACTATATGTTGTTCCGAGATCTATACCTAAAATTAATTCTTCCATATAATCTTAAATAATAATATATTTAAGTAAATTTTACACAACTTTTACACAAATAAAAAAAATAAAAAAAAATAAAAAAAATAAAAAAAATAAAAAAATAAGATACTATAAAATATCTTCAATATTATGACATTTTGAAAAATATTTAAGAAATTTATATTTATTTTCATCTAATATTAGTAAATTTAATATTTTCAAAATATTATTTTTAATTTCTAATTCGTATTCTATAATTTCTCTTAAATATAACATTTTTATTATGTATTTTTCCTTATCTATTAAAAATATATTCTATCTGGCAATATTGAGTATAACAATTACATACATTATTACAATTATCTATAAATCTTTAATTATAGTTATTTAGATTTATATCTATTACTGTATTATATTTGTTATATGATGTCACACGATGTTACGAGATAATAATAGTTTTCTATAATAGTTTTCTATATTTGTATGTATAACTTTTAATTCATCAATATGATTTTTAATGATTTTAATATTTGTGAACATATTGATAGATTAATATTGAGTTCATGTAAATTATCTGACATGATTATAATAATATATACTCATATCTATATCAATATATCAAATATATAAATTACAGATTTTATAAGAAACCATTTATAAAATCTATAATTTTTTCTTGTCTTAATGAACATGTATTATCATGATTTTGTGTATCATGATCACAATTAAAATACACGTTTTGTAAATATTTAATTAATGTCATAAATTTTTGAAAATTAGTACATTTAATATCCGAATTTTGATAATGTATATTTATATTACGACTTACATGTTCTATATTTATATGAGCATTAGGTGTTAGAGTATTTGGTAAACATTCATTTGCAATGTCAAAACCAATTGGGTGCATTCTTCCATAATCACCTGGTTCATTGTGTTGATTAGCTGGATCAGTTATGAAACTATCAATATTTATTATAAAGTCAGTAAGATAATTATTTATCATACCGTTTATTTCTAATCTATAACTTATATTATTTTCTCTTAAAAAATGTAATTCAGAATAAAGATTTTTTGCATAACGTCGATCAGGTGGTCTCGGCGGATCATTTATCTTTTGTTTGTCATTTGTTATCAATAATAAATCTGGTGAAAAACTTACTGATATATCATTAATTGGATTAAATATATTTACATTAGTACGTTCATACTCTTCAAGTAAAAGATTATTAAATGAAATTGCCATAGTCCAAAATAAAAAATCATCTAATGAACCCTCAACGCCCGCAACGTAACCTGCAGCAGATGGAGCTTCTTCTGGATTAACTGAAACATGTTTTAGATGATCTGGAACGTTAATTCTAAATTCAAAAACCAAAATATTTGAATGTAATCCTCTTAGAGTATCATCAGGACCAGCGACTTGCCCATGTTCATCTGTATATTTTACCCTTAATTCTTGGTTTAAGGTGTTTTCCAAAAAACCATTGGTTCGTCCACATACTATATATAAATTTGTAAAATTACTTTTTATATTATGTGTTATTATATTACTAAAAAAAGTTTTTTTAGCTATTTGTATATCTCTATCAATTCTACCACAAACATTTAAAAAATCGATAATATATACATTTTTAAACGTTTCAAGTTTTCTTAAAAAATCTTGATATTCTTGGTGATTTAATCTAATATCATATAATGTACTTTTTAATAAATATTGAATAAATACATGATTAACTAGAAGATTGTTTTTATATTTTAACAATATTCCATTATCAGGATGTCTAACTGGAATATAAGAATTTTCATTCGGATTAATTGGATCATAATTTTTCATAGTATAATGGGCAGGATCATCTAAAATAAGTAGATTCGGCTGTACATGTACCCCAATATTACGAAAAATAGGACCATCATAACCATGATAAATACCACCTAATTGTTTTTTTAATTGTAAATATTTATTTTTATATTTTAAATATTTATTTTTAAAATCCATTTTACTATATATTATATTATATTATATTATATTATATTATAATAATATTTGTTTTACAGATAGTATTGTTTAATATTTATATTATTTCTTTTTTTTTAAATTTATTAAGTATCAATATACAAATAAAAATTTTATTTTTATAGCTTAAAAAATACAAAAAAGTTTTTATCTGTAGTAAGTTTCTATGTATATTTTAATTATTTTAGTATTTATATATTCTTTTTATAAAATATAAATATAATAAGCTGAAAGAATTTATTAAAGACAAATTCTTACGGATATGTAAAATTATAATTATCTTTATATTTAGACTTATTTATATTTTTTCTGAATATTCTAATAATTTTTTTATCGTCAGGTAATACTATATATTCATTTTTAATAATAATTGATTTTATAGATTTATTTTTTATAATACTTGATATATATCTTAAATAAATTTATAAAAAGAAATTGATTTTTTTTTCAATAAAATATAAAGTTTTAATGATAGATTATATTATATGAAATCATCTAAATCAGATATAAATTTATTAAAATATATGACAGAATATAAACCACCGTTAAAAATATCATCACAAATGATAGTTTCTAATGAGAAACTATTACCATCACAACCGATAGATATATTAATACCTAGATCTAAGATTATATCAAGATTAGATATAGGGAAAAATGATATGTCTGAATTAAATTATTCTGTTTATATTGATTCTGTATCTATATCGAGTTCACCAGATAATATAATAAATAAAATGTATCCAAAACAAAATGATAAATGGGTTGATTCAAATTTAATATATCAATGCCAAGATTGTGATATATCTTTTGGATTTTTAACGAGAAAACATCATTGTAGAGCATGCGGAGGCGTATTCTGTAGCACATGTTGTTATAAATATATAGATATTCCAGAGAATTTAATAAAAATACCAGAACAAGATTCTTCTATTAAAATTAATTTAAAAAAATCATTAAGTTGGTTTTCTGGAGATAAAAAAAAATTAGTATGTAATTCATGTAATCAAAAAATAAATGATTTAAAAAATGTAGAAAATCTTATAAAAATTTTTGAATTTGTTGATCTTCCAACATTATATACATTAAAATTTGTATGTAAAAATTATCGTATAGCATCAATACATATGTTATCTAGATTTCGCGATATTCAATATGGTATATATAATAAAGAATATTCGTCATGGGAATGTGATATTTTATATATATCAAAAGAGTATTTAATTAATCATAGTGTATGGTTTTGTAATTTAATTAAAAGTATTATATTATACACATCAAAAACAAAAAAAACAGATAGAATTATATGGATAGATAATACATTAAAATTATTAATAAATGATAAATATATTTTTAAAATGAAAAATATAAAATGTTTTATATTAATGTGTTCACGTAAATGTAAACATTTTATTGATTTTGATGATATTTTAGAAATATTTGAATATATACAATTTGTAATTAAAAAAAATGAGTTATTATTAGAATTAACTGAAATTAAAAATATATTATTATTATTATCAAAATTATTATTTAATAAGACATATAATAAAATTCATAATATTATACCATTATTATGTACTTATTATAATAATCTATTTGAATATGAAACAATAAATCTTGATACACAATTTATAACAAAATTATTTGAAACTATTTTTTCGAATATAAAATTATTAAAAAAAATTAAAAGTCTTATAATTTATGAAAAATATTATTATGATAATATAAATACAAATACAAATAGTATATTTTTTAAATATATTATGAAATACATTAATGATAAATTTGGTACAAAATTATTAAATGATGTTACAAAAATGAATATATCAATTAATAATATTATTAATAATAAAGTTTCTAATTTAGATATACCATTTATATTTCCGTTTGATCCAAAATATCAAATAATAAAAATTAATAATATATCACAATTTAAAAGTAATACAAAACCAATTTTAGTTGATGTAAGTATTAAAAATAATGAAGACGAATCCATTAAAAATATTAAATTTATTATAAAAAAAAATAATGCATTACGTAAAGAACAGATGATATCATGTTTAATAGATATTTTACAATATAAAATTAGTGATCATTACCAAGAAATACCAACATATCAGATAATTATGTTAACAAAAGAATTAGGATTAATAGAATATATTGATGATGCAATAACATTAAGATCAATAAATGATAAAGGATATACTTTACAAAATTATATTCTTAATAAAAATGTAAATAATAAATTAGATTCAATAAAAACTAAATTTGTACATAGTCTCGCAATATCAAGTGCTATTGCTTATATTATTGGTTTAGGAGATAGACATTTAGATAATATAATGATAAATACATCTGGATCAATATTTCATGTCGATTACGGATATATTATGGAAAATCCAACAATAATTTTTAATATGCCTGAAATCAAGGTAACAAATGAAATTATAGATTTTTTAGGAGGAAATCAAAGTATATATTATAATGAATTTAAAAAATTAATAGTTAAAATATATAATGAATGTAGAGCAAATAAAAATATTTTATACATATATTTTAAATTTATCTGTGATCAAGGATTTTTAGATTGGAATATTGTATATAATAAATTAGACTCAAAATTAATGACAGGAATGAAATGTAAAGATGTTGAAATCTCATTAATAAATGAGATAGAATCAAGTAATACTTATGTTGGAAGATTTTCAGATATTTGTCATAATTATAAACAAAAGTTCTTCTAAATTATAAACAAAAGTTTTTTTAATTAAAAAATAATTATAATCTATTTATAAATTATAGAAATGAATGATTTATATTATAGAAAATATCTAAAGTATAAACAAAAATATTTAGATCTTAAAAGAATGCAAAAAAATATACAAAAAGGTGGAGTATTATCAAAAGATAACTTGACTAAAATTTTATCAATATTAAAATATATTGAATATATAGATACAAATAGACAACAACTCAATAAAGAGAATAAACATAAATATAAAATATTCGCACGATATTTGTCATTATGTGTCATGTATATAATTCCAGAAATTAGAACAATAAATGCTGGAAATAATCCTTTAATTAATATGGATAATAGTAAATTTAATGAAATAATGAGACTACCAAGTTTTGGACGTATTTATGATTTTGTTCAGAAAAATTGTTGTAGTGATATGGACAAATTAAATTTTGCTGGATATAAAATGATAGTTAATTATTTTAAAGATAACTATAGACGAATTAATTTAGATAACACATATATTAATAATTTATATGAAGAAAGTGTAAAAATATATAGCGATTTAAATAGCGATTTAAAAAGATTATTACCTGAAGAGTGGAAAGACGATGATGATGATAATGATGATGATAATGATGATGATGAAATGTTACATATTAATTTAGAAAAAGATGTACGCAAAATAACTGAAAAATCAGATACACATGTACCTAATATTGAATCCCCTAATACTAGATCAGAAGATCATGATGTATTAGAAAGAGAAATGCATACAACAGCAAAAAAACAATTTGAAGATATGAAAGAACGTCAACAAAAACGCGATATCGAAGTAGTAGAAGAACTAAAAAGGCGTGAAGATGCTAAATTGAATAGATTATTAACACAATCTGCAAAATTGGAAGAAGAAACAAGTAGATTTGAAAAAAAAAGTGGAACTGAAAAAAAATCACCTACTCAAAATACTTTATTATCGATATTTAAAAGATCACCTGTACCAACACCATCACCTGCATCATCACCAGCATCATTATCACCAGCACCAGCGAAACGATCGACACGATCATCATCACCATCGATACCATCGACACCATCGTCACGATCATCATTTACATCAGCATCATCACCAGCACCATCACCAGCATCATTATCACTATCACCAGCGACACGATCATTCACACCATCACCACAAAAACCATCACAAGCACCATCACAAGCACCATCATTATTAAAAAAATCAAAAAAACCAACATCTTTAACACCTCCAGAAAGAGTAACACCTCCAGAAATAATAGTAACACCTGCAAGAGAAAATGTACCAACACCAACATCATCAATATATCATCCAATCCTTGGACGTGATCCATTAGATGAAGATTATGCTAGAATACAACGTAACATAGGTGAAATACGAAGTAAACAAGAAAATTATCATGCACAGAATAATACATTTTAAAATTTATTAATTATTATCCTTTAACGTCTATCAGTTGCAAGTTATCTTTAATAACTTTAATTTCTAAAAATTAATATTTTTCTTAAAAATATTTTGTATTACTTTTTATATATTTTAACGGATAAAGGATAAAGAATATTAAAAAAATTGAATTAAAAACATTTTGAAAAATTATGTATTTTATATAAGGATCATTATATAAAATGCAAGTATTCGTGAAAACTCTTACCGGTAAATCTATCACTCTTGAAGTAGAATCTTCCGACACCGTAGAAAATGTTAAAGCTAAAATCCAAGACAAAGAAGGTATTCCCCCCGATCAACAACGCCTTATTTTTGGAGGCAAACAACTCGAAGATGGTCGTACTCTAGCTGATTATAATATTCAAAAAGAAAGTACTTTACATCTAGTCCTGTAATCTATAGCTTTAATCTAAACTGATTTTTTATTTAATAAATTAAAAAAATTGAAAATAATAATATATTGTTGATTGTATATTATTAATAATATAATTAACATAATTAACATAATTAACATTCATCATGAATTCTCTTGAAAATTATCAATCTATCAAACAAAAGGCTTTGCAATCTCATCGCCCTTGTTATCCAGTTCCACAACATATGTCGGATACTGATGCTCGACGTCTTAAATCAGCACGAGATGATTTACAAAATGCATACAATAAAGAGCTTGCAAAACCAGTTTCACAAAGAAATTCTAATCTCATTTATGAAATGGATAAACAACTTTATCCAAATTTACTGGGATGGTAATATAAATAAAATATAGAAAATATAGAAAATATAGAAAATATAGAAAAGAGCCTCTGCCGGGAATCGAACCCGAATTTCCAGTTTAGAAGACTAGCGTGCTATCCATTACACCACAGAGGCAAATATATATATCTATATATTTGCCACTTACAATATATTATAATAAATAATAGTTAAAATCTTTTTTTATACATTTATATTTAAGAAAAAAAAATTGATTTTTTTATATTTTATTAATTATAATAATAATATATAAAATTATATAAAATTATATAATAAATGTCTCATTCCCGTTGTTTTATTATCTATTTAGTTGGTATACCATTATCCTTTGCATATAATACATATATTGATGCAAAAGATGCAATCTATAAATATCGAAATAATAAATTAGATGATTATGAAAAGAAAAAATATTATGATGAAGATTCATATGTTAAACATAAAACATTTCATGAATTTCCACCAAATATATTAATGGCATCAATCTGGCCGATAACTTTCCCAACAAGTTTTATCCCATCTATTGCACGTTTAATGAATCCACCAGATGAAAAATAAAAAAATTGATATTTATTTTATTTATCAAGTTATTATTTTATTTATATTAAATAAAAATGGATTTTCAACCTATTATGAATATTGGTATGATCGGACATGTATCCGATGGTAAAACAACAATAACTAGACAATTAACTGGAACACTTACACAAAAACATTCTGATGAAAAACAAAAAAATCTGACAATACGTCTTGGTTATGCAAATGCAAAAATATGTAAATGTTCTTTGTGTATTGCTCCAGAATGTTATTTTTCATTATCTAGTGATATTTTTGATTATAAATGTCCAAAATGTAATTCAAATGCAGAATTAATGAATCATGTTAGTTTTATAGATTGTCCAGGACATAATATGTTACTTGCAACAATGTTAAATGGTACATCAGTTATGGACTATACAATATTAGTAGAATCTGTATCAAATCCAACAATACCAGCACCACAAACAGTAGAACATTTTAATTGTATTAAAAGTATGAATATTAAAAACATAGCAACAATAATAAATAAAATAGATTTAATAACAAAAGATAAATCACAAATAATTTGTAAAAAACTACAACAATTTTTAAAAGATAATGATTGCGATTCTCCAATAATACCGATGTCAGCAACACATCAAATAAATCTTGATATATTATGTATGATTCTTGCACATTTAAATAAAAAATCACATAATAATGATAATTTTAAAATGCCAATAATTAGATCATTTAATATTAATAAACCAGGAACAACAATTGATGAATTACAAGGAGGAGTAGTTGGTGGAAGTATAATATCTGGAAAAATAAAGATAGATGATGATATTTATCTTGTTCCTGGAATATTGATTAAAGAAGAAAATAAATATAAACCTATTAAAGCAAAAGTATTATCAATTAATTCTGAAAAAAATAAATTAAATGAAGCACAAGCTGGAGGATTAATTGGTGTTCAATTAGATTTAGATCCGGGATTAACAGCAGATGATGGAATTGTTGGTAATATGGTTGTAGATAAAATAAATGGTATAGTAACAAATAATTTTAATATAATTTTAAATAAAGAATTATCTGATAAGAATTACATTTTTAATATTAATTCAAATAATATAAATGGTAAATTAAAAAAAAGAGATAATTGTTATGAAGTAAAATTAGATAATTATCAATATATAGAAAATAATGATATAATAACAATATCTGCTAATATAAATTCATCAATATCATTACTTGATTTTTGTAAATTTGATGTTAGTAATGTAATAAATAAAATAGGAATTTTTTTTATATAAATATAAATATATATGAGTATATATTCTATTTCAAAAAAAGGTATAAGAGATCAGAATGAAGACAATGATACAATTATTATAAATCTCGATAACAAAGATAATACAAAACAAAAAATTAATATATATGGTGTATATGATGGACATGGAGGAAAATTTGTATCGAAATATATTGCTGATAATTTACCAAAATATTTTACTGATAAGTCAGTAAAATATCCATTAAGTGGAAAATATATTAAAACAAGTTTTGAAAATTTACAAAATAAATTAGAAAAAGAACATCCAAAAGAAGCTGATTTTTGTGGATCAACATGTTTAGTTGCAATAGAATATAAATATGAAAAAAAAAGATATATTGACATTATAAATTTAGGTGATAGTAGATGTATAATTAGTAAAAAAAATATTGCACAAGTTATAACAAAAGATCATAAACCTAATTGGCCAGATGAAAAAAAGAGAATCCAAAAATTAGGAGGAGAAATATATTATGATGGTGTCGATTGGCGTATTGGTGCATTATCTGTTTCTAGAGCATTTGGTGATTTAGATTCAAAACCATTTATTGCGGTACGACCTGATATATTTAGATATAAATTATCAAATAAAGATCAATTTATGATCATAGCATGTGATGGATTATGGGATGTATTAGATAATCAAGAAGCAGTAAATTATGTAATTACACAATGTTATGATTTGGAAATGAACAGAATAAATAAAAAAATAAATATAGCAAGAATGTTAGCAGAATTAGCATTACAAAAAGGTTCAAGTGATAATATTACAGTTATAGTTATATTTTTTTAATCTATCCTTTATCCATCTCAAAAATGATCAAAAGTCAAAGGAGTCTTAATTGTCATATGTATTTAAGGGATAATAAACAATTATTTATAAAAAACAATAGCACTATTATTTGAATATAAATATTATAAAATATAAACAGAAATATTTAGAATTAAAGAAAAATATTTAGAATAAAAAAAGGAATATTTTATTCAATATCAGAATCTTCCATAATTGCAAGTTTACTTTCAATTTCTTCTATATATGTTGGTATTTTATTTTGATGATTAATATCTTGTGGTTCCCATTTTGAAAGATCATTATTAAATTTACAATTCATTAATACTGATTTTTTGTTGTTAAAAATATTTTTCATACGATGTGATACATCAATGCCTTTAATATGAGCAATACCCATTGATATTTTTTTAAGAACTGTTTTTTTATCTATTATATGTTTTTCAACTGCAAATAATTTATATACATCAGGATTATCTGTTATTTTCATTTCTAAAATTGCATTAACATCCTCATCTGATGTATTAATATATTTAATATTTTGTTTTTCAGATTTTTGTTCATATTTTTGTTCAGATTTTTGTTCATATTTTTGTTCAGATTTTTGTTCAGATTTTTGTTCAGATTTATTAACCAACAGAGGTTGTTTTTCTTCATATGAATTAGAATTTGATGAATTATTAGAATTATTATTATTATTATTATTATTATTATTATTATTATTATTATTATTATTATTATTATTTATATTTATTGGTTCTGAATTACGTATATTATTTGTTCTTTGATTATTATTTGTTCTTTGATTATTATATTGATGATTATATTGATGATTAAAATGATTTAAATTATTTGTTTTATTATCTTTATTATTATCTTTATTATTATATTGATTATTATCTTTATTATTATCTTTATTATTATCTTGTTGTTTTTCAAAATTATTAAATACTAATTTAGTTTCTGATATTTCTGGATAAAAACAAATACCTCTATATTTTAGATTTTTTGTTTTTGGTAATACATCTTTATAAAATTTATCAAAATCATTTAATTGAAATAATTTATTAACACCTAATTCAATAGAATTTGAATTAAGATTTTTATCATAATTATTTTTAAGATATTCAATAATATTTAATAATTTAAGATTTAATTTATCAGTCGATAGATCTTTTCCACAAAATTTATAAACATCTGAAATGATATACAGATCATCTAAATTATGTCTTTTTATTAAAATACCTTCAAAAATGGTACCATTATAAATTTGATCATCTAAAGATAAATTTACTAAATTAATTTTAGTTTTTGAAAAATCTACTTTGGAAAAATTATAACTAAGTGTTTGACGTTCAACAGTAAAAGAATAAAATTTATCATGAATTTTGGTAAAAACTAATAAAGAATTTATTCCACAAAAATTAATAGTAACATAATATTTTTGTTTTAATAATTTTTGTAAATCTTGTTCATAATTTAACATATCATATCTATATTTTGATATATCAGTTTCAGCATAAATACGTCCAACTAATTGTTTAGTTAGAGGATCAACATTATTTGCATTATTTGCATTATTTGCATTATTTGCATTATTTGCATTATTTGCATTATTTGAATTATTTGAATTATTTAGATTATTTGGATTATTTTTTAACATATAATATACTATATTAATATAATATTAAGTTATTTTATAATTTTTTATCAATTTTTTATTTATATTGTTATATCTTTACCTACATAATTCATTGATGATACATCAAAATTTTTGGCAGTAATTCTATCATATATATCTGCAATATTTTCACCTCTCATATCTCTTGGATTTAATCTATCAATATTCATTTCATCAACAGGATCAAAACCATGAGAATCCTGCTGTATTTTATTTCGGAAATTAATATAATCTGCTCTATATTTATCTACATCTTTTTTTGTTGTTGCATTTTGTTTTACTTTATCAAAACGTGAATAGTTCATATATTCATCTAAATATTTATTTACTTCTTCTCTTGGATATACGTTATCAGCTGGATCTTTAAAAGCATATAGATCATTATCATCTAGATTAAAATTTGTCATTGGATGATCTACTTTTTCGTATACAGGTGATGGGAGAAAAAATGATCCATCGATATCATCATTCATATTTTCAGTATTATCTGAATTAAATTTACTAATTACATAATCATTCGATTGTGATTTATCTTTAATATCTTCAATACCTTCAATCGCTGGACGTGGGGATTTATCTTTTTCATTTTGTTGTCTATAAGATTTTACACGATAAATTGGATTTAATGGAAATAGATTTTCATTTTCATTATTTAATTTATAAATCATATAAAATACTAATAGAACTAATGATAATATAATAATATTTTCTACATTTTTTGCTGGCATTATAAATATAATATTACTCAATATTTTAAATTTTTTATATAAATTAAATAATATATATGAATAACTTACATATGAATACATCATATATAAATAAAATAATAAATTTAATAGAAAAAAATAAAAGACCAATAATATTTTTATGTTTGATAATAATTATTATTACTATTTATTATAATATTTATTATTCTTATGAATTATTTAAAAAAATAGATATAAATGCTATAAATAAAGATATAATAATTGGTGGAAATAATAAAAATAATAAATCATATTATGTTAGAAACAATTGTTTATATTTACCGCCAAAAACTTTATCAGATATAATAAAAGAAACAATAGATAAATTTAAATTCAATTTATATTTACCATGTTCATATGATAATTATAATTTAGAATTAGAAGAATTTACATATGATCCAGAAGGTATGTATTTTATGTTAACTAATTCTGATCAATTAGTTGCAAAAAATTCATTAGGTGAAAATATTATTACTAAATATGGTAGAGATAATAATATTACACCTAAACAATGGGATATTTTTAATAACAAAGAATTAGACTTATTTAAAAATGAATATCAACATAATAAAATATATATTCTTAAGAAAAATATGCAAAGACAAAAAGATATACAAATATCAAATAATTCACAAGATATAATTAATATTGTTAATAAAAACAAGAATGATGCATTTCCATATGTTGTTATACAAGAATTATTACAAAATCCATATTTAATTGATGGCAGAAAAATTAATTTAAGAGTTTATATTTTGGTCTGTAAATTTAAAGAAGATTTTAGATTATATATGTATAATGATGGTTTTATGTATTATACTGCTGAAAGATATAAACCAAATTCAACAGATATAAAATCAAATATTACAACTGGTTATATTGATAGGGAAGTATACACGAAAAATCCATTGACATTAAAAGATTTACGTAAATATCTTGATTCAGAATCAAGACCATTAACAATTAAGGAAAAACATGTTAAACGATATTATCTTTTATCATCATACTTATTTAATAATATACAAAATTTATTAAAAGATGTAATATCTTTATATAGATATAAATTAGGAGATAATGATAAATTAAAAAATAATAAACAATTTGAATTATATGGATCAGATATTGCAGTTTTTGATGATTTGACTGTAAAATTAATGGAAATAAATAAAGGTCCAGATTTAGACGCAAAAGATGAGAGAGATTCCGAATTAAAACATAATTTAGTACGAGATATTTTTAAAACAGTAAATTTAATTGATGATGATGATAAAAATGATTTTGTACGTATTTATTTAGATTAACTTATTTAGATTAACTTATTTAGATTAACTTATTTAGATTAACTTATTTAGATTAACTTATCTAAAATAGTTAACTATTATCGTCACTATCACTATCACTATCACTATTATTAGCATTATCATCACTATCATCACTATCACTGTAATTATCGTCATTATTATATTTTTTTTTATTATTATATTTTTTTTTATTATTATATTTTTTTATATTATTACAATCTAAATACATATTTAATGATTTTTCATAAACATCATATTTTTTACCAATATATATCATAGATAAACCAGCACCAATACCAATTAAACCTGAATATAATAAAATATTTCCAATATAATAATTAAACATAATTTTATATAATAATTAACTTTTTATATCAGTTAACTTTTTTATATCAGTTAACTTTTTTATATCAGTTAACTTTTTATAACAGTTAACTTTTTTATATCAGTTAACTTTTTTATATCAGTTAACTTTTTATATCAAGTAAATATACGTTTTGCTACATCATCTATTTTTGTTTTATTTTGAGAAGTTGCAAAATTTAACATTTCATTAGTTGATTCAATATAATTATTATCATAACCATAAGGATGATCCATTAAATCATCATGATAACCATCCCATTTATTTTCAGTACCTCTATATACTGCACGTCCTCCTTCAGGAGGTCTATGAATTACATCTTCATATAGACTATCATCATTTAATATTTCATCTATTTCTTTTTCTCTTACAAATTCATTCATTGTATTATCTAAGTCTGCATGTTGTGGTGTTTCACTTAATTCTAATTTTGTCTGTGAAAGATCATTAATTGATTTATTTGGATCAAATTGTTCAATTTCTTGTTTTGGTTTTTTTGTCATATATCTATAAATAATAAATACAACAAATACAATAATAATTATTATAGGTAATAAATTAGGTTGTATATATTTTTTATAGAAATCAAAAGATGATTCGATTAAAGTTCCACCAACTTTTATATCTTTACTTTCAGAAATTATAAGTTTATCAAGATCATTTAAAGATTTTGAACTAATTAAATCAGGATTTGTATTTGAAAAAAAATTATTATTTTCACTCATTTATATATTATATAAATAGTATAGAATAATTATTATAAGAATTGTCTAAAACAATAAAATTATATAATGTGTTATTAGTATGTTAATAATATACAATATTATAATATGAATAATATATTTTTAGATAATTATGAATTAATAAATAAAATAGGGTCTGGATCTTTTGGTGAGGTATATATTGCAAAGGATAAAACAGATAATAAATTATATGCTGCAAAAATCGAAGAAGCAAAAGATAAAAATAGATTAAAAAGTGAATATAATATTTATAAAAAAATAAATAAAAATAATAAAATAGATGGTATTCCAAAGGTACATAATTTTATTCAAACAGATGATTATAATATTTTAATGATGGAATTATTAGGTCCAAGTCTTGAAAATAGGTTTGATGATAATCAAAAAAAAATATCTATACAATGTTTATTTAGATTATCATTAGATATGGTAAATTTAATAGAAAATTTTCATAAACGTGGATTTATTCATAGAGATATTAAACCAAATAATTTTTTATTCAATTATAAAAAACCCTTTAATAAATTATATTTGATGGATTTTGGTTTATCAAAACCATATGTAATAAATGGTGAACATATTGATATAAAATTTGATAGATCACTAATAGGTACTGCTCGTTATTGTAGTCTTAATATTCATTGGGGAATAGAACCATCAAGACGTGATGATTTAGAATCAATTGCATATATTTTAATATATTTATTTAAAGGTGGATTACCATGGCAAGGATTAAAAAAAGATAAGAATAAATCTCAAGTAGAAAAAATAGGTGATAAAAAATTATCTGTTTCAACTGAGATTTTATGTAAAGATATGCCAGATAGTTTTAGATTATTTTTAGATTATTGTCGTAGTCTTAAATTTGAACAAAAACCTGATTATAAATATATTTTAGATCTATTTGATAAAGATATAAATAAAATGAATATAACTCCACAATATGACTGGAATTAAATTGATAATAAAAAAATTGATATTACAAATATAAATAATATAAAGAGTTAAATAATTATAATATTATAATAAATGTCTCTCAAAACTATGACGGATTTCTTTTCAAATTTCTGTGTATCAAATAGTGACTATACATATATCTATCCATCTTATGAACAAGCAGAAAATAAATTAAATGATATTATTACAAAAAATCTAAATGATAAAACATCTGTTGGAGTTTTTCCAGTTTGTAAATTTATGACACATGAACAACAAAATAAAATATGTAAACAAAAAGCAGATAAATTTTATAGATTTTTTCATTAAATTAAATTAAATTAAATTAAAATTTAATTCAATTTAATTCAATTTTTAACATTACAATACCGAAAAAATAATAAATTATTATCCCTTAACTGCCTATCGGTGTTATAACACCAATGCCAGTTAAGATTCATTTAACTTTTGATAATTTTTTTAGGCGGTTAAAAGATAATTTATTATTTTTACGCTTATAAATAATTTATCACAAATTATTTCTAACCGTCTTTAAGTTGTGTATTGATAGATACATATTGTTTATATATTTCTATTCCTTTTTCTATTGTTATATTTTCTATTGGTAATATTTTATTTATATCTAAATTTGTTAAGGCTTCTTCAAAAGTTTTGAAATAAATTTTTTCTAATATTTTTATAAAATATGATTCTTTATCTTGATGAATATAATGTTTTACTTCTATTGTATCACCTATATTTATTAAATCTATTTGTACAGTATGTCTTCTTCCCTCATATATTTTTTGTCCAGATTTTACTAATTCAAACCAAGGAGAATTTAGATATAATATCATATATAATCATATATAATATTTTATATTTTATGTAATGGATAATATATGATATATAATTAAAAAATAAAAATAAAAAATATATAATATATGAATTGGATTATAATTATTGTAATAGTTATAATATTATGTTTATTTTTATCAAAATCATCAAACTCATCAAAATCACCAATGATGAGCATGTCAAGCTGTCCATTACATCGTAGATGTGCACACTGTGGTAATGGTAATTGTCCGTATTGTAAAAATAATTTTTATCGTAGAAATTGTCCATATCACGTAAATTGTCCATATTGTATGAATTGTCCATATTGTAAAAAATGCCAAAAATATTGAAATATTTAATTTCTAATAATTTTTTTATTATTTATTATTTATTATAATATATTTAACTATTAATAATTATGCCTAATAAACCTAATTTAGAAATTATTGGCAAAGAATTACTTGAAAAATATAATCTAAAAGACTATAGACAATATTTTACATTTGATTTTGATATAAATTTTGATATAAATTTTGATAATCTGGATAATCTGGATAATCCGGATAATTTGGATAATCTAATTAAATCAAATATAGTTATAAAAAATTTTATTAGAACAAAATTAAATATATCTTTTCATGATGATTATATAGATATTATACATAAAAAAATACCAGAAATAGGCTTAAATTGGCATATTGATGATTGTGTAATAGTTACAAAAAAATCTGTTAGAAAAAATAAATTAAATATTAATAATTTATTTTTTTCGGAACCAAAATATAATAAAGAAAGATATATTAAAATTACAGAAAATAAATATTTGTATTATAATAATAAATTTAATAAACTTCCAATAAAAACTATAATATTTTATTCATCAACATATGGAGAAGATTTTACAGGTGGAATATTAAAATTATGCGATGATACTGAAATAAAACCACAAAAATATACAGGAATTGTGTTAGATAGTAGAGAAGCACATATGGTTACACCTGTAAAATCTGGTAATCGTTTTGTTACGCTTGTAAAAATATATTAATTATTTTTTTATTTTTTATTTATTTATTATATAAAAATGGATAGAAAATCATGTAAAAATTTAATAATAGTTATATTATTAGTTACTGTTTTATTATTAGGTTATTAATTATTGATAAAAAAAGAAAATTATACAATGACTGAACAATCCAATGAAGCTGTTCAAAATATAGCAAGTGTTTATGCTGAAACAGATAAAACAATTACAATGAATAATTTAAATGTTACAGGTTATAGCAATTTATTACCAAAAGGAGGTATTATTGCTTGGTCTGGATCAACAATACCACTTACATGGGCATTATGTGATGGAACAAATGGTACTCCTGATTTAAGAGGTAAATTTATATTGGGTGTAAATGATGGTAGTGGTTATAATACAAATCTTACAAAACGTTCTATTGGGGC
>Ga0214923_10003291_pt1 | contig 20355 bp, 31 predicted proteins | sample LL1510_MetaG_FD_177993 | JGI IMG/M metagenome (GOLD analysis project Ga0214923, IMG submission 177993) | Freshwater microbial communities from Lake Lanier, Atlanta, Georgia, United States - LL-1510 | ecosystem: Environmental > Aquatic > Freshwater > Lake | place: USA: Georgia | collected...
GCCCCATCCCCCCCCTCCGAAAGCAAAAACTCCGATTTTGAAAAAAAATCGTGATCCGACACCCCGAGCTTGTTTGTCATTGTTTGTTTCCCCCCTCGCACCCACTCCAAGCGGTGCTTTGTTCGATTTGTCCTACCTCGCCCCACCGGGCGAGGGGGGTTCACGTGGGCGAGGCGCGGGAAAAGCCGGGGCGAGGCCGGCACGAGGCGTACCGAGGCGAGCTCGAGGCGCGTCGAGGCGAGCTCACCCCCAGCCGCGCGCGGTGCGCGCGGCTGGGGGTGAGCGGAGCGGGGGTGGGGGCGGGAGCCCGGCATGGGTGGCAGGCTAGCGCGGGCGGGGGGCGAGCGCACGTGGGCGCGAGCTGGTGCGCGCGAGGTCGGCGAGGTCGGCGCGCGCACGAGCACCCGGCGCACGAGCACCCGGCGCACGAGCACCCGGCTCGAGGTCGCCGGCTCGAGGTCGGCGCGCGCGAGGTCGCCGGCGCGCGCGAGGTCGGCGGCGGCTCGAGGTCGGCTCGAGGTCGCCGGCGCGAGGTCGGCGCGCACGAGCACCCGGCGCGCGCGAGCTGGTGCGCTCGAGGTCGCCGAGGTCTGCGCGCGAGCGCACGAGCGCCCGGCGCACGAGCACGCTGGCGCGAGGTCGCCGGCGTCAAGTACCCGTCAAGTACCCGTCAAGTGCCCGAGCTACGCGCGCGCCGCGAGCCAGAGGGCGAGGGGCAGGGCGACGGCGAGGGCGAGCTCGGGCGGGGCACCGGCGCCGGCGGCGGCGAGGGCGAGGAGGGCAGCGCAGAGGGCGAGGTGTTCGCGGCTCGCGGCGGGCGAGCTGGGCGAGCTGGGGGCGGGCGAGCTCGAGCGGGCGAGGCGCTCGCGCTCGAGGCGCTCGGCGCGGCGGGCCTCGGCGCGCAGCGCGCCGTGGAGCAGCGAGCGGGCCGGGGACCAGGCGGTGGGGGGCGGGTCGGCGGGGCGGTTGGTCGGGCGCATGGGGCGAGGATAGGCCGCTCCGTGCGGGCTGGCCCACAAAGCGGCGAAGCCCGCCGGGTGGGCGGGCTTCGGGGTGGGGGGCGGGGCTACTCGTCGGCCTCGTCCTCCTCCTCCTCGGGCTCAGGCTCGGGCTCGGGCTCCTCGGTCTGCGGATCCTCCTCTCGCCACAAGACCCGCCACAGGTCGCGCCTGCGGCGCTGGCTCATCCTGCTGGCTCGGCGCCACCAGTGATGTACGAGCCCATAGTGGCGCTCGTGGCGGACCTGGACTACCCGCTCCCCTTCTTCGCAGTCCCAGCCGCGCCAGCTGCGGGACCACACCACCTCCTCGACGTCCCATCCTGAGACGGCATCGGGGTCGATGACTGCATCGGCGACATCGTCGCCATCCCATTCCTTTGCATGCTTTCCCATCCATTCCTCCCTGTCGAGAGGACGCGTGGGCGTGCCCCAGTTCTCCAGCTTCTCTTCCCAGTCGATTTCTTTTGCCATGCCCTCACCATAGGCCCTAGCTCCCAAGATGTCAAGCGCCCAAAGAAACTTTCTCGGTTTCCCTGCGATTCGAGGCGGAATCAAGCGCCCCACAAAGCGGCGAAGCCCGCCGGTTGGGCGGGCTTCGGGGTGGGGGGGTGGGGGTGGGCTACCTCCAGAGGGCACCCTCGGCCTCGTCGAGCGTTCGGTAGGCCCGAAGGGATCGGACGAATCCCCAGGGCCGGTCATCTCTGACTGAGAGGACCCACCAGGCATGCCCGTTGTCCAGGAGGGCGCGTCGCGCGCCATCCTCGCGAACATGCCAGGTGTTTCGCTCGTCCACGGCGTCGGCGAGGTCGCCCGCCGCTTCGACTGGCGCGTCGTGGCGGTCCATCAACGCGGCGACGAGATCCGAGGGGAGGGCGGTGTAGGCGGAGGCGGTGCGGTTGGTCATGCCCACCACTATATCCCTAGCTCCAAAGATGTCAAGCTCCTTTAGAAACTTTCTCGGTTTCCTCGGTATTTGAGGGCTTTTATCGCCTCGGGTCGGGTCGCTTGATCTGGCTCCCATCGGGCAGGGCGATCAACAGCTCGCCTTTGACGCGGCGGAAGTCCAGATCCACCAGGAACATTGGCCCGTTCACTTCGCCGCTGCCCCATCGGGCGAGGTACACCGCATTTACGCCACCGCCCCGGTCGTGCTGCGCCACCAGCTCGCCTTCCCACACGTCGCCAAACACGGAAGCCCTTCGATCCGGCGGCAATCGCCCTTCGGCGTAGTAAGACCACGCCCCGTCGCGCCACACGAGCCTGTACCAGTGCTCCCGCTTGCGCCCTTCGACGTTGTTATTGTAGGCGGCTCGCACACTGCCACCTTCGCGCTCCTCCGGGTCCACAACGAGCGTGCCTGCTGCGATCTTTGTCGCCCTCTCGATGCTCCTCCGCTTCTTCTCCTCGCGCGTGAGCTCGGCCGCCGGCGCGGGCGGAAGTACGGCCGCAGCCGCGAGCTCGGAGGCGGCCTGGCGCACCTCCGGCTCGAGCACAGGCCACACCAGCCCGAACCGCTCGCCAAAGCGAGCGCGCACCACCGACTCCGCCGCCGCCACCAGCGCATCTTCCACGTGTCACCTCGCCTTGTCGATCGTGATCAAGCTCGTTGCCACGCCGGTTTTGCGCTCGCTCTCTTTCGCGGCGAACGCGCCTTCGGGCAAGTCTTCGACGAGCGCGCCGCGCTCCCCAAGCCACGCCTGAAACCCTCTCGCCTTCGCGTCACTCCGTTGCAGCGAGCCGCGCGACACGATCGCGACGAGGCGGCCGCCGGGCGCGAGCTGCGCATCGTACGCATGGCGCACGTGCTCGATGTCTTGCCCGCGCTCGAACGGGGGGTTCATCACCACGCGGTCGTAGCTCCCGCGAAGCTCGAGCGTGTCGGCTCCGACGAGCGGATACCCCTTTTCGGCGAGGATTTCTCGCATCGTCGGTGACACCTCGGCCACCTCCACCAACCCGCCTGCGGCCTTCGCTGCGTCGGCGAGGTTTCCGGTCCCGGCACTCGGCTCGAGCACGCGTTGGCCTGGGACCATCTCCGCACGCTCCATCACGAGGCGCACGACGGATGGTGGCGTGGGAAAGAATCCCTCGATGCTGCGGCCCACGATCCCGCGCTTCAGAACCTCGATTTTCGACGCCTTCTCGGGCACGGATCGCACGGTGAGGTACTCGCGAAGCACGGCGCGCAGGTGAGCGTCGCCTCGCAGGCCCATGCCTTCCGTCGCCCGGCGGTACGTGGCGAAATCCTCGAGCACGTTCTCGGCGTAGGTGTCTTTCGGGTCGGCTCGCTTGACCGCTTCCGCGAGCTTTTCGAGGTTCCGCCGCAGCTCTTCGTCGTCCGCCACGAGCAGGTACTTGTCCGAGTCGAGCGAGCGGAGCGCCTTGCTCACCGCGTCGCCCGCCATCTTCGCTCCTGGCGCGCTTCGCGACTTCTGCACGAGCTTTTCGGCCCACTCTCGGTGGATGGACGGATACGGCAAGCGCGCGCCCTCCACGTCCGCCTCCGTGGGCGGCGTCTCCTTCGATTGTTCGTAGCGGAGGCCGGCGACCCTATCGCGCTCCCACTTGGCCTTCTGAAGCGCTCGCTCGAGCAGTTCGGCGTGCGCCTTCGTCTTGACCGTCCACAGGTGCTTCAGCTCGCCCAGCTCCACGCCGTTCGCGATGGCGCGCAGCGAACGCGCTTTCGCGAGGTCGGCGAACGCGCTCGACTCGGCGCTCGCGGCCATGGTCGCGCGCCGCAACGTGTTCGTCTGTCGGTCAGCCGCGAGGATCGCCTTGCCGTTCTCCTCCAGGCTCTCGGCCTGGGCGCGAAGCCGATCCGGCGCGTTGCCTTCGATGCCCTCCTCGGGCGCGGCGGCCGGCGTCGCTTCGGCCGGCACCGCTTCGGCCGGCGCCCTCGGCCCCAGCTCGCGAGCGAAAGCTTCCGCGTTGTCTCGCGCGCGGAAGGTAAAGCCGGGGATGGCGCCACCCCCTCGGTAGCTCGAGTAGTACCCTCCCAGCGCTTTCGCTCGCGAGCTCAACGCGCGGAACGCGTCCGGTTCTACCCGCTCGCCGAGCTGGACCACGTAGAGCGGCTCTTGCGTCTTCGTGTGCTTCGTTTCGACCACCTCGCCGGCGGCGACCACGGGCGAGGCCGCGCGTGCCTCCGCTCGCTTTTCGAGCTTCTCCTCGGCGAGCCTCCTTGCTTCGTCCGCTTCCGCCTCGTCGTAGGCGCGTTGCGCGTCCGGCTTGAGCTTCTTGCCAAGCAGTTTCAGCCGGCCCATCAAATCGCGCCAGTCGTCGTAGGTCTTGGGGTTCGCGAGGCGCTCTCTGTCGCGTTGCCTTCTCTCGTCGCGTTCTCTCGCTTCGGCGGCACGCCTCGCGAGGTCTTCGTCCGTCGCCTCCGCAAGCTGACGGCGAACGGATTGCTCCTTCGTCTCTTGCTCGGCCCACCAACCGAAGCCTGGTAGCTCGTATGCCGAAACGAGCGCGCCCCACGCCATGCGTACGAGCTGCTCCTTCGTGCCCTGCCTTCGCGCGATGCGCTCGAGGTCGGCCTTCGGTAGCATGGCGAGCACACGCTTTACCTCCTCCTCGCTGTCGAACGTCCGCGCCGCCATCTCGCGCAGCTCGGCCAGCGTGATCGTGCCTTCGTCGAGTCGCTTGGTCGGGTCGAGCGAGGCCAAGAACGCGAGCGCGTCTTGCGGCTTCGGCTTGGCGGGCACGATGAGGAGGCCGGTCGCCTTGTCCGTCGTCTCGGGCGGCACCGCTTCCACAGCGAGACTTTCGAGGCCCCTCAACTTTTGGGTTATCTCCCCTCTCTGCTCCACCGTCTCGTCTGGCATGTCGTCGAGCTCTCCGACGAGCCGCACGAACGCGACGAACCGGCGCGGACTACTGTCCCAGCGCTGCACCCACGTGCCTTTGTACTCGCCGGGCGACGTTGGCTCAAACAGCCGCATCTTTCCCACTCGCAGCGCGATCCAACCACGTTCGTCCCGCTCGACGCCAATCGACTTGCCTAGTTCGCTCCGCGAAAGCGCGGCGGTGATGGCTTGCAGGCTGTCTAGGTTCTGGTCGGGGAACGAAGCAAAGAGGCGAGAGAAAGCCCGCGCGGCGCCGATCCTCGGGTCGCCGCTCGCGGGCTCGAGCAAGGGGACGGTGCCGCTCACGAGCGCCTCGGCGCCTCGCTTCGTCAGCGCTCGCCCCTCGCGCACCAGTATCCAAACGGTGCCCAGCTTTCCGGCCCGGATGTTCTGGGCGCGGTAGCCTGCCTCCTTCGCCTTGAACAGCTCCTTTACCTTCTTCGCCTTGCGTTCGTCGCCCCTCTCCGCATCCCACACGAGAAATTGCAAGTCTCCCTGGTGGAACCAAAGGGCGTTCGCGCCTTCGGTCGAGGCAGCAGAAAGAGAGGGCGGGGTTAGCCTCATCCTCCCTCTCGTACGGCCCTGCGCGTAGGCTTCCGTCAGCGGCCGGTCGAGCGCGAAGGTAGCGACGGGCGCCGGCTCCTCGATCCGCTGCTCCGCTCGGCGGACAAGCTCCACCTCACCCGCAAGCTCCACGGCCGCATCGCGCACGCTCCCCTCCAAGAGCGACCAGGCCGCTTCGTACCGGACGCCGAACCGCGCTCGCACCACCTCGCGAGCCGCCGCGAGGAGCGCCGATACGACTTGATCTTGCGTCATTGTTGGATCTCCCACGCCATCGTTTCGGCTCTCGTGCTCGCGAGCACGCGCCGAATCAAAGAGGCAACGTCGAAAGCAGATGCGTCGGGCGGTATCAAGGCGAAGCCGTCGGGCACCGCATCATTTCTCAGCGGAAACGGGCGATAAGCGTTCAATCCGAACCTTACTTTTCCTTCGCTGCTCGGCCACCCTTCCACATACACAAACACGGTCGGTTCCGTCTTGGATGCGCCATATTTCTTTCGATCGATGGCGATTTCTCCTTCGTACTTCAGTCGATACCCCACCGTCGCGCCATCACCTCTCGCATCGATCACGGCGAGCGAAACATTCTTTGCGCGTCCCGCAGCCGGGTTGTCGCTTCGCTTCTTTAGGATCGAAGTCAAAGTAGCGATCGGATCCGGATCGGACGACAGGCTTACGCCGACGGCGGCCCTCTCTTTCGCCTTCAGCCTTTCTTCCTCGCGCGACTTGGCGCGAGCGGCCACGAGCGCCTCCTCTTGCGCGCGAAGCCCCTGGAGCTCGATCCCAGGCACCTCGGCGCCCGCCAGCTTCTTCGCCGACCAGACGGCCGCGTTCGTGTACTTGCGCGTGACGAGGCCGGTCGAAGGGCTCCATCTCCACCCTTCCGAGCGGAAAATGTCCCACGCTCCGTCCGGCATCTTCGACTCGAACTTGAGCGTTAGCCTGCCTTCCTCGTCGATGCGCCACGTTCCAGGCCGAAGGGCGATACCTCCCGCCTCGAAGGTGCCCGTCTGTCCGGCCGCCCTCTCGCGGCCGGCCGCTTCCGCCGCCAGCTCGAGCGCCCTTTTCGCCTCCTCGATGTTGGCTGCGCTGGCGAGCTCCTCGGCCCGCTTCTCTCGGTACTTCGCTTCGCCCCCTGCCTGCCGGACCATGAGCTTCGCAAGCTCCCGCCGAATTTCGGCCGCTTGGTCGGGCAGTACGTTGTCGGCTTCGCTCTCTCTCGCAGCCGCCGTCGCCCTTCGTCGCTCCTCGCGCTCCCAGTTTCGCCCTCCGGCGCCCGTGACGAACGCGGAGCTCGTACGAGCGCGGGCGGCGTACACGTCACGAAGCGCGGCACGATACCTGGCCGCACCTTGGTTGAGAAGGTCTCGCACCAAATCGGCCGCTTCCGCGTTGCCCTCTAGATCGTACTGTTCGGCCGTTCGCAGCAGCGGCTCGGCCCACCGGTTGACGCGCTCCGCATACGCCAAACGGGACGATTCCCCCGCTTTCTCCGGCAGGTGAGAGAGAAATTGGAACGCTCTTGCGGCCGACGTGAAAGGCAAGTCGCTCGGCTTCGCCGGCCTCCACACCGGCCGCGCCTCAGGCACCGCCTCCCTCGCCTCGGGCAAGGGCGCCACAGCCCTCGCGAGCTCCACAGCCGCCTCGCGCACGCCCCCCTCCAAGAGCGGCCAGGCCGCTTCGTACCGCTCGCCGAACCGCGCTCGCACCACCTCGCGTGCCGCTGCGAGGAGCGCCGACACTATCGCTTCCTGGCTCATTCGTTACCCCGCTCTCCGAAATCCAGCCCCTCGCTCGCTCCCTGCTCTCCGAGGAGCTCCTCGTCAATCCCCAACGTCGCGGCGATGGTGGCCTTGTCGAGCTTCGCCTTCTCGCGCTTGTCCATGATCTTCGTCGCCTCCGCGTCGGCGACCATCTTCTTTCCGACCGCCTGCGCGCTCTCGCGCACCTTGCGCGTCACGACGCGTTCGATGAGCGACTCGATCGCGCTCCCCACCGGTCGGAGCACCGTCACCTTGCGCGTCTGCCCCTGGCGGTACACACGTGCCGTGCTCTGCGTGAGTCGGTCGGGTGCCCAGGGCGTGTTCAGGTGCGCGACGAAGTTCGCGCGCTTCTGCAAGTTCGCCCCGGTCTCGAGCGCGGCGGTCTGCCCGACGAGCACCTTGATTCCACCCGTGTTCAGAGCCTTTTCAATCTCGCGCCGCTTCTTGGGTGGCGTGCTTCCGTCGTAGGTGGCCACGTCCTTGCCGGCGATGCCGCGCCGCTCGAGCGCTCGCAGGAACGCATTCATGCCCGCGTGGTACTCGCAGAACACGACGGCCGCGCCTTCGGGGCTCTCTCGCACGTGCTTCACGACGGCATCGGCCACGGCCCGCATCTTCGGCGACTCGTACGTGGGGAAGTCCACCGCAAAGTCCGGGTCGAGCGCGGACGGGTCGATCGCGAGCTGCTGCCAGCGGAGGAGCGCCCCTTTCGAGCTCGCCGGCGCCGCGCGCGCGGCCAGGCGTTCGATGGGGCCGTACGCGCCGGCCGCCGCTTCGTTGATCCTCTCCTGGGTCGGTGAGTAGGCGCCCTCGGAGCGGGCCAGCTCGCGGCGCGCTTGCGCCTTGAGAGCCATGTAGCGCTTCAACTGCTCCTCGATCTGGCGTTGCGTTGCGTCCATGGGGATCGCGGGCGCGAGGTCGAGGCGCGGCGGAAGGTTGATCCGGCTGTCCGGGTCAGCGGTCGTCCGCGCGAACATCACGCCGGCGTGGTCGCGGTGCAACGCGTTGAGCTTGTCGGGGCGAAGCGCAACGATCTGGTTGTCGGCGTCCACGTAGCCGTACCGGTCGGCGAAGTCGCGAGCGCTCGCGCCGAGCGCGCCCGGCTTGATCCCGCTCACGATCTCATAGAAATCGACGATCTTGTTCGGCTTCGGCGTGCCGGTCATGCCGATCACGCGTCCGGGCGGGTCGGTCACGGCCGCTCGAAACCCGCGCGTGCGCGCCGCGTCACCGCTCTTGAATTTCTGCACCTCGTCTGCGACGCGAAGCACCTTCGGCCCGATTTCGAGCAAGATTTCTCGCATGCGCGAGGAGTCGCTCGGGTTGTACGTGACCGAGGCGCCCTCGAGCATCTCCGCCGAGCTCCGTCGGTTCGATGGCATCCCGACCGCCACCCACACCTTGCCTTCGCGCTTCCAGCGCGCCTTTCCGCCGGGCGCCAGACGCTCCACCGTCCAGCCCTCGCCGAGCTTGTCGAGCTCGGCCGGCGCCTTGGCCGTCTTCGTCTCGTCCTCGGCGAACGCGTCGGGGCTCACCACGAGCACGTCGATCAGGCCACGGCGGAAGTCTTCGTACGCCTTGTGCCGCTTCTTCGCGATGGCGCCCGTGAGAAACGTCGCCCGAAGGCCGCTCGTGAAGTCCTCCAGGTGGCTCTGCCACGCCCCGTGCGCGGACACGGGCGAGACCACGAGCAGCCGGTCCACCTCGCCCCGCTCTCGGAGCTTCAGGAACGTGGCGAGCGCGGTCAACGTCTTGCCGAGGCCCATCTCCATCGCCCACAGGGCGCGAGGCGCGTGGTCGGCGGCAAAGTTCGCAGCCTTCTTCTGGTACTCGTGCAGCGCGTACCCGCGCGCCGCGAGCGGCTCGAGCCCCTTCGGGAGCGGGAAGGCGCTGTTCTCGTGGCGCGGGTCGGGCTCGGTGAGCGGCGCCTCTTGCCGGTCGCCGTCGAGGTACTTCGCGGCGAACGCTTCGCGCTCGTCGTCGTTCAGGTCGGCCCACCACGAGGCGAGCACGCCATAGATGCGACCATAGAAGCCTTGCTGCTTCTTCGACAGCTGCTCGTACGATTTCCGGTCGGCGACCACGTTCACGTAGAAACCGCGCTGCCAGTCACTCAGCCCCTCCCAGAACCCCGTGTCTCGCAGGAACGGGTCCGCGTTCACGTCCACGCGAAACTCGTCATAGCGCACGCCAGGGACGCGACGAAAGGGGAGCCGCTCGAGCCGCACCGTCAGGAAATCCGGGGGCCTATCCTCGCTCGTGCGGTAGGTCGGCGCCCAGTCCGGCCCTGGTTCGGGCACGGGCTCGGGCTCGACGAAGACCTCCGGCGCTTGCGTCTCCACCCGCACCGGCTCGAGCTTGCCTCGCGCGGGCTTCGCCGGCGCCGGCTCCGAAGGCTCGAACGAACGCGACGACTTCAGCGCTTGCAGCGTCGAGGGCTTTACGTAGCGGGTCGTGAGCGTGCCCGCCTTGTCGAGCCGCTTGACGGGCACCAGGCCGGCCAGCCGGGCGCCCTCGGGCATGGTGCTGTCGGCCGGCGGTAAGCTCGCCTCGCCAGGCGCTTGGCCCGGACGGAACCTCGGAGGCGGCGTCGCCACCTCCTGCGCTAGGTCCATCGCCACCTCGCGGAGACCGGGCGCGAGCAGGTTCCACACCTCCTCGGAGCGGCCGGGAAAGCGATTGTTTACGATAAGGCGAGCTTCGGTGAGCAATGCGCTCACGATGGCGAGGTAGTTCATCGCTCAGCCGCTTCGCTCGCCTCTCGCTGGGCTGCTTCTCGTGCCAGGCGCTCGGTCAGCTCGCGGTCCTGGCGCTCGCGGGCCTGTCGCACGGCCGCCCCGGCACCCTGCACGGTCCACATGGGGTGCGGTTCGTCGAACGCGAATCCGATTTGCCCTAGCTCCTGGTCCCTTCTTCGCCGAATCAGCTCGACGATTTTTTGCGCCACGCTCAGCAAGTCGGCTCGTCTCGCGTTTACCCAGCGGACGCCTTCTCTTCTAGGTTTTTGTGGCGATTTTCGTGCCGGAACCTCAAACGAGAACACAGGACGGAGGTTGATCAACAAGTACAATAAGAAACTGTCGTCAACGCGTTCGGGCTGCTCGACCGTCAGGATTTGCAGCAGTCGCACACCCGGCACCTCATTCGCAGTCTCGTACAGCTTGTACCGTTCCTCGAAGATGCTCTCAGTCTCTAGAATGACGCGCACGTAATCCGAATCGACGTCATCATTCCAGGCGGTCGTGATGGCTTCGGCGACCTCTTCGACGCTAGGCGCGCGGACCACGAATTTGTTGGCTTTGAGGGCTTCGTTGACTTCGGCCTCGATCTTTTCCTCGAGGTGGGCTTCTTCTTCCACCTTCGACAGCTCATCCAAGATTTCGTACTCGTCACGGGACCATATTGAGCTCTCGTCCCCCGTGCGCCGGAACTGTTCGACCCCTTCTCTCGCCTTCCTCGCCTCCTCTTGCAGCCTTCGGGCCTTGTCCCTCGTCTGCTGGGCAAGCGGCGAGACGGAGACGGGCAGCGTCGGCTCAGGGCGGACGGCGGCTGCGAGCTCCTGCGCGACCGTGCGCACGGCCGGCTCGAGCATCGGCCACGCCTGGTCGGCCCGCACCCCGAACCGCTGGCGCACGACGCCGCGCGCAGCGGCGAGCAGGGCTTCAACGATGGCGTCATGGTTCATGGCGTTCTTCTCACTCTACGGGCTTGTAGTACACGTAAAGTCGTGCGTATCCGCCGGTCCGTATCAACGCCATCCAAGCCTGGCTCGCAATCTCGGCCACGCGCTGATCTACCCATTTGCTCACTTCTTCCCATTTGCCCCCTCTTAGGTGATGGGGAATGATTGGCGCTCTACCTGCTCTGTCTCGAATCCACCTTCCAAACTGGTTGCGATCCAGGTTGGGAGGCACAGGCTGAGGATCGAGCGGCAAGTACCCCTCCGGCGGGTCTGCGTCCCCTTGAACTAGCGCAAATGGTGTGTCTGCCTTGTCCCTCGTCTCTTGGGCGAGTGGCGAGACGGAGATGGGGCTCGCTTTGGCGGTCGCTTCCAGCTTCGCGAGAAGGTCAGCGTATTTTTCCTTCGTTTTCTCGGTGGCACGTCGGAAGGCCCAGTCCTCCAAGAAGCTCCGCACGTACTTGATTTCTACGTTCTTCGCCGGGTACTTTTCGAGCGCATAATCAAATACCGTCTTGGGGGCCGGAGTGTAGACCCCTTCTTTCTCCGTAGCCACGAGGAAGTATTCGGCTTTCAGCCCCTCGTTCGCGTGCTTTCGGTTCCACTCGTCCTGTTCTCCGTTCCCCATCCGGTTGAACTTGGTTCTCGAAAGTTTCGACGGCTCGAACCACACCGAGAACATCTGCGCGTCTCTCGCGAGCTCTCTCCACGTCCTCCCAGAAGTCGCGCGGCCGTCCAATAGATTTTCGAGCCTTTGCTTCTGCGCAGCTTCGATGGGCTTCGTCGCGGGTGGCGAGACGGAGACGGGCTGCGTCGGCTCGGGCCGCACCTCGACGGGGCGCGCGGCAGCGGCGAGCTCCCGCGCCGTCTCCCGTACAGCCGGCTCGAGCATCGGCCACGCTTCGTCGGCTCTCGCCCCGAACCGCCGGCGCACGACGCCGCGCGCGGCTCCCAGCAGAGCTTGCACGATGGCGTCGGGTTCCACGTTCAGCCCTTCCCCTTGCTCGAGGCCATGATCTCGGCGAGCGCCGCCTTCATCGCTTCTCGGATCGCCCTTGCCGTGTCGGCCAGCTCCTCGGGCGTGATGGCGGCCGGCTTCGCGGCGGCGGCTGCCCGCTCCGCTTCCTCGCGGGCCAGCTCCGCTTCCCTGCGCGCCATCTCGGCCGCCCGCTCCGCCTCCTCGCGTTCGCGAGCGGCTCTCTCCTGCTCTCGCCGCGTCTCGGCTTCCAGCTCGGCGGCTCGCGCCTCGGCCGCCTTGCGCTCCGCCTCGCGCGCCTCCTCGGCCGCTCGAGCCGCTTCCGCGCGCTTCGCCTCCGCCATGTTGCGCCGCTGCTCCGCTTTCGCGCGGCGAGCGGCCATGCGCTGGCCGAGCGCTTCGCTCGGAGCTACGGCCGGCATCTCCTCGGCCGGCATCTCCTCGGCGCGCATCTCGGCGCGCACCATCTCGGCCGCCGAAGGCATGCGCGGGCGCTTCGGCGCGGCCGGCGCCTTCTCGCGCTTGGCTCGCTCCTTCTTCGGCTTCGCCTTCGTCTCTTTCGCCGGCCGGCTCGCTTCGTAGAGCTCGCGGATCTTCTTCGCGCTCGCCGGCTGGTACTGGGGGATCACGCCGTCGGGCGCGGGCACGGCCACGGCCACGTAGCCGGGAGGCGCCTTGTACTCCTTCACGCCCCCGCGCACGGCGCGAAAGAGCTGGCCGGCGGCAGCCGCTCGGCCGGTCTTGTCCGTCCCGAGCAAATCGTAGAAATCGGCGAGCCAGAGGTTCGGGATGCGCGGGAGTCGCTTGCTACGTCGTGCCATGGGAGTATCTCCTTCAGTGCCTCACGCGAGGCTACTTCTTCGACCGCTTGCGCGAAGTCGGAGGCGGGTTTTCGCGAAGTATGCGAACGGTTATCGTGTCAAATAGAGATTCCGGGTTTACGTAGCCCCGCTTCCACGGCTTCAAGCTTGCATCAAAGTGCAGTCCCAGGTCCGAGAGAGACGCGGCCCTATTGACTGCCTTGATTATCGCCCGGCGTGCCGTTCCGGTTGAACCCTCGCGAATCATGGAGGCAACGTCTTCGGGGTCGCTAACTTCTTTGAGTATTCGCTCGATAGCCTCATCTGACGGCCGACTTTCGTCCGGCTCACTGCCTAGAAGCTCGCTCGCCATGCTTTTGATAGACTGCGCCATTTCTTTCTCCTTCAGTGCCTCACGCCAGCCCGTATCGGTCGAGGAGACTAGCAAGGTCGTCGAGCGCGTGCCTCACCTTGCGGTTTGCTCTCCTCGCGTCGACGAACGCGTACTTGAGGCTCGACACGTGCTCTTTCGCGTCCTTCACCCACTCCCCATGGGTGCGCTTCTCTTGCGTCGTAAAGCGCGTGTCGCTCGCGATCTGCTCCTCGAGGTCGTCGAGCAGGCTCACCGCCTGGTCGATGCTCGCGCCCGGCCTCGCCGGCGCGTCCACGCTTCGCGCGAGGCGGGCGACGGCGTTCAGCCGCCGACCGTAGGGCCGGCTCGGGTTGCCGGGCTCGCGGATCGGTCGCAACAGGGCTTGCAGGTCGCGGAGCGGGGTCACGGCTTCCTCTTTGCGCCGAACCAGCCCGCGCCGCGTGCGGCGACGGCGGCGACCACGCCGAGCGCGCCAGCCGCCAGCACGCCGAGGGCGCCGAAGCGAGGCGCCTCGGCGGGCGCCGCTTCGCCTCGTGCCGCTTCGTCGGCCAGGTCCACCGAGATGCTCCCGGCCGCCTCCGAGGCGCGCAGCACGGATAGCACCTTCGCCCGCACGTCGCCCGCCGTGATGCGACCGTCGCCGTTCGCGTCGAGGCCCCGGTTCTGGAAGTACACCCGACCTCGCGAGAACGAAGCGCCGGGCACGAGCTCCTCGCTGTCCTTCACGCCGATCACGTAGTCGTCGGGCTTCCCGACGCCCGCAGGCCAGAACACCATCAGGTACGAGTCGCCTGGCACCTTCCAGCGGCCCATCTTGGCGAGGTACTTCTGCACGTAGTCGAGCTGGTCGAACGCCGTCATGGCAGCGAGCGCCTCGGTCGTCGTGCCCAGGTTGCGAGCCGTCGAGGGCATGAACTGGATCAGCCCCGTCGCGCCGCCCGAAGGGTTCCGCACGCTCGGGCTCCACGTCCAGCTCGACTCGAACCCCATCAGCGACGCGAGCTCGCCCGGAGGCAAGCCTAGCTCGGTCGCGATCCGGTAGAGCTTCGCGCGGAAGGCGGGCGTCGTCTTCTCTTCGAGGTTCTTGACCTTGGGCAGACTTGCGCTCACTTCGGCATCCTCCACTTCGCCCACGTGATGGCGAACGCCTCGATGGCGAGCGCGACGCCGAGGGAGTATTTCGCCAGCTTCGCCGGGTTCCGCTCGCCCGCGAGGGCGATGCCGGTCGCAGCGAGCGCGGCGCGGCCCACGGTGTGGAGCGCGGCCTTCGGGAGCGCGTCCCAGTTGCCCGCCGCGAGCTCGCACGCGCTCGTGGCCGAGGGGAGCACGCACGGGTGCATGTCCTCGCCTCGCACGCTCGGGGTGACGGGGCACGAGCCGCTGGTGCAAGAGCTCACGGGGCCTCCTTCCACGACGCAACGCGCGTCAACGTGCCGCCCTGGTAGACGGCGAACACGGGCACGTGAGGCGAGGCACGCCGCTCGCGCGCCACCTGCACCTCGACGGTGCGGCACTTCCACCGCTTGGCGAGCCGCTCGGCGGTCGCCTTGATCTCGCGGAACGGAAGCGCGTGGACGATGCGCTCGCGCTCGGGCTGCGCCGGACACGAGAAGCGCACGTAGCGGTGCGCGGCACGCTCCCGCTCGGTGCGGAACAGCTCGCCGAAGTCTTCTCTCACCGTCGCCTCCCGAGCTCGGCGCGGAGCCGCCGGGCGTTCTCGCCAGCGTACGAGACTTGATCGGTTTCGTAGTATTCGCGCAGCGCGCCGAGCACCGTGCGAAGCGCGAGACTCTTCGGTCCCGCGCCTTCGTAGACCTCGCCCGCGCTCGTCTCGAGCGTCGCGCTCGAGGCGCCTTGGCGGACGCGCCAGCACAGCGCGCCGTCGGCCCCGACGAAAGGTTCGGCTGTGATGGCGTTCACGGGTCCACCTCGCATCCCTCGGGCCGGCGCCCCCAGTTGCGCAGGCTCACGGCGTAGCCCTGCCTGCATCCGTCGCGTCGGAGCGCGCCTTCCATGCGCGCGTTGAAGCTGAGCACCCGCTTCGCGAAGGCCACGTCGCGCGCGGTCCAGTCCTCTTCGGCCTTCTCGCGGAGAGCCGCGAGCGCAGGAAGCCTCCGGCGAGTCGCCTCGAACGAGTACCGCTTGCTGCGAGGGTCGCGAGCCCAGGCCCGGATCTCGTCGGGGCTCATGTTCACAGAAGCACGGAAAGCCCGCGCGATGCGCGAGCGTTCGGTGTCGAACAGTTCTCGGAGGTCTTGAGCGAGGGTCACTCGGCGCTTCTCCTCGCCTGCCACTCTCCCTCGAAGAAGCCTCCATGCTTGTCAATGACGGCGGCCACCGTCTCGATCGGCACGAAGGGGAACACGCGCAGTGGCTCGCTCCTCATGCCTTCCACGCCTCTCTCCCAGTCACGGACAGCGGCCAGGTACTTCTTCAACGCGGCGGGCACGGGCTCACTCTGAGGGAGCGTGACTTCCACGTGACTCCAGGGTCCAGGCCAGGCCGAGTCCGGGCCTGCCAGTCCGTCGGAGTCGGCACTGCTGTAGACCGAGCGAGAGTAGGTGTCGTCGCCCGCTTCCGCGCTCAACCGGAATCCGTCGGCGCAGACGATCCAGGGGCCACAAGGGTTTAGCAGGTGGTTTTCAAGGCGCGTCCGTGTGCTGCACGCCGCGCCGGAACTGTTCTCTTTTCGGGCCCATCCAGTTCTCGTTTCTTTCCGCCCGGACCCGGCGACTCGTGCGGCCTTTCGTAGCATCGCTGTCCACGTGCCGGGTTCTCGGGCGAGGGGCCTGGCGTAGTAAGCCCGCTTGGCTAGGTCTTCGGCGATCTCGGCACCGGGAGCGAGAGCCGGGGCGGCGGGGGTCGCTTTCTTGCGTCCCCGCCCGGAGAACAGATCGCGGAGGTCTCTCAACAGCGCCATGGTCGCTCCTACTCGTCTCGCAGGTCACGTGCGAGAGGTCGTCCGTGTCAGCCCATCTTGCGCACGCGCCGCCGCGTCACCTTCTTGGTGTAGCGGTACACGCTGCTCCGCTTCTTGCGGGGCATCTCCATCGAAAACAGCTCGTTCCATTCGCTCTTTTTCATGGTCTTTTCCTTTCAACGGTACGCTCCGAGCGCGTACGCATCCAGCAAGAGGCTCGTCGCGTTCGCGCGCCCGTCGTACGCGGCGAACAGCGCGAGCACGAACGTCATGGCTCGCCCTTCGCCTCGAGCGGCTTGCGCGCCTTCGCCTCGAGCGCGTCGAGCACCTTCTCGCGGAGCTCGGGGTCGAGCGCGTCGAGGATCTGGTCCATGGCGCGGTCGCTGCGCGTGAGAGCCCAGGCTTCGATGGCCTTCGTGACCATGGGCGAGAGAGCGTTGAGCGAGTCGGGGCTAAACGCGCCCTGCTCCTTCTTTCGGTAGTCGTCCACCTGCTTGCGGAGCGAGTCGTTCTCGCGGCGAAGGTGCTCCTCGCGCGAGGCGGCGGCCGTGATCTGCGCCTGCAAGGTCACGTAGACGCCCTCCCAGGCCGCGCCCAGCTCGCGCGGGAGGTTCATCTGCTGCGCCTGGATGGCGCGGCTCTGGTCGCCCACCACGCACTCGGCGGCGAGCTCCTCGACGGCGCGGCCGGCGTCGTCGGTCGAACGCTTCAGCACGAACCGATACCGCCCCGGAAGGCGGCCGATCTCGCCCGGCGTAATCTCGACGACGGAGCCGTCCTGTTGCTCGAGCAGGAGCTCCGCTTCCACGCCGTCGTCGTCGCCGAGGGTCTGCACGATGCTCGCCACCCGGTCGCGGAACGCGCTCGGGGAGAGAGGTCGTGCGCTCGTTTTGAGGGCTGCGGGGCTCCAGATGGGGTTCACGTGCGGTTCCTCCTCGTGCTCACAGGTGCGCGATGACGCGCTCTGCAAGCTGCGACAGGGCAGTACCGAGCGCAACGCCAAAGAGCGTCGCGCTCGTGATGCGCCGCTCGAGCTTCTCGACGCGTTCGCTCAAGTCGGCGACGCGCTTCACGAGGAGCTGGCAGTCGTGGCACGTCGAGGCGATCTGCCGTCCCAGCTCGCTCGCGATGCCGCTCGGGTCGGTGACGGTCTCTTCGTTCGGCATCACTTCACCTTCCCGATCCATCGGTAGAGCGACACGCCTGCCGCGACGCCGAGGCCGCGCGTCACAACCTGCCAGACCGTGGGGATGTAGGCCGACGGCTCGCGGAGGCACTTCAGGTTGACCTGGCGGCGCACCTCCACGTTGTCGGCGGTGGAGTAGCTCCACACGCTGGTCATCGGCTGGCTCGTGGTGGTGAGCGAGGAGCTTTGCTGCACGTCCGAGGGGTTCACTTGATTGTCCTCCGCACAAGGCCCGCCACGGCGCCCACGAGCGCGAGCGAGAAGAATCCGGGGGTCATGCTCCACCAGTGGCCGCGACAGTCGTACTCGGCGACGCGGCGGTCCACGTTGGCTTGGTTGATCGGCTTCGGTTCCATGGTCTTTCCTTGGGGGGCTGGGGCGGCAGCGGCGCCGGGCTTTAGCTGCGCGCGGAACTTGGCGAACACGTCGGGCGGCACTTGCGACTGGATCTGCGCCAGGCCGATGAACGTGGAGTATTCGTCGGCAAATGCCTTCTGATCGGCCATCGCCTTCGTTTTCTTCGCCTTTTCGAGAAGCGACAAGAGAGCCGCAGGACTGGCGAGCGCCAGCATGGGATCGTTCTTGTCGGGAGAACGCGCCGTCGCTCTCAGCGACTCCTCGACAACGGCGATGGGCACCGAGCTGTTTTCCTGGTCCAGCCCGCGCCGCCTCGTGCCGAACCTCATCTCGTGCATGAGGTCTTCGTAAACGTCTTTCTTCCCTTGAGAGAACAGAGCGTTCAGGTCTTTGCCTTGGTAAACGAAGCTCATGCCCCACCTCCGAGCGCCTTACGGATGTTCCTGACCCCTTCCATGATGGGGGCGAAGTCCATCGTCTGCGCTTGGCGAAAGAGCAGGTAGCCCACACCGAGCCCGATCGCGCGCGTCGCGATCTGCGGGAAGGTCGGCACGTAGCCCTTCGCGTCGGTCGCGCAGACTTGGTACATGCACTCGCGTTCGGCCATCCGTTCGGTCATGGCGCCACCTTCTTCCAGGCCCGGTATCCCAGACCCAGGACGAGCCCGCCGAGCGCGAGCGTCGTGCCCGTCGGCACCCAGCGGTACCACCAGTACCCCCGGCAATCGACGGAGCTCACGTCCACCATCTTTGCCGAAGGGGAAGCGGGAGCGGGGGCGGCTGGCGCCGCGCCCACGCTACCGCAGCAAGCGCCTCGGATCGGCGCTTCGTCGAGCCCGCGAATCGCGTGCGCCGCGTCGCGTTCGGTCCAGGCGCGCATCGCTCAGGCCTTCGGCTTGTAGTGGTACATGCCGATCACGTACCCGCCGACCATGCCAAGGCCCAAGGCCGCCCACTTCATCGCTCGCTGGCTCATGTTCAAGACTCCTTCTCTCTGTTGTGACATCACACCGGCCCACCGGGGCCGGAGCTACTTGCGCGCTCGTGCTGCCGTGAAGGAGCCGAGCGTCGAACCGATGGTGGGGCCGAGCAGCACGAGGCCGCCGACCGCGAGCCCGGCGAACAGCGCGTTGCGCGGCGTCGCCCACGTCTCGAAGATGCTTTCCTTCGGGTTCACCGGGGCGACCACGTTCACGCCCGGAAGATCCTTGGTCGCGGTCTGCACCTTCTCGGCGACCGCCACGAACGGGTCGCTGTCGGGCGGGGCCGTGATGCGCGGCGCGTCCTCCTTCTCGCCCTTCTTTCGCTTGATGGCGTTCTGCGTCGTCTGAAGCTCGTTCAGCGCGAGGTCGAGCGTCACCGGGGACAGATCGTCGATCGCGGCAAGCTCCCACCGCTCCTTCGCGCCCCACGCGAACATGGTCGCGGCGACCGCCGTGGGGCCGCCGATGAGGAACTTGTACGGCACCCCGTACTCCTTCCAGCGCACCACGTCGGTTTCCCACTTCTTCACCATCTCGCGAGGGCCGCCGCGCTCGATGAGCACAGCGTACGAACCGCCGCTCTCGGCGAGGAGCGTGGCCCACCCGTCGCGGAGCTTCAGCCAGGCTTCCTTCTGCGAGTTGGGCAGCATCACTTCCTCCGCTTGTACGCCTTCGCCGCATGGGCGAGCGTCTCGTGCGGCCCGTCCATGATGCCGGGCGCCACCACGTACCAGCCCCGGCCCCGGCTCGTCGTAAGGTAGCGCAAGGGGCTCTTGGGCGCCTTGCGTTTCCCTCGCTTCTTCGGTCGGGCGTCGAGGTCTTTCAGGCTTCGGGCGAGGTTCATCGGCGGGCTCCCAAGAGGGCGAGGGTGACGACAGCGGCGCCCGCTGCCACGGCGCCGGCCTTGGCGAACGGAGAGCTCCACCACGGCTCGGCGGCGGGCGCCTCGGTCGTGCTGGCCGGCGGCGAGGCGGGGGCGGAAGGGGCGAGCTTCAGCGAGGATGCGATTTGCGACAGCGCGTCGGCGGCGGACGTGGCAGCGGGCGCAGGCGCAGCCGGGGCCGCCTCGGGCGAGGGCGCGGCCTCGGGCGAGGGCAAGGGCGCGGCCTTGGAGGGCGCCGCCTTCGCGGGCGCGGCGGGCGCAGGCTTCTTGCCCTTCTTCGCCTCGAGCTCGCCGAGGGCGGCGGCTCGCCCGGCCTGGCGTCCGTTCGACTCGCACACGTCGTCGGGGACGGAGAGCGGGCAGGTGGACACGTACCGCTGCGCCGCCTGCGTGTAGGTGGAGCACGAAGCGCCGAGCGAACGGATCTCCTCGGGGCACTCGCGCATCCGGTCGAGGATGGCGTTTCGCGCAGCCTGGCGCTGCTCTTGCTCGGTGTCGAGCAGCGAGGCGCCGACCGAATAACTCCAGCCTTCGTGCCAGCTCATCACTTCCTCCGCACGAGGGCCCACACGAGCCCAAGGCCCGCCGCACCGGCGGCGACCTTGGCCGCTGGTGAGGTGAGGGCCGCCTCGAAATAGCTTCGCTTGCTCGCCTCCTCCACCTGCTTCGCCGACGTGACCGCCTGCGTGGCGATGGGGTCTACCAGCGGTGCGGCGGGCGTGCCCTTGGCGGCGGTCTGTACGCTCTTGGCGAGCTCCTCGGCTGCCTGCACGGGCGACTTGGGGGCGCTCGAGGCGGGCTGAAAGAACGACGAGAGAGCCTGCGAGGCTTGCGCCTGCACGTTCGTGAGGTTGCCTGTCCAGTTCGAGATCCAGTCGTTCATGGTGTTTTCCTTTCAGACCGCCTGCACCCGGAGGCGTCGAAACGTCATGGTGCCGCCGCCGCCGTGCGCCGCGACCAGCGAGAGGGGGCGACCGTTCGGGTTTGATCCCTGGGTAGTAGGCGGCTCGAAGCCTTGCGGTTGAGT